>Ga0194135_10002813_pt1 | contig 10610 bp, 10 predicted proteins | sample LitLau_LLRF_2013_FD_134024 | JGI IMG/M metagenome (GOLD analysis project Ga0194135, IMG submission 134024) | Freshwater sediment microbial communities in response to fracking from North America - Little Laurel Run_MetaG_LLRF_2013 (version 2) | ecosystem: Environmental > Aquatic > Freshwater >... | reverse complement strand
GTAAAAATATTATCATCATTGGTGCAATGGCTCAAATGTGTGTTGATGCAACGGTTCGTGCTGGAAGTGACCTTGGATATGATATTACCGTTATTCATGATGCTATTGCGGCTCAGAATTCACAATTTGATAACATGAATATATCCGCCAAAGAAGTTCATGCAGTCTTTATGAATGCATTATCTTTAGGTTATGCGACAGTTATTGATACCAAAGAAATCATTTCTCAATTACAAAAATAATATTTCTCTGGATTACTCTTATTATGTATTCACGTCAATTAAATACTATAGAGACAGGCATGGCTAATGCTCATGCTGGTTTTATGGGTTCATCACAAGTTGTTACCTTGGTTCACATTGATCAAAAAATTAATGAAACTGAATGTAAGCAAATTTTTACGCAATATTGCCTTAACCATCCCATTCTCTTATCGAAATTAATTGTTAATGAGAATAAATGGTATGTCAAGCGTAATGACGATTGCCACAATCCTTGTTTTGAGACATTCAGGATGCATTCTCATTTACCCGATTTTGATATCATTTTAAAAAAAGAAGTAAACGATATCTTAGACTATTCAAGTCATTTAACTCGTTTACGAATTATCTATTTACAAAAAAATGTTGGGTGCTTGCTAATCTTAACACAACATCATGCAAGAACGGATACATATTCAGCAAAAAAAACTTTGTCACATATTCTAAATTTTATTAATCTGGCTAAAACACAATCCTCTACTGATCATTTACCTTTATGGCATCCTTGTATTTCATCTCATCATTTTCAGCCTGACGTAGAGCAGCATTTCTCCAACTCCTCCGATATCTTACCTTTGCATAATGCCCTATATAAAATAAATAATCCAACCCCTTCGGCAGCAACAAATTTACAAAGTTGGATTTTAAATCGTAATGAACTAAAAGTGCTTGATCATTACGCCAAGAAGATCAAAGTTTCTTTAAATTCATTACTTACAGCAATTATGTCACTTGCTGTAATGGAGCATTTACGTATTCGTCATATAAATACTTATAGCGCTGTTTCTTTACGAAAATTAAACAGAAAACTAACAGAGATTGGATGCATATTAGACATTGCAGATATTGATATTAAGGCATCTGATATTCCAACAGCTGCGCAGTTTTTTGAACAAGAAATGCATAATATTAAAAGCACCACTTTACAAGACACTGAAAAACAAAGCTTTGTTCCTGCAAATAGTCAACCCCAACATATAAATCGCCAAAATGCCATTAATGGATGTGAAGGATTAGGGTTCACCAATGGTGGCAAAACAAACAGTTTATTAACACAACCTGATATTCATATTTTAGCTTATCGGTCAATCGCGAACAGAACCTCAGGAAGCCTACTTTTTACTTTTCATTTTTCTTTTCATTTAGAAACATTGATTATTACTGCCGTTTTTTCTGAACTAATTCTTAGTAAAGAACAAAGTAAACTATTTGTTGAAAATGCAAACCGGATTCTTCATTCAATTGTTATGTCTCACACTTCTCTTATAGTTTAATAAATAAATATCATTAAGTTGTAATACCATATTTTTTACGATATTCTCTTGGGGTGATATGGGTTATTTTTGTAAAATTCTTGCGAAAAGAGCTGGTATCAGCATATCCAATTTCCCAAGAGACTTGTTCAATAGATACATTAGTTGTCGCAAGAATGGTACGAGCACGCTCTATTCTAAAATGTTGTAAATAGGTTTTTGGGGTCAAATTTATTGATTTTTTGAAACGTCTTAAGAAAGTTCTCTCCTCTAGTCCTGATTGATTAACTAAATCCTTTACAGTAACTTTGCGTAAATTTGTGTTTAATAGCCAACGTTGTGCTTTGACGATTTCTTGATCGCCATGATTATACTTAGGTATAAAATTGATATATGGGCTTTGTAATTTTCTTGGAGGATCAATTAACATAAATTGTGTTGTTTTTAGCATAATATTACGATCTAAAAACCGTTCAACAACTCTTAACCCTAAATCAATCCACGCCATCATTCCTCCTGCGGTAATTACATCATTATTATCAATTAAAATTTGATCCTCTTTAAGAATAACTTTAGGAAAAGCTCTTTTAAAAATTTCGGCGTACGCCCAATGTGTTGTTGCTTCTCTATTATCAAGTAAATTTGTTTTTGCTAAGATAAATGTTCCAGCACAAATAGAGGCTAAAATACAACCTTGAAAATGATAATAACGTAAAAACTTAACAAGCTGCTGATGATTACACTTATTGGGAGATTTATTTAAACTAGGAGGCAAAATGATAATATTTGGAGATTGTTTGTAAATATTATTAATATTATCTTCTAATATAATTTCGACCTTTATTTTTTGTTGTGAATTACAAGCATACTCTGCCATAGAAAATAAGTCACAAAGACCATAAACAGCCGATTTTTGAGCTGATCCATATGCAATGATCCATATAACAACCATAATTGAGTGTTTTTACTCCAATGTTATTAACCAACAATTCAATATTAAAAATCGAACATTAATTTTGATCTTGTTGCCATTCTTTTCTATAATAAAAATTTATAAATATTTTATATAATAAAAAATTTTCATAAAATGCTTGCCGTCATTCATTTCATACTGTTAAAAATAATAAATGAATATGGGGTCATTCTTTAGCTTTGAAAAATATGAAATTCAACAGACGATGAGTTGCAAAGGATCAATCATTATCATTTATAATATCCTATTTAAATGAAATTTGAAAATTTTTAAGAATATAAGAAAAGTCATCTATGATTTCAGTAAATTTAACTACAACCTCATCAAGATTAGGTCTTTGTAGTGCAACGATATGGTCATTGATTCATCAAACCAAAAAACCAGATAAAATTTTCTTATGGATATCACAAGAAGCATATTTATCAGATGAAGGTATAAAAGTTATACCTCATTGGGTCGATGAGCTGAATAGCATATCGAATATAATAGAAGTTAAATTTGTAGAAAATACTGGCCCATACAGAAAAATATTAAATGCTATTAAAACCTCAAATCATTCTGATATACTTGTTTATGCAGATGATGATGTTATTTATGGTGATATGTGGCTGGAAACATTACTGGACGCCTTTTACAAAAATAGATCTCAATTAGCGATAGCTTCAAGGATTAGGGTAGTTAAAAGAAATATTTTTGGACAGTTGCAATCATATAGTCGATATAGAATCTGTAAAAAACCTATTCAATTTAGTCGTGATTATATCATTACGGGTGTTGGTGGTTGTGTTTTAACTAAGAACATGGTTAATGAATCATTTCTAAATAATAATGAATATATTTTACTCTCACCTAAGACAGATGATATATGGATCAGTAAAATATTAGAATTATCTGGCACAATAGTGGAGGCGTGCCCTAAAGCTTTAATTTATGTTGATGAAATAGATCATAAAAATAATGCTCTTAATTTATCAAACACATATCAAACCAACCACACAAATTTTATCTTCATATTTATCAATAAACCTGTGCAAATATTTTTATCTTACTTTGGTTTGCAGAGGACAAATAATGATATATCAATAAAAAAAATATCACATTATTTTAAAAATAAATAACTTTTAATTGTTGGATTTATATGAATTTACTCCATAATGTAAAATGGCTTACACTTTCACAAGTAGTTAAAGTAGCTTGCCAATTATTAGGATTGGTTATTTTTGCAAGATACCTAACACCAAAAGATATTGGTGTAATGTCCCTCACTATGATTGTAGTCAGCTTCGTCAATATCTTAAGAGATATGGGGTCTTCAGCAGCAATTATTCAAAAAGAAGAAATTGGCGATACGTTAATCAGCTCAGTTTTTATTTTAAACACAATAATGGGTTTTTCTCTAGCAATAATTTTTTATTTTTTATCTTACTATATTTCTCATTTCTTTCAACTTGAACTATTACAATATACTATCAAGTTAATAAGTATCACTTTTATACTGAATAGCATCACATCCGTACATTTGGCTCTTTTAGAAAGAAAATCAAAATTTAGGACGATTGCCCTTACAGAAGTAATATCTTCAATATGTGCATTAACAATGGGAGTATATTTTGCAACTCATGATTATGGTGTATATAGTCTTGTTTTTCAAACACTGTCTTTTTCGTTGCTTACCTCTATTTCTTTCTGTTTTTTTTCGGGATGGAAGGTCAAATTTATATTTGATATAGATAAAATTAAATCCATTTTTAAATTTAGTTCGAATTTAGTTTTATTTAATTTTGTAAATTATTTCTCTAGAAATAGTGATGAAATGATTATAGGTAAGTTTTTCACAGCATCAATATTGGGGGAATATTCCTTAGCATATAGAGTAATGCTGTTTCCTGTACAAAATATGAGATCCATACTAACAAGATCTTTATATCCAATTTTAAGCCGACTACAGACGTCGTCCAATGAAGCTGTTGAGGTCTATCTTAAATCTATTAAAGCGATTGCAATGATAGTTCCGCCAGTTATGTTATGCTTATCGACAGTCAGTCATGAATTTACACTTTTGGTTTTTGGTTCTCAATGGTTGCTTTTACCCAAATTATTAGTTTGGTTGTCAGTTGTAGGTATTTTACAGGCAATCGTTAGTACAACCGGTGCTGTTTTTATGTCAAAAGGAAAAACAGATTTATTATTATATATTTCAATTTTTAATTCAGTTCTTCAAGTCGGTTCATTTATTATTGGAGGCTTCTATAACATCGAAGTACTCGTTAAATTATATTTACTAGCAAATGTAATTATGTTCTTTCCAAATACAATGTTAGCCGTGAGACTATTGGGAGGACGTTTTTCTGATTTTATGTTGTGTATATATAAACCCATGTTATGTGCCGCTTTAATGTTCTTTCTTATCAAATTGATAGGATTATATTTTGTGTATTTTAACATATCATTAATAGAAATTCTTATTATTAAAATTTTACTTAGTTTTGTAACATATACTTCATTGTTGCTCCTAACAAACCCCAATGTGTATTACATAGTTAAAAATAAAATTATGCTTGCTTTAGGTAATTAACCTCCATTAAATAAAATAACGTATCTTGTCCATAAACTATATATCAATGTGACTTTTAGGAAATTTTATATGTTGTATGAGTTACCGAAATTATCTAATATTTAATCATACTTTTATGCTTATAAAATAGTAGATGAATATACATATCCACTTTACTGTAGCTATCAGTTAAATACATGCCAACAACAATTAGATTGAACCCAGAAATAGAGAAACTTAAATGATTTAATAGGCTAAGGGGCATTTTGTTCTCTTATTATACCTGCTTGTTGTTCAAGCTCTTGCGTCCGTTTTTCGATAAAAATTTGTAATTCAGAAACCATTTTTGTCCCAGTAGCACTACAGGCAGTTTTAAAGCGCGTATGAACACTAAGAGGAATATCGAGACTTAGGCGCTTCGTTATTTCTCTAGAAATTACCTTTTTTGCGTCATGTCCAGACCCACCCTGTTCAAATGCTATGATTTGATCATTTGTCGGCAATTTCGGTTTAGGGGCTAATGAAAAGGTTTTCTTTGACATAAATCAATTCCTAATAAAGTACTATTAATTTTTTGTTAAATCTTGGTATTGCTCTATTTCTATTGCTAAACGTTCAATTTCTCTTGCAGCTGCTCCATTAGGCGCCCACTCAAAAATTGTTTTCCCCATAGTTATACTTTCGGCAAAAGCAACACGTTGTTCAATTTCTGTATTTAAAACAGGAATTTGCGCAGATGCTGCCATATCTCTTATATCGCGACCAATAACAGTTTTCCCTATTTTTCGGGAAACCACAAAACCACATTTGAGGGATTGTTTAAAATCTCTAGCTTCCGTGATCTGACGAACAGTCAAATCAGAAGCCCAAGTTGAGAGGCCTGATGGTTCAATAGGTAAAACGACAAAGTCAGCTGCTACAATACAAGATCGAGCAATCTCTTCAGCATGAGGTGGACCATCTATTATAGTATACGTATAATCCATAGACATTTTTATAGCATCACGTGCCATATTTGCTCGTGCTAAACTTACCACTTGAAAAGAGGTATTTTCTCGTAAGCCTACCCAAGTTGATGTCGATCCTTGTTTATCTGCGTCAATCAAAAGCACTTTATGCCCTTGCTTAGCAAAATAAGCAGCGACATTAATGGAGAGTGTTGTTTTTCCAACACCACCTTTTTGGTTAATAAAAGAAATAATCATTATAAATTACCACATTAACTTAAATGTTCATACCCACATTTGATGTTTTTAACATTTATATTATTTATTTTTAGAGTATTGAAAAGTAATTATTAAAGTAAAAAATTAATTTAAAACTAATTGTGTCTTTCAAACCATTTACAGCAAAAGCCAACAAACACTTTACTAGATGTCTTGATACATCTATGCCTCCTATAGACATTCGATGTCACCATTCTTTCTTAAGAGCATATTACAGAGCGACTAGTTTAGCATCATAATATATTTCTGGATCTAATATAATTGAAATATTCGTGGCTATATTTGAAATTTTTTTAAAATTACGTTTAGTAAAAACAATATTATTATTAAATAATAAAGTATAATATGGCATATGAAGAAGTGTTTTATCCCGTTGTAGTATTTTATTAACTAACCGTTTTAAATATCTATTTGTTGATCCTGAAGCGCATGCTGTAATTAACATAGTTTTACCTTTAATAAGTTATCAACACTATATCAAAAATTTCTTAAATTTATCAAAATGACGAACCATAAAGAGTTAACTTAGTAAGAATTGAAAAAAATCCGAGAATCGTTATATATAATCCAATAGCTGTTACTTCATCGCTAAAAAACAACTTTAATTATATTTCTGAGAGTAAAAAACATAAAAGTATCCAGTTATTAGAAAATAATTTTCGAAACAATACAAAAAAAATCCGAAACCTTTAACGATTTTAAGTATTCTACGGAAGCTAAAAAGATGATAGAAATAAAATTCTATTGAACCTCTAGAAAGTCCCTTAAAACCTTATTCAAAGACCTGAAAACTTATCCTTTTTTAAGGATCCATCAGTCATTCAAAAAAATAATTACTAAAAAACAGCTATTTCAGACATACTTCCGATGAGAAGGATTAGGGACCTAAGGTATAACATATACGAAAAAGCGAACCATTTATTGAATTATCTTAAAAAAGGGCTGCCTTCTTTTACTGAAGGTAATCTTAGAGTAATTCTAAATGCGGGAATGCTTGTTATATAGAACACAAGTTACAAAAATTATCAGATGGTTTGTAAAAAGGCTTATTTAATGAGAAGAGCGAAAATATCTAGTATGAAAGTTGTATGTATATTTTTCTTTCAATTATTCCCAAAATAACCGAAAGAAAAAAATGTCCTATACTTTGGTTTTAAAAGTACAGCTTATAGTTCTTGCGCTAGAGGTTGAATGACAATGTCTCTAATCGCAACATGACGTGGACGTGTCAACATAAATAATACGGCTTCTGCAATTTCAATCGGCTCCATAAGACTTCCGAGTTCTTTTGCTTTTTTCAAGTTTTCTTCTGGCCAATCAGCTAATAATGCACTGATAACAGGACCAGGAGAAACAGAGCCAATACGAATACCATGTTTGCTAATTTGGCGGCGCATTGTTTGCACAAAAGAATTTGTTGCCCATTTTGATGCACAATAGACAGGCTCCCAATGTATTGGCAAATGTCCTGCAATAGAGCTTGTTACAATAATGTCGCCTGATTTTTGTTTAATCATGTGTGGTAAGACATCACGAATATTTTTCATAACAACAGACACATTAAGATCAATTAAGCGATCAATGTCATTAGGATCAGAGTCAATTAAATCCCCCCCAATGTAACATCCAGCATTTGCATGCAAAATATCAATTTTACCTGTTTTTTCAATAATACTAGGAACCATTTTTGCGCAGCTATCTGGATCGATTAAATTAGTAACGCAAGGTATAATTTTATCTTTATATTTTGCTTGTATTTTCTCCATCGTTGCAACATCACGATCAACCATGACAACGGTTGCACCATTTGCAACTAGAATTTCTGTAGAAGCAAGCCCAATACCAGAAGCAGCCCCCGTAACAACTGCGACTTTGTTTTGTAATGAATTAGACAATTTTTTAATCCTTTTTAAAAATAAAACGAAAGAATTCTAATCAAGATAGCATGCTTTGTGATAGGTCTTAAGAACTCTCTGCACGTACCAAATGATAACTTCTTCAGGTTCAAAACTATTTTTAAAAAAATGTTCTGCTCCTGGTAAGTATTGCATCATTAAAGGAGCGGGGATAGTTGCACCTTTAATCTTTGACAGTAATGTTGTTACATATTCATTCGCCTTGGGATCTGCCCAATAATAACGAATACGATCGGATAAAGAATAATGACGCAATAAATAACATTCATGCTCGCTACCATGACAGTGGCTGTTCCAATAATCAGGTTTAGCAAGCATTAATTGTTCAATATTTTTCTGCAAATAACGATCTGGGTAATCTGAGAAAACTTCACTTGCAATATGATCGAGCGCGAATAAACATTCTCTGACTGCAAATGTTAATTCTGGTCCTACTTTTAAAATAGCGTAACCATCTTCAACTAATTGAGATAAATAATGTACCCCTTGGTAATCTGTTGAGTGTGCTTCAAAAACGAGGTTAGATTCTGTATCCAAAGAGTTCGATAACGTTTTTGCCTTTTCCCGATCGTAGTAAATAATATCCCAGTTTCCATATTCTACGCCAGGTTGAACAACTAATCCAAGGAGCCTATGGGTAACCTCTTCCAGTCCTATTGCACACAAAGCATCTTGATGGATTTTTAACGTCTGTGCAGCAGCTTCTGCTTTGGTAGGTTCAAGATATGTAATAACATGATCTGCCCCACCTGGAGGGGGAACTTCTGTGCCAATAATATAAAATGGTTTCTTTTTATCACTTTTTGCAGCCGCTTCCTCTGCAGCTTTGATTAAGCGTACAGCACGTTGTGAAACAACCTGATCGTCCAATGCCATTGGTTCACCTTGACATCCCATCGAGGTATCAATGTGGATTTTACGAAAACCAGCATCGATATAAGCCACAACCATTTTCTCAGTTTCATCCATTGCCTTATTAGCAGGTAAATGCTTCCAAGGATTGGGACCAAGATGGTCGCCACCAAGAATAATTAAATCTTCTGGACATTTCTCCTCTTTAGCCAAAGAAAATACTAAAGTTGCGAAATCATGTGGTTTCATCCCTGTGTATCCACCATAATGATTCACTTGGTTACAAGTAGCTTCTATCAAAACACTACTTGTATTGTCACGACCAAGCCTTAATGCCGCCTTTAAGACTAGAGGGTGGGCTGAACAAACAGATGTAATTTCCTTTGGGTTACCTCGTGTTCGATATTTTTTTAACTCTTCAAGAGTGACTTTCATTATATTTTGCTATGTATAAGGTTTTATAATTTTATTATGGATCGTTTACAAAAATATATTCAATAGCATCTTAAAGCCTTTAAAATAGGTTTAAGTAAAATGTTTTATTTGATGATATTAAAAATAGAAATTTTATATAAAATTCTTAATTGTAATAGTTATCCACAGTTATTTACTTTTACAACTTGTTTTATATATTTTTATCTTGTTTTAGGAAGTGTTTTTCCTTTTTTTTTCAATTGGTTATTTCTATATAGGTATAGAACTTGGGGGTAATAGGTATAGAACTTGGGGGTAATAGGTATAGAACTTGGGGGTAATAGGTATAGAACTTGGGGGTAATATTCACATAGTAAAATTTAGAGAATTTAATCTTTATTTTTTTATAAGTATAGATTAATAGAATAACCTATACTTATAATATAAGGATTATTATGAAGGATTTAATTGTTTATAAAGCAAATGTTTTAATTGAAGCCAGCTATAAACTTACCCTTCAAGAACAACGTATTTTGCTGATATGTATTGCTAAGCTTAACCCTCAAGAAATAAAAATAAACAAAATTTTTCAAATTACATCGCAGGAATTTCTTAATGCTTTCCCAAATATGGGAGAAAAACATGCTGAGGAAAGATTGCAAGAAGCTATTGATAAATTAGCAGAAAGATGGATACATATCTCTACAAAAGAAGAAAAAAGAAAAATCAGATGGATACAGGAAGAAGCTAAGTACTTTGATAAGAAAGGTAAAGTAGAAATAGTTTTTTCTGATTCAATTATGCCTTATTTAACTCAATTAAAGGGTCAGTTTACCAGTATTATTATTAGAAATATTGCATCCTTAAAAAGTAATTACAGTATCAGAATATATGAAATTTTAATGCAATTCAAATTAATTGGGTCAAGAACCATTACAATTCAAAAATTACGTTCCATGTTAGAAGTAGAAGATAAATATGCTACTTTTAAAGCATTAAATCAGTGGATTATAAAACCTTCTTTAAAAGAATTAAATGATAAAAGTAACTTAATTATAACACTTAAAACTATTAAAGAAGGGCGTAACGTAAAAGCTTTAAAGTTCAATTTCAAAGAAAAGGTATAACACTATAATAGTAGCAAGTTATTATACTATAAAAT
>Ga0194135_10002812_pt1 | contig 10611 bp, 13 predicted proteins | sample LitLau_LLRF_2013_FD_134024 | JGI IMG/M metagenome (GOLD analysis project Ga0194135, IMG submission 134024) | Freshwater sediment microbial communities in response to fracking from North America - Little Laurel Run_MetaG_LLRF_2013 (version 2) | ecosystem: Environmental > Aquatic > Freshwater >... | reverse complement strand
TCCCCTTTGTGGGTGAAAACGAGCGCCCATTCAGTAGCTCATTTAGTAATAACAAAAGGGAAATTAAATGCTACACGCTTAGCACGTATAGCTGAAGCTTATTATCAATTGAAAGTGGTCTGATACAAAAAGTGGAAACTTGGTCAGCTGAACCACAGTTTGTCAATTGGGATTGAGGACGTAAGACAGGAATTTAGAGCTCCAGGGGGCCGAGGCTTATTGCTCTCCACTCTTAAATTGAATAGGAATTACTAGGAAAGTGACACCACCACTAATCACCACCATCATGACGGAAACAATGTCCAAGGATGACACAATTCGTCTCCGGAAGAGGCATATTGGGTAATTAAATTTCTTTTGGTTAATAAATGAGACGAGTGTGTGATGGTGATGGCGATGATGCTAATGAGGAGGGGAGTTATTATTTAAAAAATTAACTTCCTTTCCTTCTCGTTTACTTTCGGGCTTTAACTTCTGGTTGAGTGTGGGATTAATTTCAATTTCAAATCAGATTTATTATACTGTTTCTCCGATAACAGCTAGGCTCAAAGGCTTCGCTGGTCTTACAATCGTCCAACAGTCTACACACTAAGTTAATGGTGATGAATGATGAATAGTGGAGAACATGAGGATATTGAAGAATATGATTATGAAATTGTGGAGAGATTGATCTGATATTCAATAATTTGAGGCTTGCTTTAAATTTTGATAACATCCTTCTACCGGCGGCCAATTCCATCATCTAAGCGAACTGATGGCGTTCATGTTTCAAAACTATAAGTTGATCTTTAATCCATAACCACTCCTTTCCTCGTCCAATTGCCTGGCAGACCAATTCCAGACAGGCGACGCCTCATGTCACATTAATGTCATGCACTGACTGACAGTTTCAATTTCACAACGTTGATGAATTTTAAAGCGTTTGGCAATAGAGGTTGCGTCAGAGATTTTAGGCTCCGAAGGAGTGCCGCAATTAATCAGATCAAGAAGCAAATTAATAAACAAGCTGTTGCCTGAGCTTAGGTTTAATTCTTCAATCTCTTGTATAAACGAAGGGATTGAATGGTTCGGATATGGCAGGCGAGTTTCCCATTTTATTCTCATTCTGCTGTTGGAATTTCTCAGAATTTCGTGCAAGCTGTTCTTCAACCAGGATCCAATCAAAATTGTCCGAGCCAAAGGGCAGTACATGTATGACGAGAAGGAAAGGGAATACACTGATTGTATCAACAATGTCGCTCATGGTAAACATAAGCATTGAAACTCTGTAGAACGCCCGGAGGCGGGCGAGAGACATACTGTTCTTATTCTTGCCTAGTTGGCCACTGTCATCCCGCCGTCGTTCGAGCAGGAATTGAGCAAATGTCAGTACTCAACACGAATTCCAGATTCCTCCATGACAATCTGGTTACTTGTGCAAAGAAGTTGACGAGTCTCTTTCCACCGGAACTCTCTGTCTGCTTCTTTGTCAATTCTGGGTCAGAAGCAAATGACTTGGCCCTCCGCCTTGCACGAGCTCATACGAAAAACCTGGATGTAATCACTCTTGACCAGTAAGTTCGATAGCGCAAATTAATTGTAATTAGATTATGCTTAGCCTGCTGGAAGATTACCCATTATATTTTATCATTATTTCAGTGCGTACCATGGGCACGTAACCTCACTCATCGAAATTTCACCCTACAAATTTAATATGCCTGGAGGTGGGGGGAAACCGGACCACACTCATGTTGTAAGACGAATTTGAACGAATTCCCCTTTAGAGAAGTTGCTGTAGAACCTAATTGTATGCATTCCAGGCCCCTTGCCCCGACGTTTACCGAGGAAAGTTCAGGGATAATGAAATCCCTTGTTTGGAGAAACTTGGGGAACTCTATGCTGACGAAGTGAAGGATTTGATTAAAAATGCCCATGAGAAGGGAAGGGGGATTGCCGCTTACATTGCAGAGAGTCTGCAGAGTTGCGGAGGCCAGGTCATACTGCCACCGGGATATCTTAGAAACGTTTACCGCCATGTCCGGGAAGCTGGCGGAGTCTGCATTGCTGATGAAGTTCAAGTTGGATTCGGTCGAGTTGGGAAGGCTTGGTGGGCATTCGAGCTTCAGGGGTGACCGCCTATGCCTACTTACCTTATGCACGCAATTCCATCTTGAATGTTAAAACTGTCCCTATTCAGAAGTGACGTGGTACCTGACATTGTGACTCTTGGCAAACCAATGGGAAATGGACATCCCGTGGCCGCTGTTGTCACGACTCCGGAAATTGCCCAGAGTTTCGCCAATACTGGGATGGAATACTTTAACACCGTAAGCGTCCGTGATCGTTGAAATCCATCGCATGATTCCGTGCCAATCAATTATGCTTTATTCCCATATAGTACGGTGGAAATCCAGTATCATGTGCTATTGCAAATGCGGTGATGGACGCCATTGAGAATGACAACCTGAGAGAAAACTCGACAACTGTAGGGAACCACTGGATGAATTCCTTGAAGCAGTTGATGAACAAACATCCGATGATTGGTGAGCGAATATCGAAATACGCTGAGTCTGTTGTCCATAAGCTAAAATCAAATTATAGTAAATTTTACGCTGAGTCTGTTGTCCATAAGCTAAAATCAAATTATAGTAAATTTTCTGACTTAAATGGTACTTCTCCAGGCGACGTCCGAGGGGTGGGTTTGTTCATTGGAATTGATTTGGTTCGGAATCGGGAGACACGAGAGCCAGCCACAGAGGAAGCGCAGCACATCATTTCCAGGATGAAGGAAGAGTTTATCCTTCTCAGCGCTGACGGTCCGTACCGGAACGTCCTCAAGATTAAACCACCACTTGTCCTCAATCAAAGCAACGCTGATCGTATAACGTCCACGCTGGACCAAGTCCTCACTGAACTCAAAGATGCCGAGGTACTCTTGAATTTCATAGATTTCCAGCATTCAATGACTAATCTAATCTAACGTCTATGTGTTTCCAGTTATTTGTGACGGAAGAGCAGAAGGCGAAGAGCATGGATTTGAGTCCTAGCGAAGCCAAGAAAATCCTAGCCATGGATCCCATCATCAGTGGAATTCCAGATGGGAAGAAACTGAAACTAGGCGCACTGCCGTGACCGTGACGAATCAAAAGTTTACACGAAACGATACGACAACCCCAACAGCTCCATTTTTAGAAGAAAAAAAAAATCAAGTACCAGCAAATTTAGTAGCTACCGAGACCCAGCAGCAGCATATATTCGCTTTCATAAAGTTCATCAAGTATGAAATGATCATCGGAGTATAGAAAGCAGAAGCTAAAACAACCCGAAGAATCTAACTATTAACTTCATAACTAGGTTTAAACTAATAACTTAAAAACTGTTAACGGCACTTTGCTTATTCGCTTCGTGTGCAAAGCTTTTAATTGCTGTACAAAGACGAATTACGGGATTAGGAACCTAAAATTCTCATCTTGATAAAAGACAGTGTAATCGAAATCTCACGACAAACCAAAGTTACTAAATTTGTATTTTATTTTTGTTCCTCAATTATGATTATTATGAATTAAACGCAGACATCCGAGTTTCCTCTCTCCTAACGAAAAACAAACTAACTTCTTCATCACATGATTAGGGTACTACAAATGAAATGGCAAAAAAAAATTACATTAGTAATTTAATTGACTCGATTCACTTTTTGCTTCTTGGGTTGTTGACAGTAATGGAAGCCAACTTATGGAACTTGGAGGTCTTTATATATTATTGATTACTGCGAACTTCAACTATAATTTTTTTTACCTAATTTAACACATGCTTTGACCCATTAAGGCTAATTCGACCAGTTTTAGTCCTCACCTGAAGTATCACTTCCGTGTTTCAGTATCCGAGAGCGCACTTAAAGACGCTCAAGCATTCCCATTCCCATCTTTGAGCTTCCTTTTTTGTTCATAAACTTTCCTTTGCTAAGGAATTTATTTTTTGAAATGTGCTGATGTAAAGGGGTGAGAAACGAGACTGGTGTACCCTGAATGTACTTTTGTGGAGTAGTGATCCACAGTATGTAAGTACCCACTCGTCTTTTTGGTATATTGAAATTGAATTATTGGGAAGTAAAAGTAACCGTTAATCCCAATCTGAACTTTATCAATTAATTTGAAGAGTGGGTGAGCATAAGAGCACAACCCCAAGGAGTATCAACGGAGCCTTAGAACCCCCACATGTGAATTATTGTAACTGGTTGTAGGCTAAAAGTACTTGGTGGTGCCTAAGCAGTGATGAGGATGTGGAATTGAGTCTTTTCATTTAGTACAGTGTGCTGCAGGTAGGAATAGAGTTTGATGCCGCATGCCTCCCCAACTCTTCAGTTCAACTTGGAGTACATGTCTTCGAGCTGGGGCTTGAAATACTGGGTCAACTGGGGTCGTTTGGTCTTGAGGGTGGGGGTGAGAAGGCCATTGTTCACAGAGAAAGGATCAGGATGGAGGTATATGTCTTTCACCTGTTAAAAAAAAACAACATATAAAACACACTTCAATCATTTTTGTCGCTTTCCAATCAATATTTCCAAGAATTTGAGGATTTCCGTACCTGTTCAAAGGATTTTAATCCTGCCGTTTTCCCGGATTGAATGAGCTCATCAAAAATGAGCGTTTTTACTCTCTCGTCGTTGCAAAGGACGGAGAGAGTTCCGTTGATACCGTTGTTGACTGCCCACAGCTTCAATGCTTCCACATCAGGCACTACTATTGCTATGAATTAAATGAAAGCACATCATTAACGCTTGTACCTTGTATAGAGAAAGGTGGCTTTAAAATGTGAAGAGTTAAAACGTCGAGACTCCTTTCTTATTTCACTGGATTTGAATAAAATAAAATGTAGGATTTACCTATCACACAGGATTTGAGGGATTCTCCGTAGACAAAGATTTGGGAGACGAGGGGGCTACCAAGGTAAATGTTCTCGATTTTCTCTGGAGCGATATATTCTCCTTGAGACAATTTGAAGATGTGCTTCTTTCTGTCGATGATTTTGAGGGTGCCATTCTAATACAGAGAATCATTCGATTTCAACGAAAATGTTCGCTAATCGCAGGATCCATTTTAGGCAAGAGTTTCGAAGAAAACTTACGGGCAGCCACATTCCAATGTCTCCTGTGTGCAAGTACCCATCGGAATCCACTGTTGCCTTTGTTCGTTCAGGATCTTTGAAGTAGCCCTTGAAGATTGTCGTTCCAGTGACGCAGACTTCACCTGAACAAATCAAGAGGTTTACTTACGCCAGGTTCTATCACTGTCAGGCGTGATTGAAAAGCAGGGCAAACAGTATTGATTACAAACCTATCTTACCCTGTCCAGCAGAAGCAAAGTACTCCATCTCAGGGACGTCAACTAACTTGATTTTGCAGCATGCTAGCTGTAAAAAAAATATGATGTGTTTACATCTTTTGAGTATTATTAAAGCATTAACTGATTTAGTAATAGCGAAATTCAACTTACCGGTGGTCCGACATGGTCTGGAGTGCAATCCCCTTGGATTGTAAGTGTGCATGGAGCTACGCACTCTGTCTGTCCATAACCCTCCACAACGACGCATCCGAGAGCGGCTCGAATGAAACTGAGAACGTTTCCGCTGAGAGGTGCCTACAATCAGAATCGAAATTGGCATCAGTCGTACTTGGGCGTGACGTGCAAGCGTATGGGCTTGGGTCATTTGAAGAATTGGAACACTTACCGATCCCACGACAAGGAGGCGGAGTTTTCCGCCCATTCCCTCTTGAACTTTCCGGAATATTAACTAAATCAATTGGAATTTTGTTTATAGTCGTGACAGTAATAATAGAAATACAAAAAAAAATCCCATCCCGCTGCACATAAGTTCTATAATTTCGGTCCGAACCCACTTTTATGGAATCCACATGGATTCCACTAATATTTTTACTGACCTTGTCATAGATGCTGTTTTTCCTTAAAATTCCTTTCTGCATCTCCGCAAGTTTACTACTCAATGCCATTTCTAGGAGTCGTTTCTTTATAAATGAGCCACTCGTAGAAGCCATTGCCTGGAACCAAGCGCATACGAATTAGAAACAAGTTCCTCCAGCTAATCAACACAGTGTATCCGTATCGGTTACCTTACCTTATCATATATTCTGTTGAGCAAGCGCGGAACGGTTGGGGACACTGTTGGCTTCAACGCCTTGAAGTCGTCTGGCAAGAGTCGTATATCACCACCATAGAACCCAACGCAAGCACCCTCCATGTACATGGCGATCTAAAAAAAATGGAATAAGAGGATAGGGATTGGGCTTTGGTAAAAATGTGATTATGATCCCAGAGTGCTCCATACCTGACAGTTATGTTCTGAAATGCATTTAAAAAAATGATGATAATAGATAATACACGAATAATGCATAAATCATTGAAACTAACCGAACATGTGAGCAAGGGGGAGGAAAGAGATCAGGACGTCCGTCTTGTTTGGACGATGCGTTCCCAGTTGGAGGCAAACGGCAGAGACATTTGCCATTACGTTCTCATGAGTGAGCATGACACCCTTGGGGTTTCTATATTATTTTATTTGATAAAAAATTGAGAAACAATTTATTAGATTCAAATTCTTTAGGGATTCTTGTACTGTGTTCAATGTTCCCACTTGAGAATTACACAAATAGAAGAATGAAAGTCCCACTTAAGAATTGCACAAGCGATTTGTCACTAACCCAGTTGTTCCCGAAGTGTAGCACACAGTACAGAGGTCATCAGGTCGAGGGGGCTGTTGACCAAATCAAGACAAATTAGTAACATACCACAGAGTCAGTGATCTGATGAGAGAAATCCTTAGTCTGCCACTCTCTCGCAGCGACGTGCATGTTGGGTAAAGCGAGCCCCACAGGAAGCACTAACTAAATTCTCTGTGACCACATCCTAAATTATTTTTAGCCTAACCTGTTCCGGATAATCCGTAAGATGAGCTGCACCAATTTTCTCTACGTCCTCCAATCGGAGAAGCTCAATTCCTAACCGCACCGCCCGATCTGCCGTGAGCGGGTTGACTTCCTTGATATGGATGATGCGCTTGAGACACGAGGGAGGTTTTCCCAGAAGCATATTCATTTTAGCATCGTCTTCACAGACTACCGTGGACATCTCGGCTACAAATACAAGGTTTTCAAATTAAATGGTCAGTGTCACAATTAAGATTGAAATCTTATTTATGAAACTGTAAATTTTACCTTGTTGGATTATGAAAGCACAGGCTTCCTCTCCGAGAGTATCGTACAAAGGAACGATGACCATGGAATAGCAATAAAGCCCTAAAAACCAAAATCAAAATGTAAGTTAATTTCTTTCAACTTTTGGAAAGCGATGATCGCATTGAACTGTAAATTGATCGACTACTGACCTTGCTCGCATAAGACCCATTCTGGACAATTCTTACTGTAGACACCAACGTAGGAATGCGGCTTCAAACCTACAGAACGAAGGTGGAGGGTTAAGAAAGACTGATGAAGAAGAAACAAGAAAATATGATACTTGCCTAAATGGACAAGCCCACAGCCAAAATTTCTGGCTCGAAGCAGCGCTTCATTATAGTGAAGCCACTGGTAGGGACGATTCCGATTTTCTCTCCAGCCCAGACATTGTCCGTTATCTGCAAGTTAGAATAAGAATTCTAAATTAGTTTTTAGATTAGAGAATCGAAACAGAGAAGAAAAAACTAATAATAGGACTTTACTGGATTCTCGGGCTCCTCTTCGGAAGGCTTCATATATCGTTTTCGCATCCGCGTACAGAAACCGTAGGAGCTTCTCCTTCCCGTCTTTGGCATCTTTACAAAATCGGGAAGTGCGGATCAGCTCGGGACCCTAAAGACAAATTGGAATCATCACAGACTGATCAAGTAGTTGTGTAGGCTTTATTAAATATTGGTAGAACATGATTTGGAACTCAAGCGACTTTCTCCCTCCTTCGTTCTCGTCGTATTAAATGATGGCCGCGGAGGTGTGGTGTAATCGATGTACGTTATGCGGGCCGTGGGAGGCAGAGAATAGAGGAAAGACAAATAACCCAACACACCCTTGAAACAAAGTTGGCCCGAATTCAACAAATTAATTAAAGACATTCAAAACACGGTTCAAACTCTATCATTATATGACACCCAAGCCCACGGTCTCTAATTGCAAAGGAAAAGTCCATTTGAAAAAAACGGTGAACTTCACAAAGAAATGGGAAAAGTAATGAAAATAGATCTAGAAGAAAAACTATGTCCGTTTGAAACAACGTGAACTTTACAAAGAAATTTGAAAAGTGAGGATCAAAAAGAATGGAGGATCCCGACAATTTACTTTCACAACTTCCGACTGATTTGCTAAGTTTAGTGGAATCCGAATAGGATCTGGTACTCCTCCACCATAGCAGCAGTGCCCCATTCTGTAACTGTCCTGGAATTTCGAATACTCGGACTCAAAGTAATCTTCCGTCAATCTACTTTCACTGTCACATGCTCCTAATGCCGTCTTCTGGCTTTCACTTATTCCTGAACCTTTGATTTGTTCCAGCACTGAAATGGACAACCTTGTACTTGGCTTCGGCTACAGAAACTTTGTGAAAATATTACGGTAAGCGATAATTGGACCAAAAGAGTGTTGTTGTGTCTCTGGGAAGCGTCTGTTAGTGACTTCCTTCCGAAATGGCCGATTCCCCACTTCCTGCTCAACGCAGAATGAACGTAAGCAAAAAAAAAATGAAGGAAAATGCTCATCATGTGCCAAATTTTAATGAAATTTCGGCTGCCAAAAATATTTTCCAGCTTGGGATTCGCCTCACCTCATCGTCTCACATCGTTCAAAAACGAGAATGTCGAACTCAATCAACAAGAAACACATGTGAGCATGTGACATGCCACCCGATTTTACTAAAATTAGTATATAGTCATTCAATACTCGAGCGCTTCTGCCACTGCGCTAGCTAGCTACTTTTCTAATTGTAATTGTGTCATTTCCGGATATTTATTTTAGTCCGTTCGTTTTTAATTGAGCCTTCGAAACCCTTTTTTAAGGCCTCCTTACGAGAACTAACATGTAAAGGCCTCAGACATAGGGTTTCGAAGGCTCAATTAAAAATGAACGGACAGCAAATCTGAATTCTATTGAACTGCTTTGGAGCGTTTACATCAAAAGCATGATGGCCTTCAACGAAGTTCGTTATGAACTTTGCAAAGAAAAAACTAAACCTTGAAGCATTAGCAGTCAGTATTGGTAGCTCATCCTCCTCATCTTCGTCTTCATATCCCACTTGCAACATATTTATCAAAATTTTATTTTCCTGAGGAAAACATCCCCAATTTCTGCCGTGTTCAGCAAAAAACTGCGATCTGTGCTCTGAAAACTGAATGAGTAAGAACAGAGGTTTACTGCAGGCGTCAGCATTTAGCATTTCATCTTGAAAGAAATTCTCATAACTAGGAAATTATATTACATTGACCATTGTCTTTAGGTGCGCATTGACACAGAAAACAGGATTTTAGAAGTGAAGTGGACTTTGCCTTTGATGCTTCAGAAATAACTCTGCATCTCTCCTCCTGTTTAAATCGCTGGAAAATAATCAACCTAAGGATTGTGTCGACTTAGACAATGCCAAACAGCCTTGGCATTCTGAGAAAGGTGCCAGATGCAACATGTCTACCAACCAGATCATATGATGCAAGCTCGTAACCAAGCACCTTAAAATTATTCGGTTAATCTCTTAAACGCGCACGTGGTGTTGGTGTCATCTCTGACAATAAATTATGTTCTCGAGAGAGGAATTCTTATACATACAACTTTATAAATGGAATGCTTACAGGTTCAATGAATGCTTGTGCGTCCAGAGGGAAGATGGGAGTTTCCGGTTGTGGTCGAGTACGGACATAGTAAGCACCTGCAGCTGCCAGTGCACCCGCCATGACCACTGTCGTCGCTCCACCAGGGACCCATTCCAGCATCTCATCCATCGTGGTCACGGAAACTAGTAAGAGAAACGATATTTTTTAATTAACCACTAAGCGATTGGGATTGTGACGTTTAGAATTGGTTCTGTCTGTGGCTTTGGTATTGGTATACGAGTCTCCTTAATTTGGGCAATATTGAACCATTGCATTACTGTTATGAGATGCACTAAAGACTAACTGAATATGATTTTTGTTTATATATTTCGAACTGGGTTTTGAGGTTGGAGATATAAGTCTGACTCTGACCTTTGCCTTTGGATTTTTTTTACTCATTCATATTTATTGAAAGAGTCTTATTTAATCTACTCAGTTAAGCCAGAACAAGAACAACAAACTTACTGTACAACCAGAGCAAGAAGAACGGTCATTAATCTAAATCTAAAAATGATTAATCTCGGATTTCGTTCTTATAGTCTGCCATCAAAACATTAATGAATTCCTCTACAATACCAGGAATGGATGTGGAAAAAGTTAGCATAGGCTGGTGGACAATTTGCACGGCTAATACCTGGAAAACAAGATTGTAAAAATTGATGACACCATTCCTTCCTATCTATGCTTCTGATGAAATGCCACGTCTTTCCATCAGTTTATACGTTCTCAAACCTAATGGATAACCGGCGCCGTAGAGAGTATAAACTATAAACC
>Ga0194135_10002811_pt1 | contig 10614 bp, 2 predicted proteins | sample LitLau_LLRF_2013_FD_134024 | JGI IMG/M metagenome (GOLD analysis project Ga0194135, IMG submission 134024) | Freshwater sediment microbial communities in response to fracking from North America - Little Laurel Run_MetaG_LLRF_2013 (version 2) | ecosystem: Environmental > Aquatic > Freshwater >... | reverse complement strand
TCTCCTAATGGAAATAAGGGATCTTCCCAGTCACCAACACATTCAAATAATAACAAGAAGGGATCAACTCCCCCACTGGGATTTTCGCATCCTCCACTACCACAAACTCCTCATTCTCCTACGGGCATCTCCCTTTCCCATTCTCAACCGAAACTCCCTTCTTCTTCTCCCGGCCCATCAGGTTCATCATCATCATCAAATCTATCAAGTCATTCGAATAATTCAACACATTCCAAATTAACCGAGTCCTCATCCTCATCTGGACTGAATTCACTCAAGAATATTAAAATTAATGGGAATTTATCAAATCCACTTCCACTTTTGCCACCTGGGATTCATAATCCTTTGCTTCCTATTTACACACGGAGTCAACAAAATAACTCTTCTACTTCTACTGCAACTAAAAACAGTACTGCTTCAAGTACTTCGATGATTAAAAGTACACCATCTTCATCCGCAACAGATAAGAAAGGAATTCCAAATAGCATGAAAATCTCAAACTTCCTCCCAAGCAAGCCTAAAGATGGAAAAGCAGTTGATACGAATGTCGAAGCGACCATAACGAGTGGAAGTAATGTTGGAGGTTCAAGTCTCACCAAGTTTCTAAATAGTATTCCGCCTTTGATTGTCTCACAAGCGAATTTGTCAGTGTCAACTGCACCACCAAAAGACACGAGCTCGAGGATGTTAAACAATTCTTTCCAAGGAAAAAGTGACAAGGAACGCATTTCCATTTACCCAGCGAGCATGTCCAGCAGCAGCACCACCGGTGGTAGTGTTCCTATGAGTAGCGTGTCTTCCAAATGTGTCACAAGTCAAAAGAAGTTGGAAATTAGTTCAGTGTCTTCAACAGGAAGTAATGGAAACAGCAGCACCAATGTGTTGAAATCAATTAAAAATGAACCAACAAGTCCTACTGGCACTATCGCAGCAGTTTCATCAAGAATTAATAATAATAATGTTGGCCTCCTTCTTCCCAGCGAAGAAATATCTCACACACCCAAGGTTGAAGTAGGAGCAGCAGTGGTGGCCATGGGTCTTCAACCAACTTCTTCTTCTTCTTCTTCTTCTATTCAATCAAAGTCTTCTAATGTTCAGATTAAATCTGAACAAGGAGAGTCTCCTACAACGGTAAAGCAGGTAACTGCATTAGAGTCTTCTTCAAGTAAATTGACTCCTTCTGCAGTTGGGGTTCTCAGTCTGTCTTCAAGCCTAATAAGCCCCTCATCATCAAGCCGAACCACCCAACCTCAAAACCAAGCTGTGAGACATATCCCCAATCCTTCGTTATTATTTAATAGACAGAACAACAACACCTTAGTTGTCCCATCACTTGTTTCTACTTGTAGCACCTCTGAAGCATCTAATGCATCGTCTGCTGCCAAAAGCAGCGTGAGCATTAGTAGTCCTACGGATGTTAGCAAACAAGGAATTGCTTCAATGGACATGAAACTCGATGGACATGCTTTGCAAGTACCTGCGATTCCTTGTCCAGGAGTTTCTGTTCCTGTCCAAGTCAAAGTAGACAATGATTCACTTCCCATTCCTGTTCATGTGAAAGAATCCAATAAAGAAACGACTACTGAGATTCCTCTGCTTAAAAATGCTTGTTCTGCTACAGTTGACATCAAGGATGACAACAAGCCCAGACAATTAGATTCCTCTGTTGGACAAGAAAATAAGTTGAATGGAAGTGAACAAGACAAAATAATCCCTCGAGACTGCCAAACCGAAGTCAAAGCTACAGAGACAAAAGAGGAAATCATGAAAATTGACTACAGTTTGGACGATGGTGATGTGGACATTGATGTTGGCACTGAGGCAACACCATTATTCTCTTCAAATGATCATCAAGCCAGTGAAGATGTCGAGGAAGAAAAAGTATCATCTTCTTCTTTAGTTACACTTCCCATACAAAGCGAAATAAAAGAAGAAGAAGCAGCAGCAGAAGGTCAAAGTGAGATTGCCTCACAGGACACTTCAGATTTGATTGAGACCAAAAAGGAAGAAATTATCGAAGTGGAAGAAAAGAAAGGTGATGGGCAAAACGATACTGGAATAATAAAAGAGGAAGGAAGTGATAATGAAGAAAAGCCGTGTCTAAATGAACCCAACCTGGTTGTTTCTTCTCCTGCTCCTCAACAAGAGCAAACTCAAATGGAGATTGAAAATGACGAGGAAAGTCGAAGAGTAAATATCGTGGAAAAAACTGTTGAGCACGAAGAAAAGATTGTAAAAGTTGAGACAGGAGAAGTTGCTACTACTACTACTTCTGGTGTTGTGGGATTGGATATACCACCACCAGTACCAGTAACTACAGCAGAAGAGCCCACTACTACTACGACCACAATTACTTATTCTGAAGTAACTGCTGATACTGCTGCTATTTCCAGTGGTAGTGTTTCTGTAGAAGAAGACTTGGATGTGGGTGTTGAAGAACCCATGGAAGTGCAGCAAAGTGAAGAACCCGTGTTGCTTCTGGAACCACCACCACCACAGAATGATAATGAATTGGAAGAAAATGAGAAAGTTCAACAGAATGAAGAAGATAATAGCCTTTCTCGTATGGAAATTGATGAAGAGCCTCAAATGGAAATCGTTGACGAAGCTCCGATCACAAATAATATAATAGATGAATCCACTACCACCACCACGACCGGATCTGACGCAACTACTCTCGTTGTCTCTCATAATAATATGATTCCAGCTCTCGATAGCACTTCACCAAGCCTTATGCAAACAGATAGTGAATTGAATGAACCTCAACCTAACGTTGTCTCAATGGACGACGTAGAAGAGGAGTCTCATCATCAGAACATTCAGAACACAAGTGAACCTAGTGAAGCTAATAAGAACTCGGAGAAAGGAGAGATTGAGCAAGAGCAGCCGAGTATTATTCAGGTTCAGCAGGTTGAGTTGGGGAAAGATGAGAATTCCAAAACTGAAGAAACACCGATGGGAACAATCGACGATGAACGTGACATAATTGAAAATGAAGATGTGGAAATGACAGAATGCGATAAGGAAGAAGAGGAACAGGACAAAGTTTCCCAAGAAAATAGTGAGATCAATAATGAATCTGATGTCGTTGATGTTCCTTCGGACAGCAGCCTTGTTATTACTAGCGATGAGACCACTGCGATCCCTATTTCAAGTTCTCAGTCAGAAGAAGAATTGAATGTTGTTATTCGATCACCTGCCGCATCATCAATCGAAGAACAACAACCAGTCAGTAGTGAAGAAGACAAGGAAGTCGTGCTTGTCGTGGTTCCTCCTGAATCTTCTTCTCCTTCTCAAGATGCATTGGAAACTGAGAATGAAATTCCTGAATTGAATGCACTCTCTAATCAAATCCCCATAACTTCCGAGGCACTTGAGCAGGTAGCAGAAGACAAAGTGGAAGAGATGATTGAGGAGAATAAGACTCTACCCGTCTTCGATATTCAAGATACTTCATCCTCTTCTTCTTCTTCTTCTTCTTCACCGACTGAAGTGAATGAAAATACAGAGTGCGTAAGTACATTAGCACCAGCGCCGTCAGAAATGAAATTGGATGAATTGATGGAATCATCATCAACATCGTTTTCCTCTCTGTTGGAAACAGATTCATCTGTTCACGTTGTACATGAACAAAATATGGTTCTTAATGAAGTCGTGGTTTGTCCAGTAGACGGTAAACTCGAAGCTTGTGAAGAAGACTTGGAAGATAGCAGTAAATTAGAAGCAGATAATAATGGGCTAGTTGTAGATTCATCTTTACCACATGATGAAAAGGAGAGGCTTAACGATTTCATGGATTCGAATGAAATTCCACCTACATCGACGATCTATGGAACTACTAATGCGAATGAAGAAGTCCAGGCCACTACTACTAGCGTTGTTTTGGATGCTCCTTCTACTTTAGAAGGGGAAGAACCAAGCAGTAGTCAAAATATTGCTGTTAATCCCGAAGGGGGAGAAGTTGAGAGTATTTCAACCTTAAACGAATCATTAGTGAGTGCAGAAGCCGTTCTAAATGTGACTTCTCAGGACGGTGATAAATCTTCAGCTTCTCCTATTCCCACAAACACCTCAACTTCCGACGTTTCAGGTGAAACCAACATCACTCTGTCGACTCTTGTGACAGGAGAAGTTGCTAAAGAGGAGATGAATGAACAAGTAGAAACACGTGAAGATTCACCAGTATTAGTAAAGGTAGGAGAAGTTACTCAAGAAGAAATAATTAAGCCAGAACTCATTTCTGCAACAGCCACCATCACTACTACAGCTACGACCATCACTTCCGTGCCAAATTCAGTTACTAGCACAGTGGAAATCAAATTAGGCATTCCAGCTCCTCCATCAATTGCTTCATCGATTCCCAAACCTGAGAGTGAAGGGACTGATGGTACAACTTCTATTCACAGTATTGCGAAGATTGACGAAACTCTTGAAAAAGTTGCTGCTGGATTAATTGCATCTGCTGCATCGACTATTAACAACAACAACAATACAAGCCTTTCTATTCCTCCTTCAACCTGTGACATTACAATTACCACCACCAATGCTAATGCTTGATGATGAAGTAATCAAGAAACTAGTATACATGAAATAAAAACCTTTAACTACCCAATTAGAGAGTAATCGTTCGGCTTCTTCCTGCAATTTGTCATCTGGTAAAGAAAGAGAACAAAACACAAAACTGGGAAAGTAGTTTATATCTATATAGACATTCATACAAAGTCTTTAGGGAAAGACACACACAGAGAGAGAGACCATCATAATATGTAGTTTATTTCGTGGTTGTGGGCAGCCAAGCTGAATACCCACGGGTTAAATTGACATTCAGCAGTAGGACACAACCGGATCGATAGCATTCTATTGAATCTTATTAAACTCCTTCATTCATTCAAAAAGCTGTAAAAAATTATCTACATCTCTCTCTACACAACAAATCTTAGGCTAAAAGTAATGTGAACATATGTGTATATGAATTTAAGCATTTCAAATACCTAAGCCGTCGAGTATTCCTGTACATACTAAATATATGTATATTATCTAGATTGAGTAGACCTTGCAGATAAAATATCCATCGCAATCTTATTCGCACAATCAAGTTATTCTCCGTTGTAGACTAATAAATAATCAGGAACAAGGAAAGATTACAGGATTTTTAAAAGCAGCAGACATTTCACCTAAATATAACTGATTACTAATAAGAAGCACCCTTTGACTAATCATATATACAACCAATCTGAGACTATATTGTGAATAAAACTATGCAAATACATTTGTGAGCAGAATAAATTAGTGTGTGTGTAAAATAAGCCAGTTTCCTCTTCAAGCGTGTATAGTAAAGTTATATTATTGGCAGGTAGGGTTAATGGATAAAGAGATTTATTGATTTACGAGTAAAAAGGTAGCTGGTAGGTAGATAGTCAATTGTTCGTTGCCAGACTTGTGCCAGCATAAGTTTAAAAGGATGGATTATAAAAGGATGTGCTTTGCATGAGGATTACTTATTACTGCTGGGTGGAAGCAAAAGCAGTGGCGAAGATTTGTGTATGCGATACGAATCTAACTCTCCAACACTTTATTAGACAGCAGACAGACTACGACTCTGCTCCATACACTCGAACTTCAGTGCTAAAGAAAAGTAGATCAGTGTCAGAGTTAAGATTGTCAGGTTTAGAATAAATGTAAGTCGTGTGTATTTAGTAAATCATGAGCATAAGTTACTACTGCTGGGCTTCAAATTATGAACACGATGTTTTTGGGAGTTAAATGAATGCATTTAACATTTACTAAGCCATTTAAGCGACACTTAAATTATTGAGTCTTCGTAAGGAAAGGGCTTCCTCCTACTCACTACTACTGCTGCTGGGAATTTTCGAGTGCAATTGTTATCAAGTATGTAATGCAAGACGAGTAGAGAAGGTTAAAGTAGTTTAAAAGATAAACTTCTTCTATCTCTCTCTCTTTTGCTACTTAAGTGGATCTGCTGGGTGTAGTAAAAAGAAGTTATAGAAGGAACAGATTCTAAAAATTCACGCAAGACATTGTATAATGAGAATGAGAAACGACAGTATTCTTCAAACAATACATTTACGGACTTGTGTGTATGAGTCCCATGAATATTTATGATATGGTTATGATTATGGCTTTGCTTGCATGGTGGAAATGATGATGACTATGAGGGCATATTTGTTAAGGTGGTGACCTCATTTCTCACTACTGTAGTGTGGGATGTCGAGATGCGAGTTATATGCGTAATATGTTCATCCTAGCAATACAGTTTGTGTTTGTATCTTTACCGTATTCCTATCTGTTAAATTTACTGCCGATTATTTCGCTGAAATGCTAGTTAACCCTTAGTTTTAAATTAACATTAGGTGGATAGATAAATTACTATTAAATGGAGGGATTTATTTCAGACACGATATCAAACTATCAAAGTATATGTACGCCTATTAGATTAATTGTAAAGAATATATACACTCATACATTCTTGTGAATGTGCTGATGTATCTGCTGTGGATCGTAGAGTAGATTTTAGCTTTAATTGACAGTTATGCATCGCACTAACTGATTAAAATATACAGACGCATCCAAAGATGAATGGAGACTTTACGAGTTAATTTTTGAACTCGTACATCTCGAGTGTATTAAAATGAAGAAAGTCAAGGTTTAACTATGTATCACGTAATGTATTGGCTATGAAAGATTAGTAGGTCTGTCTGATTTCATGTATAGCTTGCTGTCTGATTGTGTATCAAGTGTGTGTAAACATTTTGTTGGTTTATTCCATTAGAATTAAAGACTGAGAATGAGTTGGTAGTTAAAAATCGCAAACCGGAAATAGAATTTTTGTAAAGTTTCGTGTGTGTAACTGTTTACCGTGTACAAATCAGGTTCATTGAGAGGAAGGATTGTAATATATATCGAATGAGTATCTTTGATTGCAATGAAGGCATATGTGTGAGTTGGTACAAACATAAATTCTGATTTTTTTCGAAGAATTGAGACAAAAGCTTTTGTGTAGGTAGATAGCTCGTCGTAACTGTTACAAAAAGATCCAAACCAATTATATACAATTATTTGGGCAGGATTGATTGTGAAATATACATACTTAGAAAGGTGTTGAACAATAAAAGTTGCTTGTATATTGAGAAGAGTGATAACTATTAAGTGTATACACATTAGCATACGACTTGAATTAAATGATTTGTGTAATGATCATTCTGCGGTGTGTCAAGAACAGCGAGCGTATGTGTTTCGTGTTGAGTAGAACAAGAGAGAATGGACGACTTGAACTCATTTAAGAAATGTACACATGAAGTGTTATAGATCGTGCTTTTTTATTTTTACTGGCTAGACTGACCCCAACCATATATTTATCTTGTGCATTTAATTATGTAATAAATATTAATATGATGTATATGGTTAACAGTGAACTCGAATGATGTAAAATGTAATGAAAACCAGTGACAGAATTAATTTAAGAAACTTGTAAATGAATCGCGCGTAATATTGTTCATAATTAATACCATTTGGATTTGTCAATCTAAATTAACAACTTAATTTATGTAGATATTAGTCTGATCGATTCGCGTGTGTGTACGTCGTGTGGTAATGCTGAAACAGAATTATAGAATGTGCTTTAAAGTAACTTGGTTAAATGATACGATCGCAGGTTGCCATTTTGGTTAAACTGACCAAATACATTATACGAAATGTTAATTAGTGGGATTTATTTCCAGGCAATCGTCTGTCCTGTTTATGAAAATAAGACTTTATTTTGCACCGTGTATTGAGGATTCCTATCGATTATTATTGTATGACTTAGTTTTGGTTATTTATAATATTATTATAATTAGTCAAATTCTCCGGCAACCAAACTTTTAGACTAGAAAGGATCGAAGCGTCGATGATTTTCCTATTAAAAATGCATCTTGTAAATGACAATTTACTCCAACGTATCACATATTTGGTACGATTTGGTCGTGTACGAATTTGAGAAGGTATTAAGTGTAAAGAATGATTAATCGCAACTTATGACGTGTTAAAATTAAGAGTAAGAATAATATAGATCTTGATTAAACAATAGATGAATAAATGTCATACATTCACAAAACAAAATATCTTGCGTTCTTGAAGTATTTTATTTCTGCGGAGCAAATTCTATTTCTTTTATTCCAGTTTCATGAGATGATTTTTCATATGCATTATTTCATTAGCAATAAAAACAAAATTCTTTTTCGAAAAGATTAATTGCAAAATCATGAGCTGTTCAATGCATGTCAACGACTTATTTTTTTATTTTTGCTACAACATCTCTAAAAGAAAGTATTATTTCATACAAAATTGTTTTTATTTACATGAACCTTCATGAATATTCATGATATTCGAGTACCATTTATGTCAAACGCTTTTCTTACAATGCCCCATGAAGTTTTGTTTTATGAAACCTACACTTGTCTAGTAAAACACAATTCACAACTAATATCTCTTTGGTGTAGCAGCCAGCCTAGAAGTCAGAAAAGTATTTTATAAATCGTGCATAGCTGCATATAGATTGTTAAGAACGAAGCATATAAGTAGTCGATATCGAATACTAAAATCAAATCAATTCATCGACCGTTATTCCATTTTATTCCGGACTGAGAGAGAGAGGACCCCACCAAGATTGTGTCACTTTATTTTACAACAAACAGAGAGAGAGAGAGCGTTGTATAAAAGACCGGAGAGAACAGAAAGAGACGATCACCGTTTTTTTTCTCTTCTGTGTGGTAACATAAGGTGAGTTTCAATTTATTCCCTTCGTCCAGAGGCTTCATCAGGTAGGATGGGAGACCAAGCCTGCTTTTTTCGCAGGATATACACTTTAAATACCAAAAGGAAGATTAGTTAGACCTGTGTGAATCATGCGATACAAAAGTATACCCTGCGTATGCTACTCTTTCTCTGTATAACATACCTTATGTACCTAATCTACGGGTATTACATCTATATAAACTGAATATCATCCGCGCTACGAACTCTCGAGCATGAAAACATGTCCCATTCTGTAATCAGGGGAAGGGGTGAGGTGGCTTCTTTATCTTATCGCTCTACGGCTTCGTTTCGCTCCAAGTGTTTTTAACAATGCTTACTTAAGTTTCTGATACAAAAAGTGCCTAGAAAGCATTATTTTTATTATTATTATTGCTCAGTACTCTCCTTCTTCTTCCCTGTCATCCGAATAAAATGTCTTTCTTGTGAGAAATCCAAGCACGGCAAAAGGAAAATAAGTCTTCCTTGTTCACAGCTATGTAATAAAATAAAATAAAGTCTCATGACCGATTTGCTGTATAATTATTAGTTGATAGTTCCTAAATAAAAATGGTATGAAATAATTAAAATTGAATTATTTATTTTCCTTGAAGCATTGCTTTACTATATAAATCAAAATCCTATCCTACCTTCCATTTCTTATTCTAGTTCGTATTAGTTTCAACTGTTAATTAACAAGTGCACAGCAGCATTTGTTATTTACATTTGTCTTATGCTCTCCGATTAGTCCCTACAAAAACGACTACATTGTTGGAATTCAGATGGAAAGAAATTCCTATTTATTGTCAGATAAATAGCATGGCTATATTTAAAACAAGATTTTAGAGGTTTCACCTCCATCCACACGAAGACAGTGTGGATGAAGCATGAAAGGAATTTATCTTTGCAGGGAATTCTCCGGTAGTCGCAGTGCTCGCAGTCTTCCAGAAAGTACTCAGGACCATCGTCGTCGTACTTATTTGTTCGTCGGGAGAAGGGAGACCCGGGTTAGCTTTCCTGGATATATGTAATAACTTCAGATGCTCTCCTTCCCCAGTTCCCTCACATGCATTATTAAGTTTCATTCCCTTCCCAGTTCTCATTTCCAACTTCACTTTGAGCATAGATGGTGTTTTTGTGTGTGTATTATGTGTAGACGTTTTTGCTCGATAAGTTTCTGGTAGAAATAAATGGGGAAAAGAGAAACCCGGGTTGAAAAGGCTCTCTCACTCTGACAAGAAATCTTGGCATGCGTATTCACTAATAAATCTATCGATTTCAAGGAGGAAAGCTTCTTCCTACACTGTCTCTTCGATCCAACATGCCATGTATACATATGACAGAGACTCGTTCTCAGATTTCTCCTCAAATTGTAGCGTATTGCTAATATGGTATCTATAATTCCCTTGGTAAACCCAGAGGTGAATAAAGTCTTCTGGAGTAAATACTAGTCCACAAACTGCTGAATATAAGAAATCAAGATTAAGCAGCTCATAAGCTTGTTCTTTATTCTTTTTATTCAACACGGGACATAAAATGAAAGCAAATACCATATGAAAGGACGGATTGTAAGATTTCTGCTTTTTCAGTTGAATTGGCTATATTTTTAGTCTAATTAAGGCTATATCGACGATTTAGAAATCGAATGTCAATACAACAGCCTCAACAATATTCTTCAATACAATTACATGTTTCTTGCTCATTGTATTGTGTGTTTTTCCAAGAGATAATATGCTCTGGGGCATAAAGCAACAGAAGTTAGACTTTAGAAAACAAAATTAAAAGCTCCTGGTTCTTCTGTAATTGTCACTTAATGAAGAAGTG
>Ga0194135_10002810_pt1 | contig 10616 bp, 5 predicted proteins | sample LitLau_LLRF_2013_FD_134024 | JGI IMG/M metagenome (GOLD analysis project Ga0194135, IMG submission 134024) | Freshwater sediment microbial communities in response to fracking from North America - Little Laurel Run_MetaG_LLRF_2013 (version 2) | ecosystem: Environmental > Aquatic > Freshwater >... | reverse complement strand
ATAAAATACCATGACTTTGAGACCATGACCTTTGTCCTCACTTTCCTTCATTATTTCTCCGAACTCACTAGTACATGATCAATCACTAATCACACATTAAAAAGATTAAAAACACGACATCGCATCATCATAGTCTAAAGAAGGCCGAACATCAAGCTGCTTCACTGTACTCGTAAGCCGTACTTTTTGGAATGGTTGGAATACAGCTAGATTGAGAGATATCTTGCCATGTACTAAAACTTAATTGAAACAGTAAACAGCCTGCAATGCATTTATGTACTACACTAATCTAGTTAACTTAACTAGTACTAATAATATCAAATTAAAACGAAACTGCCAATTGAGATCTATTCATACAAAAACCATATCTGCATGTCATCCCCTAAAATCCTAGTCTTCAGCTCTCCACTCCTCACAAGACTCATTTAACATCCATTTTATCAGTTCCATGAAAATTAATCACTCTACATGAACTTTTAGTTACACCACCATCAATACATGTCTCAAAATGTCCCATTTCTACATCTAACGAAGATCAGAATAAGACAATCTTTGACTGTCTTCCATAGAATATTGGCAACCCATGAAATCATTTCTCCTAAAGATCATCTTCGATAAACCTTCCTCATGCAGTGACTCTTGCAAAAACATTCGCCTTCCCCCGGATCCCTTCGCCCGTCTTCGTCGCTGATGGAGAGGCAGAGCAGTCAGGTTGGCTGGAGTCCCTTCGCAGCGGCCACTTCCACTCCACCAGTCCCCGTGCCCCGTGCTCCCCTGCCTTCGTCTCAAGTCACAACAAATCTCACCTTCGTCGTCAGTCTTCTTCTGCAGCTCGCCAGCCAAACAGCAGCACCACAGCCTCGTAAGTTTCTCTCCGTGTTGTTGTTATTCTTATCGCCTTCCATCACATTTACTTCTGTTGTACTGAGCAGCAGCAGGAGCAGTCGATCCCCGTTAAACTTGTTGTAATTTAAACAATTGCACTGCTACAGCAATGACGTGATCACTTGCTGCTGCTGCTGTGGTGGTGGTGGTGGTGGTGCTCCTTAAACATTATTTTGTTCTCCCCTTCTCCTACTCTCTCAAACCTCTGACTTAATTATTATTTCGATGGAGGTCTTCGTCGAATGCACAACATCAACACTGCTCCGTGTGTTTTCATTTCTATTATTTAAAGTTTATCATTCAAATTGCATTATTCAAGAAACTCTTTTTATTGCTTAAGTTAAGGGAATACGGAGGAATGAATAAGAAACACAATTGAGGTATATATATTGATTTTTGGTCTTCTATTAATTTTCTTCTATTCTTTCATTGCTACTTATTGAAGTAGAATAATAGTAATAATTGTCTTTTTCGAATTACCTTTAATTATTTATCGTGTAGTTTTCCCTTTCTCTATTGTTGTATATTTTGTGGCATTGTGTTAATTGATACAATATAGGTTTTAATAGTTAAGAAGGTTGTTATTTCAAAGATAAAGATAGAAGCTAAAAACATACTGTGTGTTGTTATAATGTAGTTTTTAAATAAGAACTTTATTGATTTGTTGGTTTCCAGATTGACACTTTTGAAATCGCTGCCCGGTGTTTACGAATTTACGAAATGTGGGTGTGGAAGTAGAGAGGAAGAAGGTTATAAGTTTGTGTTAGTTGGTTGTGGAAAGTGTTTTGGTGTTGTGATTTTAACGGAATAGACTTTATGTGGAATGAACTGTGCTTCGATGCAAGGTTCCAAATTCGACGTACTTAAGCTCGAAGCCCCTTCTGATTCTGTAATATCTCTACTTCCACGTAATAATCGACCGAATGTGCCTCCTACAACAGCGAGAAGCAAGTTTATTCGCAGAGCGTTTAACTGCAAAAGAATTCCAATCTCAAGTGGTCGAGATTTATTTTTTGGTGAACCTAAGTAGTAGTCAAGTAAAATCGGGTCTTGATGTATTCCACCGTGGAACCTACTCCTCCTCCGTCGACTTCCAATCCTTCCAGGCAATTCTTCAAGTTCCGGGCTGGTGGTAATGGAAGCCGGAACAACGGGTATCATCGGGATGATGAAGAATTGCTTGCGGGGTCTCTGTCAATCCATCCTGGAACGAGTTCAAGTTCTAATTCGGGAATATTGTTCCAACAACATTCTGATAACAAGAAAGGAAGAAATCGTTCTCAGTCGGCAACTTCTTCTCCTTATACAAATAACTACCAAATTCCAAATCTTCAAGTGAACCATCACCAAAATAGAAGACAAATCAGCCAGAGTAATACTCCAGTTAAAAGTGTTAAAACTAAACCGATTCCTTCTTCTCAACATCAGCCTAATTACCCAGCAGGGTATTCAAGGAATAGGTCAAGCTTACATGGAAGTCTCAGTCATTTATCTGGAGCTGGAGAGGAATTCGGCTTACACGGTGGCCCTTCTGTTCCGATGGGATATCACGGGCGCGTGCGAAGTAACTTAGACGTAGCTCATATTCATGTTAACAACAACAATGGAGGAGGAAGTCCTTTTCGAGGAAAAGCTACCTCGATGTCTGGAGGAGCTTCCACTTTCGGTGGAAGTAGTGTTGACATTTCCATGAAGGATCCAGTCCCAGTTATGGCCGAGTTTTCTAATAATAATCGAGGAAGTGGATATGCTCATCCGGATTCCATTTGGACGGTAATGTACGACTATGACCCTCAAGGGGAAGATGAATTATGTTTGAAACGTGGAGAAGCCGTGGAAGTTTTATCGAAGGACGCTAAAATATCTGGAGACGAAGGATGGTGGACTGGAAAAATTGGAGGTCGAGTTGGAATATTTCCGGCAAACTTTGTAGCTCAGGAAAGTTTGACAACGACAATTAGACATCAAGTGTCAAAACTTTTTGATTCTCTTCAGCCGGTGTACATTCCCTTTAAAGACTTGGTTCTGGGGGAGGTCATTGGTGTGGGTGGATTTGGACAAGTCCACAGAGGCTTATGGGGGAATCAAGAAGTGGCCGTCAAAGTTGCTCGCTACGATCCCGAACATGATATGCAAATTGTCATCGATAATGTTACTCAAGAGGCTAAACTTTTCATGCTGTTGAGCCATCCTAATATTGTGGGGCTGGAGGGCATCTGTATCGAAGCTCCGAATTTTTGCCTGGTTATGGAATATGCTCGGGGGGGTCCGTTAAATAGGATACTAACGAATACTGATAGACACATTCAACCAGAGACTTTGGTTGACTGGGCTCTTCAAATAGCGAGAGCTATGAACTATCTTCACAACGAAGGACCAATCTCTATTATTCATCGTGATCTCAAATCTTCCAACGGTAAGTTTCTTGTTTTTCTTTACTTCTTTCAAAGCAGTTTGGAAACGGAAGCAAGTACCCATTTACATAGGAGACTCATAGAATAAAGCATGTTTGAACTCTATAAGAAGAAAACTAATTCGTATTTCATATAATATATATCTTTTATAATAGCGCAACTGTGTATAGTAGTGCCATTTTAATTCGCATGAATTCAGATAGACTGGGGCTTAGTTATGGTTCCCATAATCTCCATAATAGTCCTAAGAAATGCACCGAATGAACGCAGCAAAAAATATGAATCGTGAGCAAAATCTCAAGGTCTCCTTATAACTTCCAGTGTAAGTGGAGGATCTGCTGAATCTAACAATAGTACTAGCATTGGAAGGTGTGCAGTTTACCAGCAGTGTGAAGTTCGATTGTTTCGCTTGGAGCCGGCTTCCCCAGAAATGGAATCATTTAAGTCAGGAAAGCTTGGCCTGGAATTACTGAATATGCTTTTGTTCTCCTCGTTTGTTATGAGTTTAAGATATGTATAGAGTTTCATTCGTAGAATTTTGGAGTCCGTGTTCGGCACATAATTGGTCTGTGGTTAAGCTTACTGAAAGAGTTTATGGTTGATGGTTGGTTACAGGATTCTTAGAATTTGCGAGCTGAGAATTAAAATGAATCTCCGGCACACTTTAATTCCAGGCATGGATGTGCATAATACAAAGACGTACATAGTATTCCGACATATACCGTATTTTGACTTGAATCTCCGCAAAATTTAAAAATGTAACCTGACATGAACTATACTTCACTTATTGCAGCTTACTGGGTGGGGGGAATGTGAACCTTAAAAGGGAAACAACATTGAGATACATCATTCAGTTACATTACTACCGTCTTAATTCGTTTATTTTTATCGCAATTTGGTTCAGCTTGATTCAGACAAAAAAATCAAATGCTCATGGGATTTGTGAATGTATTTTTATTTATCAAGTTGGAGTGCAAAGTAGTGTTACTACATTAATATACTCCACAATACATAACAAAAGTTTTACGGTAGCTTGTGTATGGAAAGAGCTTATTGTTGGAGACAGATTGGGATTGGAATACTGGAAATAGGTTTGGATCTGCCCTTGTGTTCCATTCTGCGTTCCTCCTGTTGTAATAATTTACTATGCCATTTCGACCCTCCGACCAACACACTCGCTATCACCCAAATCGATTTTCATACCCTTTTCCTTTTTCCTGTGTTGTGTTTCTCTCTTTCCCTGATTATCAAGCCTGAGTTCAATGTTATCGTATCATGACAGAATTAATGTATGAGTGAAAGCCAAAAAAGCAGAGGATTCTTTTAATGATACAGTTTTGCTTAATTGTCATTGTCATTAGTCTTTCACTACTACCAACAGGCGTTATAATGCAAGATTCCAAGATTCCAAAACATACTCAACATAGTACTACAGTTTTAACACAAGTTTTTCAAACACTTCTTCTCATTCTAAATTAGTCAGTTAGTTAATGGCTTAAAACCAAAGATCTTTTTGACTTCTACTTTCTTATTACTGTAATTACGAGCTGGTCTTCTTTTTACTAGAAGAAAGTATTGTAAATTGGCTTATAATGCTGTTCAGTGTCGGCCTCATTAAACGCCTACACATTTTCAAGGTGCTATAAAACTATAAACTTATAGGTTAAGGTAGTTGTAACTTGCTAGGTACAGAGGTTTTGTTTGCTAACTGACTGAGTGTCAAGTAAAGCTACTATAGTTGTTAGTGACCTAATCTTTTGAGCATATACGCTTTTACAGGTAAAAATTTACTCACAATGTATTAGGATTGGAGGCGTGAGATTAAAGACATGAGTAGTTTTGTCGTAAGAAGCCCTACCTCATGTCCGTACAAGCTACAGGGAAGTCAATAATATGTCCTCTGATATTATCATGACTATGATTATCTTTGACCACACGTAAGCGTGCTACGATATTTGGCAATAGATAATTAAACTACAGGTCCATTGCTACTGAAGTTAAAGTTGAACAAGAACATCTTTGCTGGGGGGTTATATTTCGATGTCTGCATTTTTTCGCCAGTACCTAAATCCTGTGGCTCCAACACCAGCTTAAAATGCAAATTCGTGATTGTGTATGAATTTTATATTAAGACAAGTTCAGTTCAGTCACTTATCTATCATAGTTCACTGTCGACAATGCCGAGGTAAAATGTGAAAACTTAAATTTGTGGCTCGGGTAATGTTAGGATATGATTAATACATTAGACGATTATGATACAGACAGGCGTCGAAAGGCGAGACAGCATTGAACAATTCTCAGAATGATGCGAGATTAAATCTTCATCTCTGGTTTGTGCTGCATTAAAATATTAGAATAGTTGAAGAAGATTTGTTCTTTATCCTGAACTTGAAATCAACTCAATGGTTTTTGTATCTTTTCATGTTTGCATTTTGTCGTTGTTTAGCGGTTGCAGTACATAAATAACATTGTTAGTTTTCTATAAAGTGATAATCGAATACAGTGATGCTGCCGTGAAGCTGAAGCAAAAGAAATTTATACAAGATAATAAATACATTTTTATGAATAAGATGAATCATCAATATCTACATTAGGTTACTATAATGTTCTTTTTTCGCCTCGTTTACAGTCAGTCAGCCTCAATGATGACACCATTCTTATCTGTGACGTCTTAATTCTTGAACTTATGTGTATTTACGTCATAGATATTTGTGCCACGTCATTATTTCAGTTGGTAAGCATGAATTAACATGAGCACAAACTTGAAAGCTGTAGTATAGTGGAATGTCTATGCTTATAGATAGTGCATACTTGTCTTGTTAAGTAAGTCTACAAATATCAGCACAAGTACTGTACCCGTACTCTTTAGTTTTCATACTTACACACGTATTAATCTTGTTCATGCATGCTTGCGAGTTTATGAACTTCTTGTATAAGTATAGTTCATAGTTCATAGTTCATAGCATGGTTTATTCAAGTGACTGTCATATTAATCGTTAAAACAATTATTTTCAATATTAGGTCACATTCAAAATAAAATGAAAAATTAACTTTCAGGTTATATTATATTATCTACTCTATTCTATTAATACTAATACAATGGTCATTTAATCAATTAATATATTTTTCACAGAGAAACGATTTATGATTCTTTCTTCAGTTTGAAAAACATTTGCACTATCTCTACATTTAACAATTAATTTCCTTAGGCTGGTATCATACTCATCTAAAGATTTAGCTTGTTGATAATCGGTGGGTAATATATTGCTTAGTTGTTCTGTACTTTTTAAATATTGGAAAAGTTTTGCGAGAAATCCTTTATTCTTTAATTAATTTGTCTGAAATTATTCTATGTTGGATTTGACAAATGCATGCATGGAAGTATATACTATTTGACGACATAAGTTTGTTTTGTACACTATGTATTAGGGTGACTAAAAGCAAATTAACTCTCTTCAGCTAGTAGATCAGGTTCTTCAAGTGATTAGGTTATCTTGACAGCATGCGAGGGTCTGTACAGATGCGATCAGTATTACCATATAAGGAAAATTGTTTCATGCTCAAGCTGGCAACTAAAAAAAGTGACTCGGGGGTCGGGTCGCGTGGCTAGATATTAATTCATTTGATGAGACTAAATTAACAATTATGACATCATCTTTTTAATTGTAAAAACTATAAAGATTAAAAAAACGTCTAAAGATAAAGCTCTGGAACCCAATTGTACCTGTGCGTTTACTGATCGATTGCAGGCATTCAGATCCCTGCATATATATTAGGAATATTATACAGCATCCGCAGCTAGTACGGATTCTGTTTTCGTATGACTGTAAAATGTAACTCTTACTTGTCCAAACAAAATCTATCAAATTGTTCAGTGTATTAATGACACAAGAGCTTATTTTTCCTCCGCTGCGCACCTGAGCCTTTAAATTAATCAATTTTCTCAAAAATGATCACCCTTTTACACAAATGAGATGCTTTAGATTTACCTTTGTAAAATAAGGATGCGTCAGTATGTGTGAAAGGAGGAATGCATCATGTGTGGGGATAATTGAGAACGCTTAGGTTGATGTAGTCTTTGGCTTCTTATTCAATGATATGTTGCAGACTTAAAAGCGAAATCATAGCGTTAGCTCTATCAAATATGAAAGGCGGAAAAATTACATCACTCGAAGCCTTGTCAGGAAAAAGTTGCTCTCATTTTTCAACTGGAAAGTTAGCTCGAGATAATAACACAGAGAGTGGAAGAAAATTCATTAAGCCCATCTAGTATTTTGTGGTCGTGATGATACTCCAATTGGATATCTGCAGAAGCTCAGCGTTGCCTGCTACAAAATAAATGTATGGTCACCTAACGTGCAAACTCTAAGAATTTAAGATAAAGAAAAGTGAAAATGTTGGGATGAGGTTCTCGTCTGCTCTACTAAAAGAGCTTGAGTGTCCTATAGACAGAATATTTATGTTTCTTTTGTTCGTTATATTTCCCCAGCCACAAGGCTACACTAAAGTAATATTGATCCTAACAGAACAATGCATTTTGTACAATTCATGGCTTTTAATGGTTGTAGCTGTAGATCTACATCTACTCCAAATCCCTGTCGGTCATGAACACGCTTCGCAAACGGAGAATTCGGCAGTTTTCCAAAAATACTTTTCATCTCGCTTGAAATGAGCTTTATTACTTTCTTCTGTATCTAATGCAGAAGAAACTTGAAGAACTCGTTGTTCTGACACTAAATTCAGTACTATCTTCGAATCAGCATACGTATATTGTGTATTATAAGTGCTGTATACTGCTGATTGGAAAGTTGTCGGCTGTCGGTGTCTGATTCAATATGTTGTGTATTGTAGATACTAAGCCAACACTAACTTTTACTAACTTTTAAAAAACTGAACATTGTCTTTCATCCTAATAGTTTCAGCACTTGCTTTCAGCTAATATGCTACAGAAATTAGTTTGCCATCATACATAAAGTTATCAGCGTCTATTTTGAAGCCGCTTCAATCGCTTCATAGTTGTGTGTTGCCTGCCTGGTAGGTTCGGGAAGTGCTGGTTTTCCTCAGTGGTAGGTAAAACTCTGAGAATCATTTCTTCCTCTGTCCTTAGAATGGAATTTTGGACGTGTTGGAGTCCGATATTTCCCCAGGCACTCGTTTTAGTACATCGAGGCTCAAGACATTTATTTTGAAAGCCGCTGCTGTACCATGAATGAGTATAAGTCTAGGGTGAAAATGTGATCTAGCCGTGTATTAGAAATAGAAAGGTGAAAGCACAAGTGGACAAGGAAGATACGAAGGAAGAAGAGTTTCGACTGTGTGAGTGAAGTCTTCCCTGCACTTCGAAAGGATAAATGACATGGAACGGTTGATGTCGTAAAAGAAAGTGACACCAGCAGCAGACTAGGCACATGAGATCTTGGGTTCACGTCGAACCAGTCAAAAATCATTATTAATGGGGACTCAAGTTCTGGAGTTGAGTTGAGCTAGGGAGAGAAGCAGAACTAGAGGGATGTACAAGAGATGTCGAGTGGTATTTCACTTCAGAATTCAAGTTTCATTCATTGCTTTCACCCTGGTGAAAGGCTGCGGGACTCCCTTTACACATTGTATGCTGAAATACTGAATAGCTTTAGCTTTTGTGAGATGAAAACAAGGAGAGACTACACACGTAAACTTTCTACAGAAAGTAGAAATCATATTATGGTTTGCCAGGGATATTGACAGAAAGGCAAAGTCTTCTCTTTTTGCCACGACAGATTGAAATGAAGACAAATTTCAAGGACTTTCTACTTTCAAATCGCATTTGTTTTCTTGATTCAAACTCTTCTCCGACCGATTCTTCTAACCTATCAGATAATGCTAAAAGGTTCGATCACGCCAACTGTGAAAGCAGAAACAAATCCGTCTATTTTTGTTTTTCAAATAATGTCTTCTTGGAGAACAACACGAATGTCTTTCCTACAATTTCTTAGGTCTACATAATTTTCCTTTCTGAGAAAGAATAAAAAATGTGTTGCCTTTTCATCTCTCTTATTCATATTTTCCCCTCTGTAAAAGGGTGGCGTTTTTTTAAGCAGCAGTAAGTAGCTAGTCAGACACCAGTACTAGTCAATTTTACGTTCTTACTGCACCTCACTATAAAGTTATAGTGGATAAAATATGCATAGAAAATTCTAGCTTTCTCCTCCTTCATATTGTATTTCAATATTACATTTGAACTGCTTCTTACTACTTTTTTACAGCTTCCATTTCTGTTTGAGTAGAACGGAAAGATGAAAGTTAGTATTATAGTAAAAACATTGAAGTGAGTATATCTCTTGCACTCAAAAGAGCTTTTCTGTGGACTCAAGAGTGAAGCGGTGCTATTGAGTTCCTAACTTCTAAAAAGTAAGCTGTGCAGGCACAAAGAATGAAATCTGAAAGACTCAACGAGATCTAATGCTAGCACAACTTCTTTCCTCAACTGTTTAGGATCCTTTCAAATAAAGCTGAATTTATTTCTTCTCTATTTTATAAATGTACCCTTTCTTCGCTGTTTTTTTTCTGATTGAATAGTTTCTCTTTTGCATACGGAATATTTAGAGACACACATTCGTGCATCTGTCGACTTTACACTTAAGTCTCTCAACGAATACAAATACTCTTCAAGACAACTTTCACTGCGTCACGCTGCACGATTCATCTTAGTAACTCAAAATAATGCTGGCGTTAAAAGAAATGGACATAACTTTTACTTGAAACTTACTAAATAGTATTAAAACCAGGATGGTGAATTAATTAAATCCTCGCCGTCGTATTTTATAAAATTGTAATTAAATGCTCCACTGGAGTTCTGATTTATTACACCAAATTCAGTTTTCATTTACTTCTACAAGGTTTGCGCTCTTGCATGCACTTTCTACCGGGTGGCATAAGAGTCAATCCGGAATTAAGGAACGGGTAAAGTGGTGAAACTCTAGGGGTGAAAAGTTGCCTATGAGTGCACATGTTGTGAGCTATAAAGATGTATAGTACACAAACAAATCCTGATATACCAAATAACTGAATCCCACAATTTCGATCCCTCAACTACGGCATGGCAGCGTTCTCGTTGATAGTTAGAGCTTTCTCTTTCTGATATGATTTCCACACATGAGTTACTTCCTTTTGGAACTCTTGGAACACGCATTAGTAGGTTTGCTGAAAACTGAAGCAGAGTACGCATAACGCAGTGCTATTGGACTGGACTTGCCAACTGTGTAGTATTTATGAAAACTCGGCACGTGTAGAAGTGTAATTCATGACAGATTTCGATCTAGATCAGTCCTATTTGTATTT
>Ga0194135_10002809_pt1 | contig 10616 bp, 15 predicted proteins | sample LitLau_LLRF_2013_FD_134024 | JGI IMG/M metagenome (GOLD analysis project Ga0194135, IMG submission 134024) | Freshwater sediment microbial communities in response to fracking from North America - Little Laurel Run_MetaG_LLRF_2013 (version 2) | ecosystem: Environmental > Aquatic > Freshwater >... | reverse complement strand
GGATAAGGTAACAGTTGAACTATCATAAATTGCTATTTATATAATAGTTAAAGTTCTAAAAAATTATGTGTGTGTTGAAAAGGCGTCTGCTTCGCTAAAAGACTCATTGGAGTCTATAAAATCGAAGCTGAAGTATGTCCCTTTACTGCTGCAACTGCCAGTTTACAAAACTTCCGGAAAGACTATCGGTTCGGGATCAGGTGTGTGCGGGATTGTTGACCTTGTCGACATGAGGCGCATAATTTTCGATGAATCCTCGAAAGGAAGAAAAGTAGTTGTAGGTAGTCTGACTAAAAGAATTATATTCAAGTTTAACATCTATTTGATCAGTGTGTGTTAAGTTTCATTATAATTTTGAACAGAGGATGTGAGTGGAGATAAAGATTTTCGAAAGAAACGAGGGGAACTAGTAGAACTTGTGGCTGATTTAGATAGCACGCTTCTGAATGCAGTTTTAGAGGCTGAGTCGATTGATTCCATCAGTCCAACGAATCTTCACTCAGCTATAAAAAGGGTTACAATGTCTGCTCATGCAGCTCCTACTCTTTTGGGAAGCTCCTTCAAGTATATCGGTGTGCAACCGTTGTTGAATTCGATTGTACGGTACCTGCCACACCCAAAAGAATCTGGAGTAGTTGATCCGGTTGTCGCTGCTTATGGGAATGAACTTTGTCTCTTCGCATTTAAAACAATCCACGATCCTCAGTTAGGAATGCTTACATTTATCAGAGTGTTTGGAGGACAAATTTCCACTGGCCAAAAGATTTATAATGTCACACGAAAAAAGCAAGAAAAAATATTGAAGATGTATGTGCCGTTTGCAGATGATCTTACAGAAATTAATGCTTCATCTGATGGAGAAGTTGTAATTGTGTCTGGTTTGAAGGTTAGAACAAAATGAAATAGAAGTCCTTTGGACCTTGGGGTTGGAACACAACAGTTAACATCGTTTTCAATTTATCTCTTTGCAGGAAACTATCACAGGAGACACGCTGACTACTTCTAGTACGATTGGTACATCAGTTGGTAAAAAATTGAGCAAAAAATTAGGAGACAGTATAGCAGTGGAACCAATATTGTCTGGAGTACACATTCCAGAGCCAGTTTTCTTTTGTTCCATAGAACCAGCATCGCTGGTAAATGAGTTTGAAATTTAAAGAGTTGCGTTAATTAGGCTCCTCTAATTGTGTAATTTCATTTAACTATTAGAGTCAACAAAAGACGTTAGATTTTGCTTTATCGTGCTTGCAAAAAGAAGATCCGAGTTTGCACGTTAGAGTTGACCCTGATACTGGCCAAACAGTACTTTCAGGTATAAAGTTTATTAATATTGTGGTAGAAAAAATTAAACTAATGTCACCTAATACTTATCAAACCTTATTTTTCCTCATAGGAATGGGAGAACTACATCTGGATATAATTCACGAGCGCATCAAGTCAGATTTCAAGGTAGATGCCGACTTAGGACGGCTTCAAGTCGCTTACAAAGAAACCATTACAAGTTCTGCGAAGAAAAGGGTGGTGTTCGAACGCAAACTTGCTGATCATAAGCATCTTGTTAAAATGGAACTGGAGCTAGTCCCCAACACATGCCCTGATGGGACTGTGAAAATATATCGGGGTCCAGACAAAGAGAAACAAGAAAACTTGCAACTTGTGACTGAAAAACTACTCAGGAGTATTAGTAACGGGGTGCAATCTGCAAGTCGTAATGGTCCAAAACTAGGATTTCCAGTAAGTGTTTTGGTTCTGAAAAATATTGACTGGAGGAATAATGTTTTCTGATACTCTCACAGGTTATAAATGTGGAAACAATATTACACTGGTTTGAGACTACAAGACACACATCTGAAGCTATTATAGAAGCTGCAACGGCCACATGCTTTCGGGAATGTCTTCATGAAGTTACAGTATCTCTCCTTGAACCTGTAGTAGCTTTAGAGATTATCGTTGACGAAAATTATCAGAGTGCAGTTTTAGATGACTTAAACAGGCGTCGCTTTATCTTAGAAAGTATTGACTTCAGATATGGAAATAATGTGAGTCTAAAAATCTGTGTAATTCTGAATGACCGATGTCATTTAGTACTTAATGAATGATATTTTTATGCAGGTGATTTCTGGAACTGCTCCTTTGGGTGAGCTGACGGGGTACTCATCGATTTTACGTACCGTTTCATCGGGCTTAGCCTCATTTACTATGCAATTTAGTCATTACCGCATTGTGAGTAGTCCATTAGAATTAGACAAGATTGTAACAGAAGTTCGAGGTTTTTAAATGATTAGTAGCAACATCTGTTAAAGTTCATGAAAATACAACGGCATCAGTTTATTTTTCTTCGCAGTTGATACAGGACAGATAAGACTTTATAACAACATAACAAATCTAGAAGCTCTCTAAACCTATAAACCCTATACTGCAATTTTACTTGCTGCACACTGATGAACGATTATTCGCAAGTGTATAAGTGCATTTTCTTGATTTCGACCGACGAACGAGAATTAGCGAAATTAAATTTAGACTGGAAATTCACTGCATAGGTTCAATTTTCTTAACACCTTTGAGTTCCTCTAGACTGTACCCAACATTTTGCTGGTGTTGGGCTCTATAATGAGCTCTTAAATTCGCGACCTTCGAGAAAGTCTTCTGGCAGATAGGACATTGTGTATCTCCAGTGTGCATCTTTTTATGATCATTCATAGATCGATGATGAGAGAAGATTTTTCCGCATATATCGCATGGATAATGACCACTACTGTTTTGTTCACCTCCTGAGCTTGAGCCGTCAGTCTTGACCTTAATTTTCGTCTTCCCCGTGTTGGAGAGAGTAGCAGAGGAACTTGAACTACTGCCATTTCCAAACGACTTGAAAAAGTGTCCAGGCGTAGCTCTCATAAGTTTAGGCGGTGGTCTCACGGCTTTTCCACTTGCACTGGTCTCTTGAAGCGTAACAATGGGGACAGGAAGTTCGGAATCGTAGTATTCGTCGTATAGAGGGTTGCATGCATCTCCAGACATTATGTACTCGGAATCTTCGTACCCATTGCTTTCTTCTTGAGCGTCGTAATTTGTCCCTTGCTCGCTGTAAGCGTTTAATACAGAAGGTGGCTTGCTACTGCTTGCAGAAAAAGAATCCTCTTCTGTGTCTGACTTCAGGTTGCTTGTCCCCCCACTCCCACCGAGTCTAATTCGTTGAGCTGCAGGAATTAAGGTATCATTTTTGTTAATTCAAACTGACTTTCAGTGAAACATCTGAGTGAAATGCGATTCTGATATATGATGAAGCATGAGTGAATGCGTCTTCTTTCTGCCAAATAATCATCCCTAATAATTTACACACTATTACTCATTACTTGTAAGTTAAGTATTTAATCATTCTACACAGATTTGTGTATCGCCAAAGTTCTTTCCAGTCTTGGTGTCTAACACTTGCATTACTATTCTAGAGTCATAATATAAGATAAACGCTTAGCGTAACCCTTAAAGCCACCGCATTCCCACCAAATAGCTTTTATGTATTAGTTGTTGTCGCTGGAGAAGTTCGAGAGATTTTCTTCGGATAAATCAACCTTTGATGCGAAAATGCTCGACTTTTTTCTTCTGGGAGGAAACAATTGTTCGATATCTGGAGGATACGTGATGGATCCATCTGAATGCAGTAGTCCTTTGTGAACTGTGGCCACATGTCTCTTGAGATCACGGGAACGAGACATAGTTTGAGTACAAAGAGGACAAGTATTATCACTGCCTTCGTGAACCTTCACATGTGCCTCTAAACTTGACTTGACCTTGTATTTTCTTTCGCAGAGTAGACACGGATAGACAGTCTCTCCAGACTCTAAATCTAAGACAGCTTCCCCAATATAAGGTGAGACATACTTGGGAGTCCTTTGGACCAATTCCACGGCCACAGGTACAGGCATAATATCGTCCAGGCTTATAGCTTCCTGCTTCAGTTTTACAGAAGCAGGACAAGGGCGACTGGAAGACCGATGTTGACTTACTGGTTTTCTTCCCTGTACATTTTTTATGACCAGACCCGATTGACCGTAATGAGCCGTTGAGTGATGGGAGTCAGGAACCAAGACGCACTCGACCTCTGGAGATATTTCACCATTGCTCCCAGAAGACAAATTTCCGGGCAAACCCATAATTTGATAGTCCGCATCTTCTTCGGTTATCATGATTTCTGCCTCTTCCTCATCAAGAGATGCCCCAACAACGTCTGTAACATTCAAATTTTCATTGGTTCGTTGTTTCTCTGGACTTGAGTCTCACGAGCTGACAAGTTAGTAGTGCATCTCCAAGAAAGAATGGAAGCCTTCACCAACACCTCTAACAAACAAACTCAGTCCCTATCGCTCGAAATAATCCCATATATGTGTATGAAAATATATCTGTATAGTTTGTGCATGAAAACCGGTTGTGGTAGAAAGTAGACAGATAACAGTTTACTAGTATCAAAACGTACCTAACACAATTATAAATAAAGAAGTGTACTACTAGCCTACAGATAAGGTTTCTCAATTCGACACTGACAACTGGAGAACATTATTATTGTGGAGCGTTATTAGTTGGGATGATGTTGCTTCATGTGAGCATTCTTGTTTCCAATATTGGAAAACACTTTTTGGCAAATGGGACACTGAGTTCTCCCGAGATGCATTTGCTTATGAGCGTGAAGGGTTTGATAATGTAAGAATATCTTCCCACATTCGTGGCATTGATGACTTCCTGAATCTTGGGCATCACTGTCACTAGATTCCCCTTGGAATTTCAGACTTTCATTATGACTTGTTCTTCTGAAGGAGAAACGAGCTGGAGGTTGAATTATCCTCCTGCTCCCAATAGACATGCGAGGCGAATCACAAGACAAGTGATTTGAATCTCTTCTTCCAACACCACCCACTTCGTCTTTCTTGACGTTTCGAAATAGGTCTAAATATTTCAAAAATCCGTCTGGCTGTGAAGGGCTGGTTGAATTTTCAGGAGATATAGATTGGTGACGGTCATTGAAGCTTTGTGAGGAAAGTTCCTGTCGTGTCTCGACATTGCTGGAAAGGATTTGTCTTCCCGGATGACACCCATTGAGATCGGAAGCTTCCTGGTCCTTGAGGAACCTTTCATCCGCATCGTCAAGAGATCCTCCTATCACCCAAGATAACAACATATTTCCAACGTGTAAACTAGACTCGTTTATCTCGGAATCACAGACACAATAACTGCCAGGAAGGAAACTACTAAGCTGCATGCGTCAGTATAGTAAAACAACAAAAATTGCATGGCTTTAATACAGAACTCTCGCATTTTAACTGGCGCAACAGTATTAGCTGCTAAAAATAGTTAACACTAAACTTATTTGGTTTACACTTCAGGAATTTTTTAACTACAACTACAAACACATTGGTAACACTTAGGATTTCCCATGGGCAGTCTCCATATGTTTCTTCAGGTTGCCCTTTGTCGACAAAACTTTATCGCAGTAAGGACAGACGGTATCTCCGAGATGCTGTCTTCTATGAGCGAGATAATTACATCTCAGCGTAAACACTTTGTGACAAAATTCGCACTCATTTGCATGATATTCGTCGCTTTTAGTTTCAAACGTATTTCCCCCAAGACTTTTTGTTCGGACGATTTCAATTTTACTGTCGATTTGACTTGGAATAATTTCTTGCCCCATTGGCGTGTGCAAAAAATGGATATTCATAGACTTCTCTCCAATCACAACGAGATCAGAGGAGTCGTCGTTTTCTAAAGACTCCGGCTTTTGAGTATTCAGAGGATCCGAAGGCAGCGAAAGTGGAAGCTCATCTTCATTCTCATCAAAAAACGCATCTCTGCTCTCGTAAGATGACACAATAACTGTAACAACGGAGGTAGTTGTCAGTGCTATAGGCTTATCCAAATCTTCCTAAGTATATTATGTAACATTCTACGTAGAACGAAGATACACGCAGATCTTATCACAGTTTAAGGAATATGCACGATGAATTTCGGATTATGAGATAACTATATAATACCACTGGAGTCCTAGCCATCCCTTTGACAAAGCCAATTAGGTGTTAGTCATAAGCACGATTAGGGTAGAATGAGCCTACGAAACACGCGTTTACGGGTAATAGTAAAAGTTTGGAAGCGATCATGCAGATTGAGAGAAGCAACGTTGATTCAGTCGGTTGGTGATATTGTTCAATACGAAGAATGAATTATTATAATTCAGGAATGAATGCATTCATGATTTATTGTATAATTATATGAGAATATATTGATTAATACAAATAGACTACAACAAAAAATTCTCGCCTAGCGCAGGTAAAATTAACTACATTTATATTGAATCAATAACGGTTATCAATTAATACGTGTGTTGCATATAAGAGTAGTTGGGTACGCAAATGGTGTGTTCCCGTGTTTGAGAGTATTCCTGACCTTTCTTAACCAACCAGCCTTTGCACTGGCGATTACCACATCTCCAGTACTCCGTCACACCCCCGGACTTATTTGGCTTGATCTTACTCAAGTTATACCTGTACCCTTCATAGTAGATTGAATTTGTGCCCCTGTTCCGTCTTACTCCTGATTCGTAACCAAATACCAAATCATCTTCCATTGAGAAACCTAACAAATAATAAGTCAGCAATTATTCATTCTACTGGATTTCCCTTAAATTGACTTCTGTTCATAAGAGATCATCTCAACGTCTACATAATTTAAGTACAATTGTAAGTAGGCTAGGTGTAGTTGATAATAGGAGATGGGACATGTCATTCAATTCATTGAGTTTGGAGTGTTACTAATCTAAATAATAATAATTGCGTTATTAGTGAACACGGTTATGAGTTATCCACCATTTTTGGCAAGACTTAATCTCCTTCGTATTTTTTTGCAACTGAATCCTGACTGTAAGTCTCTCCGAAACTACGAGACGAGTCCTTGATATACCTTCTCATACCCTCATGAGTTTCCTTTATATGCCTCGTGAGGTTAAATTTTTTGCAGAACATTTTGTGGGGACAATAGGGGCACACCCAGCTAGTTTTTTCTCCAGTTTGTTTCACTTCTCTCGTTAAAACAGGCATTTTCGGGTGCACAGGAGGTACTCTAGAGTAATCACTACTACACACAAGAGTAGAGGAAGGTACAGTCTCCGTCGGTCTGATCACAGTTCGTGGGAAATACCCTACTTCATTTTTCACCAATTCTTCGTCCCCGCTTGCCTGGAATGCTGACCAAGTCCCTAATCCCAAAATAAAAAATAATCAGTTCTAAGCTAGCCAAAATTTATTTTAAGGATGGCTGACAATGATAAGATTAAGTTGAATTGTGGAAAGTTGATTTTCATTTATCAGTCTTATATGACAATGGAAATTTTCTACGTTAGAGGAACGTCTACCCACCTAACTAACTTGGTTTTGGCACTACGAGTTTCTATAAATCACATGTTTATGACATTTCTGCTACCTCTTTGTGTCACGACTACTTCTGTCCTGAGCTTTCGACTTATGGACCTAATTATTACATTATAATCTAATAATACTCCCCTATTACTATTGTGAATGCTATAATTTGAATTCAAAATCAAGTGTTAGGAAGCGACTATGGAATATGAGATGAGGTTGTAACTTGAGATTGATTGCATGCAATCTATAATTGCTTAATGAGAATATTCAAGGATGACTATGATCGCGGGTGAGGTAGCACTGAATTCCTCTCTTAACGATCCAGGCTTTACACCCTCGCCGCGAGCACCTCCAGTACTGACTTTCACCCATTCCTCTATTGAAAGTAAAATTGTTTCCTCGATGAATTAGCATCGGATTCCCTCTTTGAGTTCGACCAACTGTGATTTCACCTAACAAATCAAATAAAAGCAAACATAAAACTCTGACCACGAGTTTCGGAGTTCTTGATGACTCCGATGCTAATTCAGTCGACAATTGCTTCATGAAATTTTCTTAAGTGAGCAATTATTTTAGGGATTCTGGGCTTGTCACGTTGAGATGAGCTCGAAAATAATCCAATGCACTCTATCAGGAGTGGGTTCATCTAATAACCTAGAACTTGCTATTTGACATCAATGAGCATTGAATCATATTTAGCACAGAATTAGTTATCAAATATAGATGAGTCGGGTTACACAAAATAAAGACAACGAAAAAAGTTTATGCCAGCGCACTTAAAATTGACGAATAAAAATTTCAGAAAAAACAATAATTCATCCAGCTGTATTTAACAATTGCACAGTATGTTCCACCAACCGACTTTTACTATGGGAGAAGCCAGAACTGAAGAAGGCACTACTGGTACTTTTAAGAGGATGCGGAAAAATAGCACTACTAACCATGAGTCGAAGCCTCAGTCGCAGTACCACCAGCCCTCAAAAATCCTTCCTGGATCAATTCCCCATTGGCTCCATCAATGTAAGACCCTTAAAAGTACGAAACACTAATTTTTACCATTCTCTCATTCTGTCTATTAACTTGTGACACTGCGACTACAAACCTAGTTATTATTATTAAACTGCTCTCATGATTAATAGTCCTACCTTCCTGTCGTTTGTTATACAATCATGCAATTAATAATACTCTGAAAAGATTCTGAAACGATACTAGACAAAAATCCGATAATATGTGCTTCAAGCCTCCTTACGTTAACCTAACCGTGAAGAATGAATGACATGCCCTCTCACCACTACAACTTCCATTGTCCTTGACATATTATGACGATTCCCCCTAACCCCACCCAAACTAACCTCGGCCTATAGTGATAGTTATACTGATAGATCAGAAGAATATTCAGAGCGATAATTAAATGCTACTCACCCATAGCACCTGGTTCTAGGTCCTGCATAGAGCCGTCGCCTTCTTCAGAGAGATCCTGTCCATACTCCTCCTCTTCTCCTTCCAGAGGCTCTTCTTCGAATTTTAAAAGTCCAGGGTGCTGCACATAATCTTCCGCAGAGTTTGAGTCGGAATGGGAGAACAAGGGATGAAGACTACTGCTCCCTGCGGCTCCTCCTGTGGCATTTGAACTACTTGGGCCTGCAGTAGATGCAGCTACTGCAGTTGCAGTATCAAACCCATCATTGCTGTGATTCTGGTACGCTTGTTGAGCTCCTCCTTGAGATCCTACAACCTTACGTCTTTTTGGTGTAGGGGGTCTAACAGGATTAAAAAAATACTATGAAATCGCGTGTACCAAACACGACTTTAATAATATAACCGTCATACCGTTGCGAAGCGTCTGAGGTTCTAGTTTCAGCTACAGTAGGATTCGTTACAACGGGTATACGTTTCTGTAAAAGTGAAAAATAATTCATTATAACACTTTTTGAAAAAATCTTTGATCAATTCAAATCAATTGATCCAGATAAAAGAAAGTGCTGTTTCATACCTTAAGTGTGGGAGGAGCAGGAGTCGTGGACGTTGTCGCATCCGCTCCTCTGTCATTCATATCAGTCAGTCCCTTAATTTGGAGAAGTTCCGCAGTTGCGAGGAATGAAGGAAGTCTCTCTTGAGTGACATTAACCTGGCCATTGTACATAAAGGCTACAACTGCCTCCAAGTCAGTGAAGCTCACTCCCTTCAATATTATCACGGGATGTTTGCAAGGGTTATCCTACATAATAAAACAATAAAATAAAATAAAGTTATAACTACACACCCACATGACTTAACCACCTTCATGATATATGCCACACCCTTCTATTTAAAATTAAACTCACCCTAAAGGTATCCCTAAAGTATGTGGAACACGCAGACAACAGTAATTTGTGACATTTAATCTTATCCCCCTCACAACTAAGAGTGACATCGGTAAGGTCTTCATCACTCCTTAATTCTTCAATTGCTTCGACTATATGTTGCGAGTAGTTATTCCACCTCAGCGAAAATTGCTGCTGCGGTTGCCCACCCATCTCGTCGTCGTCTTTGTGGTCACCTCCGGCCTCCGGTGGTGGTGATGGAGCTGACTATATTTCGACAATCAATTCCCCCCTTCAATCACCTCACTTAATTATTATTTCGACACACTGACACTGTCGACACCAGAATATATTATATTAAACCTTTGAGAGTAATTTATATAAAATGAGCAGGAGCAGCGAACGCTTTTTTTCCTTCTCTCTCGCTTGGTCGACGAAACGAAAATGGCGACTGGGACGAGTCGAGATTGAAGAACAGAAGAGAGTGTGACTACTACTGGAATTGTTGTTGGGAGTCAGAAGAGGAGGCAAGGCAGCAGCAGCAGTGCAGGAGGCAGGAGCTGCGTGGCGGTCGGTGGAGACGAAGTGGCGTAACGAGGAGGGATGGAGAAATGAAGGGCGCCCGTACACGCGACCACGCAATCCACTCACGGAGTCCGACGGAAGAGGCGCAACTTGTTCGCCACTGCTCGTCAGCGCCCCGAGCCTTCTCCTCTCTCTCTCTCTCTCCACCACCAAAACAACCACCGAGAGACGCTCCCTCCCTCCCTGCGTCGACTCTCTCTCACAGCGTCCGTCTCCGCATCCTCAAGTACTACTCTGTGTATATATGGAGTTTTATGGATGTGTGTGTATGTATAGGTGAATGCTAACTCCAAGGGTACGTGTCCCTTAGCACATCATCCCTATG
>Ga0194135_10002808_pt1 | contig 10616 bp, 9 predicted proteins | sample LitLau_LLRF_2013_FD_134024 | JGI IMG/M metagenome (GOLD analysis project Ga0194135, IMG submission 134024) | Freshwater sediment microbial communities in response to fracking from North America - Little Laurel Run_MetaG_LLRF_2013 (version 2) | ecosystem: Environmental > Aquatic > Freshwater >... | reverse complement strand
TTGAAAGGATCCATCACCATTCACCACACATGCAAAGGTTTTTACACTTTACTATGCTTCACTTTGTGAAATTAAATCTGTCTCCATTCCCAGAGCGTTTTTACGAGGTGATCCTTACTTGCCTTTAAATCCTGGGATGAAGTCATAATTTTAAAGTCCTTGGAAGGGAAAGGAGTGTGTGAAGCAGAAGCTATAAATTGACAGAAAAGAAACAAAATCCCTCAATCAACCACACATCTCCCAATCATCTTTCAACTACGCAGCATCTGTTTTTCAATGGCATCCTAGAATGACAGCGACATTATCAACTCTTGACAATTCTCAATTCGGCAAACCAAAATTCACCACTTTAATGAAAAGAATCAAAGTCAAGCTAGAAATTATACAAATTCTATGTAGCATTCTGCCCTAAATTTATTCTCTTGTCAAATATTTTTATGAACTTTCGCTGGGCTGGCAATTTTTGTTGCAAGGAAACATAAAAATTATTTGCTGATTTTCGTTACCCATCGAGCCTCATTTTATTTTGGAATCATATTTGTCATTTCGGTATGGATGAGTTGAATTTTATGACGGGAGAGAGATCAGAGATGCCAGAAAAGAGAAATGAAGCCAAAGTTAAGTTGAAAGTTGAATGATTTTGTTTATTATAAACTCAACAACCGGAAACTTCGTTTTTCTTTACTTTTACGACCACAAAAGATAAATAAGATCAGCGACAATTTGGAAAATGCTGTTGGTTAAGCTTCACTTACTTTTGCAGTCAGAAGAATTTCTCCAACTTCTGCAAAAATACCGAATGACACGGATAAGTTGTAAATTCGGTGATTCTACATCAATAAAAGAATCCCGTACGGGCTCCCTTTCTGCGCCTAGCATAACATTACTGAAAACATATTGACGGGAGGGGAATGGGAATTGGGGTTTTGTTGGGATTGAGACGCTTTTCTTTTTATCAACTGCCGCATCTTTGGGAGATCGCGCCCAGATCCAAAGTTTCAGCTGCATTTCATGCAATTCCTTCAACTAATAGGTAGGTACAAAACTTTTGACGATCAACACTAGTCCCCCTTTCTCATTCTTTGGAGGCAAGTGTGGAAGACGTCGGGAACGCATCTTAGTGATGTTATATCAATGGATCTTCCAAGAACCGAAGGAGATCTTCACGGTGATTTCAGAGGGAGCCCTGCACATGCCCTTCTCCATATCAGCACCACCTTTGGAATTCCATCGACAATCTGAATGATATGCTCATAGGGAACAATGAAACTGGCAAGGAAAGCGTCCAAGGGACGCACAGGAATGACAAAAGTGTGAATTGTTGAGTAATGTGACATTAGATGTACACCCTCAGTTTTAAATGCCTGCAGACTACTATGGATGGAAAAGCCAAACTCCGTCGAATAGGGAAAGGGAAGGTCACTCGGGCCATCAACAAAGGAATTCACAGAGCAGCACCTGTCCTACTTCAGTGATCATTGAAACGGTTCAATAGAAGTGGCCCTAGAATTGGGTCTTGGGACCTTTGGGACTGGATTCCAGGGTCCTCTCTTATGATTCAAATTCGATTCGACTCTCCTGCGGATCCTACGTATTGTGGATTTATTGGAATTATTTAATACAGGTAGAATGCATACCTGTGCAATCACAAATTACCCTCTAGCAAATTAAAAGGAAGAGGCAGGAATAAAAATATCATCATCTTTATCGCCAAGTGCAAATGAAAATACCCTTTTAGGGTTTCCAATTCCTTTCCATCGCATTGATCCCCTATGATTTCTAATGCATTCGATCTTACATTTGCACAGATCATTTGTCACCTGTCATTCTATTAGGCTCCAAAATAATTATTGGGCTCGCACAGACGCGAACACAAACCAAATTCCGCAATTTGTCACATTCACATCCATCCGTTTTCTCAATCAATCAAATTAATTCCAGTCGTCGACTCGTCCGGACATGAGCGGCGTTGAATTACAAATTTTAAAATTTGTTTTCAACTTCCAAGCCGAGTCGTCAACGCTTAAGCCGTCATTAGTTGATTCCATTTGTGAGTTATCGATTCTTGCCAGAGAGGGTGGATTGGGGAACTTTTGAAATGTATCAAATCATCTAAACATGAAAAATGAGTTTGTGCGGTTCGTCCTATTAAGTGAGTTTTGATTGGACGGATGCACATTTGCGGCTGATAGTCATGGATGATAGGAACTCCCAAAGCTACCCGGATTTGGTTTGTTGTAATAAATTGGTAATTACGCTCTACCCGCATATTTCAGTGTAGGCTGTAACACTCGTGCCGTGGGAAAGTAGACCTGTGTCGGTTTTTTATTCATAAACTGGTGCATGAGCCTGCATACAAATGAGCTCTGATCTCCCCGGTCCATTCCGAATCACTGGAGACTGGAGACCCAGAATCCATTTTGTCTGTCAAGGTCCAGGGGTAAAGTTGCCTTTAATCAGTCAGCGGAGGGTGACAGGCGAGGAAAGGGAATGGGAATAGACTGGGTGAGCCGAAAAGGAAGCAGATCCTCATGATCTTCATCTTTCGCATTTGCATAGAGGCAGAATGGGACAGAGGGACCTGGGAGAGATAAGAAGGGTCAGACATTTCCAAAGTCTCGTTTTACGATCACCACTTTTATCATCATCCTTTCTCCAGAGCAGAAGAAAGGGTTCCAACGTTGTTAATTTCTTCCTCATTCCGATTCCCGCCGCCTCAGGAATATAACCTTAGAATACTTCCAAGTACATAATGATCACAACGCAAACAAACTCTATGAATATGAATAGGACCAGTTGGTTTAATCTTTCATAATTTATGATTCCTATATTTCCCAACGTTTCCCAATAACATGAGAGCACGAACTAAAAGTTTCGTATGCAACCTTCCTGTCGAATTACACAATTCCTTGACAGTCTCTCTGTGCATAGCAAAATGGAGTCATAGCTATGGAACCCCACCTTTGAATGTATAGAGAAGCAAAAAGTAGCATCAGACTTCAAATGTTGTTGGTTTGCGGTGTGGCGTCTGCGCACGGTGCGTCTGCCCAGTTATATCAGCCGCCCCCACCCGTCCCCGGTGCCTATGTCGCAATGACAATGTCCAGTCAAGTGTCTCGTCTTGATTTTAAGCGTCTGAGAATTGGACCCTAACGAAGAGGAAAGCAGAATCTTCTCAACCAGAAATTTTAAAATTGTGTTGCTGCTCAAGCAGCTACTTAGAATACTTTTGAAGAGTTTACCCAAACAAGGGATTTAAATCACGTTCACGTGCCAAGGATGTTGATGGAAAATTCACAACAAATTTGCAATATGTTTGTAATTCGTCTAATGTTAAACTGAGGCCAAGGTTTTAGACTATAAGTTGGGAATCCGGAAAACAGTTCAGGTAGAAAAAATTGTTGTCAACACGCAAAGTACGCAATGCTTGCGGGGAGACTTGCATCATGCCCATGCAATTCGTTGGCAGGATGCTTTCGAAGAAGCAGGAAGGATTTTGGAATTATAATAAGTTTCATAAGATTTATTTTAGGTTAGGCATCATTCGTACTCATCCAGTTAGTTGGGCAATTCTTGCGAGGAGCCTCTTTAGTAGAATTGTGAATTAGGATATGGCGAAACCTGTTGTTGTCACCGGGTGCTCTCCATTGGGATTGGGAGGGATTGGGCTGGAGGAAGGAGATCCTCTGTTGCCCAACATCCTTTCATGAATGAAGACACCTGGGCAAAGAAGCTTCCCAAAGGAGAATTCGGACAATTGGAGAATGGATTCTAAGAAGAGACGTTTTATACGTGCAGGAGATTTACTCTCGGAGAATTGATTTCAAAGTGGACTCTGGGAATGCAGAGGCAAAGCAAGTCAGTTGAAGAGGAATTTGACACAGGACAGAAGAATTCCAGGTGAATCCTTCAACTCTTCTTCTCCAGCAGACGTTTGTATTTGTTTGCCTATTTCTGATCTCTGGAATCAATTCAATGGAGACACAATGACGGGGGCTTAGCCCTCTTGGGAAGAATGGAATCAAAACAACCCTTCCTATCAGCATCCGCAGCATCAACTCAGCCCATTCCATTCTTTTTTTCTTCTAACTCCACCTCTATTAATTTCAGTTTTTGCCTTCCACAATCAAAGAAAGGAATCAAAAGTTTCATTCTGTAAACAGAAAATAAGGAAGAGTTCATCATGGGAGAATAAAATACAATCTAGAGAGATTACAGAAAAAATTTCCGGCACAAAAGAAAGTCCGGGCAGAGCAATTCGGAATTCCGAGCCTTCTTCAAGCCCAAAATTCATAGGACCTTTCCCAATGTAGAGAGGTGCGTATTATTTCAATCCGTTTCAGGTAGGAAAACAACTTTTGCTTTCCTCGCTCTCACATTTAGTTGGTCCGGAATAAAACCTGTAAGTTGTCCGTTATGATTGCTCAGATGAATTCCAATAGGATCTTCGTCACCAAAGAGGGATCTTTAATAAGGACTTATCCTAAAAGACCCAAAGAGGAATGGGAGTCTCTTAAGGGACAACGACATGGGAAAATGGTTCTGGGCTAACGGAAGCCCATACTAATGGAAAAACTAGTGAGTAGAGTGCTAACTTTTTAGATTTTTAAAGGATCAAGGATTCTTGTAAAAAATCCCTGAATCCTGAAAACGTTGAAGCAAGACAGAAAAAAGTCGGCAAAAGGATTTTGAAGTGTTCCATGTTAGGAATGCACAAGTTAATGACAAACTTCAATTGATGAGAAATCACTGAACATTTCCATTAAAACGTAAATCCACCGGAGGAGAATTCGATGAACGGAGAGAATTATTCTAAGTTTGATGAGCCCCCCATTCATTTTAACTTAATAGGAATCACATCTGTTGACAAAGTCATTGGATCCAAGCCCATCCTCACACACTTCCCCATTCCGTTAGGTTTTCATTTTGATTTATTGGATTGAGAGTGGAGTGGACTGGCACGCCCAGTTCCGCCTTAAATGTGATTGGTTGTCTCTTAATTAAGACTCAACTCTCCACCCCAGCTCCCTTTAATTGGGATTTTAAGTTAAACTGGAAGGCGCACGAGTGGTGGGGTGGAGAATCCAATTAAAATTGAAATTTGAATAACTTGGGTCCCATTCCTCCTGCGTGGCTCAAGGCCCGCGGACTGCTGTGCGTGGAGAAAGGAGAAAGTGGGCGTGAGCGTGCGTCTTGGATTCTGCTCCTGCTGACCATATTTCACTTCCATGGTAAATTTCAACTTGGGATCTGCTGTTGCTGCTGGTGGTGCTGGTGGGGTTGCAGCTCGTAAATACAGTTGGCCCCACCCACTTCCGCATGAGTTGACTCAGGTGAACTCGGCCTTTTAAATTACGCCTTTAAAAGAATCCCTTCCAAGTGAGCAGTTCACCCAGAGAGCAAGGAAAGGACTCTCAGCGCTCAAAAATGATGAAATTGAAATCCGAGGCGTCCCCAGATGGAGAGGATTATTTGCAAATTCCTTTCAATTCAACACAATTCAATGGGGAGACCAGGAGAATAATTGGTTGTTGTGCGGTTATCCAGAATATTGAAAAACGTTTGCGAATGCGGAGCTTCACCTCACCCTGCCTCTTTCCTCACCAAGTACTACCATGTAAAGTAAATGATGAATTGAATTGGAAAAGGCCTGCTCATACTGAACATGTCCGTTTGTTTCCGATCGTGTCATGATGATGTGATTGTGAGCAGGTGATGAGTGACATGAAATCCCACTTGATCCCTTTTCAAATGTTTCTCATCAATTGAGTATTATTACAGAATGGACGACGAGTACCAAGCGTCTCCCCTCCGTGTTGTCTGTGAATCAGTCCAACTTGCCTCGTCATGCATGGTGTGAATTACAGTGAATGCAAACGATTGGAGAACCCTTTGATTCCCCCTGTATGTAGGGACAAAGCAGAACATATATTCTGTATAATTAATCAATTAGAAGGCTCTCTGTTGGGAATTATTCGTGACAAGCGTTTGAGAGGTGTTCCTCACTTCCGTGTCTCCCGCGCAGTTCCCAAAATGCATTTCCTCCTGGAGTGGATTTCCATTTCTTTTTCCAGTGCGACCTCAAGAACGGAAGATCTCTTCTATTCCCCGTTTCTCCTCCGCCTGGATTGAGTGAATTGAAACCCATCAATCCCCAAGACGCAAGATGTGTTCTGGATGAAAGGGAATTTCATCCTTGTCACCTGCATGGCTTTACTTACTTAGGACGCAGGCCTCTGGGGGATGAGGTAGACGTTACAGAAGGTCCAGATGGACCACTTGGCCTCTAGAAGATTTCCTACTAAGCAAGACCCTTGGCAGTGGCAGAAGCCACAGGTCTCCATCCGAAATCTTAGTAATGAAATTGGCCTTAAGTGTAAACAAAAAATTGGGAGTGGGATCCCTGGGTTCCCAGTCCATCTGCCCTACTTCACTTAGGAAAAACAATAAAGCCACCCACCCACCCAGGGAGATTGGACATCAAAAAACTACCCTTGGCCATGGCCTTTGTGTGATCCAGTTTTACATTTCAAATAAATTACACCTGGTCAAATCACTACGATTAGAAAGCATTATCACCACGGACGGAGGGGTGCCTTTCGCACCTTGAAAAATGTGAGCATTAAACTGTCTGGCTCCACATTTCCCCCATCTTGTTTCTCTTAACCATTAGCAAGAGGGAAATTAGGCATCATTTCCTGAAATTAGGTCTCCTGTATTCCTTCCAGATGTGCCCAGCCGGGTGTACGTACGGTTTAAATAAACAGGATGAACGGAACGAAACAAAGTCCTGCAAAAGCTGTTTGGCCCGTAAGTTGGAAATACGTTTCCTGCAAAAAACTACTCCTCAGTCCCTTCGATATAACTTGCTTCTTATCATCCTTATACTAAGACTAGGAAAAAATATGTCTTAAATTTTTATCAATAAATAACAACCAGAAAATGAAATTTCCTAGCAAAATTCAAGTCATTCTTACTAAAATGATAAAAATATTTTTTTTGAACGAACTTTTTTTATAAGCTACATAGGTTACAGCGAAACTTATGTTTGTAAATAGCAACACACCAATTATAATTAATTGCTATCTTTTGCCCTTGAATAAAATCTAAAATGTGACAATCTGGAATAAGAATAGTAAGAAACAACACTCTTTACATATAAAAATTCTTCTCAATTCAAGACAGGTTATGCTGAAAATGGAAGCTTATAGCAAAATTTTTTTCGAATGCCTTTGCTACCGTAATCTAAAAAAATGTTTTTTTTTGAAAAAAAAATAATCTAACGTGCTAATATGTTCAGTTATGGTCCACAAAACTTGTAGAAAGTTTCAGGGTTTCCAAGCAGCATAATTCAAAATTAAAAGTTAAATGTTAGAATCCGTGTTATGTCAACAAGGATCAGTATAAGGACGAAAGATTGATTGGTTTAGGTAAATTTTAATTTAGGAAATTAAATAAAATAGGAAATAGTTTAGGAACAACCAACCGGTAAAGAGGAACAACCTTAAAGAATTTAATCCCTTTTCTTTAAACCGCGCCGCCTGCCGGTTACTGCCAAGACGTCGAGTTAGATTTATGTTTTCCTACAATCAAAACGCCTCACCTCCTGTAGTCAGCTCCTCATTAATCAAGTGAGTAAGCTTTTGGAAACTGATCAGTCGACGGCAGACGTCATATGATTCCTCCCTTCTAAAATAGTTTGTAGGATTTTAACTTTTCGTGAGAAGACGTTTGAAACCGAATTGGAAACGGCGGCTCTTCCTAGACAAATTTTTAACAATGTAGCCAAGCAAGCAAGTAAGAAAATTTCACGGCAGCAGGAACCCAATATGGAATCCAAACTTTTCTAAATTGGAAAATATACAAAATTCTAAATCTCAAAATTTTAAATTAGAAAGCCAACAAATTGATCACAACGTAACTTTTTGTGTTTTGTCCTTTTTAACTACGGACAAGATCACTCTGTCCGTAGTTTGTCATGCACTTTCTGCTGTTTTTTTTTTAATTTCTAAAGCAAGAATTGTGTATCTTTGCGCCTTAATTTCTTCCTTAGTATAAATTCATTCATCCGCACCTTGGAAAGACGTATTTCCGTTCTAAATTTGTTTACACTGCTCCCTCCAGACCGTCTTTTCAATAAAGTAGAATATGGTAATATGAAATTCTAATAAGGGAACTTCCGGTGGTATTTGGAAAGAGGAATATCCAGAGGCCTGCTTTCTCCAATCCCAACAAATTTATTCTCTATGGTCTTCTCAATCCCTAAGGTGTAATTGAGCATATAATTGAGCAACTGTTCCCTGTTTAAATTTAAGTTTACTCATTTTCGTTGGGGCACCTGCGCAGGGCAGGGCAGCACGCTTGGCAGCCGAGTGTTCACCCTATTTGGGTTTTTCTCCCCGAAACTATGCTTCCTGCCATGCTGCCTTTGTTTGATGGGAAACCAAAAGCCCGTGAAGTGCGTCGGTGGAGTTAGTTGGGATTGATTTATGACGAGGAGAATCATGTTCGGAGGAAAAAGGATTGGAAGCTTTTAGGTAATGAGCAACAAGGGCCCGTGTGAGTCATTAGAACTTAATTGGAGGTGAGGCAGCTTACACCTTAAGGGCACCTGCCTCTTTCCTCTCCTCTCCGTAACACGTCAACATACTTTTCCCAATACCTTTTTTTACGGCACTCACACCCATATTTTATTGGAGGAAAGTAATCGTCTACTAAACCGAGTAAGTTACAAACTAGAAAGGGAGACAGTTTTACTACTAACTGAATACTTGATTGCCCGTAACTTTCGAAGGAAAGAATCAACAATTTTCTGTTTGTGAATGAAGGAAACTTTGTGTTTTCCTGTTTGAAAATGATATTCCCCAACTAATGGACGAACCATGTTCGACTAATTTAGTGTTGAGTCGTTTCTGTTCCTTAAGATACCGCTCAATGATCTTCTCGACATCATTTCCCTCCTTACATGAATTTTGTTTTGTATTTCCAAGATAATTTTGGTAGTGGGTGTGGGAGATATAGGCTATTGAAGAAGAAAGGAAATGGGAAGGCCCTTTTTCCAGTGTTAAATCGATTTCTTATAAATTAACCCAAGGGAAGAGGGAGCTCAACGGCGTACTTACTTGGAACTCAAATTACAATCAATTAATCCAGACATCGGATAAGGGATCCTCTGAAATTAATCCTCCCAACCACTGCCCAATCGACCGAAATCTATTATTAGGAATTCAAGTGGCCGGCCACGGAGCACTCTTCCAAAAGATGGATTTGTTTGAAAGACTAAACTCAAATTGAATTTAATTGAGTATGATATTTAATTTAAAAAAGTGAAGGCAAAATGCTAAAATGTTCACACGCCTTGACATGGACAGAGGGCTGATTAGATTAGAGAGGAAGACAGCTTGTTATTAATTTCAGTTATCTCTTCATCTGCATCATCCCCTCTTTTCAATGATCTACCCAGACAGACATTACATTAGACAGGAGCTAATGAGAAAGAAGGCAGACACGTTCTCGGTTGTTGATGTTGTGAGGAGTGACAATGGGAGGATGAAATACGTTAATCCAATCAACCACATCCCTTTGTCTTGTCTACAAGCTAAAAAATGGTTCCCAATCCTTTCCTTGTTGTATAGTACTGGAGGAAGCCTCTTTCATCCGCCTGTCTCTCCCCTCTCATCGGAAGTTGATGAAGAATCAAATCACCGTTAGAATAGTTTTTCCCTCTTCAACATGGAAATGAACCGCCGCCTCCTGAAATAAAAAAAAGGGCCTTGGCAGGCTTACGGTTTTATTGATTTGTTTTACAAATCAGGTGCTGAAATGCATCAGCGCGCAGTAGGGATAAGGAAACTTGCTATATATATTGAAAAGTAAAAAGATGCTCATAACAGTAATATGAAGCTGTTGGTTGGATGCCTTTTACTTCTAGTAGTACTTTTGGCGTGGGCCTCACAGATGCAAAAACGTTTCAAATCGCGACTGTGCTCTGCGCAGCTAAAGGTATCATTTTCAAAACCCCAAGTTTCCCCAATCACCAATGTATGTGACGGAAATCGCACTGTGGGCTTCATTTCAAAAACCTCGGAAGTTGGTCCGCCAGCTTTTACAGATGCAGATGCTCCTAAGTGAGGTGTAATTGATGATGTGTTTTGTGTTTGACCCACAATTGAGCATCAAATCGCCTGCATGGAACCCCGTTTTATCAAGAGATCTCTCACCGCACAGACCCCACTCTTAACCCTTTCGTTTTTTTTTTCCAAAGGAGGGATGCTGCGTACAGTTGAGGGTGGATGGAAGGAAACATTTTATTCGTCTCCCGCTTGGGCCTCCCTTGGATTGAATGAGGTTTGAAGATCTTCATCGCGTCGCCCACACGCAACCACAAACAACTGGAGTACCGGAACAAATTGAACAAGCAAAGAAACCAATTGACCTTTCCCAAGGAAACTACAAGTCTCACTTGAAACTAACCCAGGAATTTCTTATGCCGTGCTTAAGTTGAGGATCGTTTTTCCATCTAGAATCAACAGACGAATTAAGTGGGGTCATCCAATGGCTTCTCAACTTGAATTCGGTTGCATAATCACATTCGATGGACTTGGACTGAATAAACT
>Ga0194135_10002807_pt1:0-5000 | contig 10616 bp, 8 predicted proteins | sample LitLau_LLRF_2013_FD_134024 | JGI IMG/M metagenome (GOLD analysis project Ga0194135, IMG submission 134024) | Freshwater sediment microbial communities in response to fracking from North America - Little Laurel Run_MetaG_LLRF_2013 (version 2) | ecosystem: Environmental > Aquatic >... | reverse complement strand
GGGGCGCGCGCGGCGCCAACGGTCTGGCCGAGTATCCGGTATACGACCCTCAGACAGGCGTGGCCCGGGACCCGTGGGTCACCGAGGCCGCAATGTGCGTTCGACTGGTCGATGTTCGTATAACCTGCGGATTACACGACGACGCGCAGATAGCTGCGGTCTTCATCGATCCACGAGCCAAGTGATCCGCCGTTCGGGGTCGGGTGTTTTTATAATGATGTGTTTTTGCGTTCTCGTTGCTGCGGGCGCGCGCGCGCGCGCACGAGCACCGCCGTCTCCGGGGATTTCGCTTACGCGAGGCTCCCCAGCCGACGGTCGGCGTGCCATCTTTCGGTCGACTCTCGGTCGGGGGTCGCGGCGCGCGGACCGTCGCGACTGGGCGACGGCGCGCGGCCACGGGGTCGGATTGGGCGCGCGCGGAGCCGGCGCGGCGCGTAGGCCGGCCGGTCCCGCGGTCCCGTCTCTAATGATCCTTCCGCAGGTTCACCTACGGAAACCTTGTTACGACTTTTACTTCCTCTAAACGGCCGAGTTCGGTCATCTTCCCGGTCGCGCGACGACCCAGCCACCGAGGCGGCCGAATAACGCGCGTCCAGTCCGAAGACCTCACTGCGGTCGTTCAATCGGTAGTAGCGACGGGCGGTGTGTACAAAGGGCAGGGACGTAATCAACGCGAGCTGATGACTCGCGCTTACTGGGAATTCCTCGTTCACGTGGAAAAATTGCAAGCCACGATCCCTAAGCACGAAGGAGGTTCAGCGGGTTACCCGGAAGCCTGTCGGCCCAGGAACGTTAACACACGCTGATTCCTTCAGTGTAGCGCGCGTGCGGCCCAGAACATCTAAGGGCATCACAGACCTGTTATCGCTCAGTCTCGTGCGGCTATTTTCGTCCGCCGCCTGTCCCTCTAAGAAGAGTTTAAGCTCCTGGGAGCCGGCGGTAGCCCTAGTAACGTATCGTGATCCGCCGGCGACGGCCGCGGACGCGGCACGCTTCACCGCGGAGCCCGACGCACGACGGACGCGCGCCGACCGGGAGTTGCCCCCCGGCCGACGACACGCCCGCCGCACGCCGGGACGCGGATGGCGCGACCGCGCCCGACGACCGCCGTGGACGACGGGCGAACGCGTTCGGGGATACCGGGCCGAGCCGACGGGAACGCGGACACGGACGGCCGAAACCGCCCGCGCCGCGCCCACGCCGACCCGGGTTTACCCGCCTAGTTAGCAGGACAGAGTCTCGTTCGTTATCGGAATTAACCAGACAGATCGCTCCACCAACTAAGAACGGCCATGCACCACCACCCACCGAATCAAGAAAGAGCTCTCAATCTGTCAATCTTTCCGGTGTCCGGGCCTGGTGAGGTTTCCCGTGTTGAGTCAAATTAAGCCGCAGGCTCCACTCCTGGTGGTGCCCTTCCGTCAATTCCTTTAAGTTTCAACTTTGCAATCATACTTCCCCCGGAACCGAAAAGCTTCGGTTTCCCGGAAGCTGCCCGCCGGGTCGTTAATGAAACGCCGGCGGATCGCTAGCTGGCATCGTTTACAGTTAGAACTAGGGCGGTATCTGATCGCCTTCGAACCTCTAACTTTCGTTCTTGATCATACGAGAACGTACTTGGCAAATGCTTTCGCGTCAGTTCGTCTCGAGCCGATCCAAGAATTTCACCTCTAACGTCTCGGTACGAATGCCCCCGCCCGTCTCTGTTGATCATTACCTCCGGTCCCGAAAACCGGCCCGGCGGGACGCGCGGGCGACAGGCGCCCGCGGCCCGGCGGCCCGCGCACGGAAACGCCCCGAGGGGCGATTTCGCGCGCCCGCGAAGGGCGGAGATGCGCGGGACCGAGGTCTTGTTCCATTATTCCATGCGACCAGTATTCAGGGCCTTTTGACGGGACGACCGCGAGGCCGCCCCGCCAGATTTGAGCCTGCTTTGAGCACTCTAATTTGTTCAAAGTAAACGTGTCGGCCCGCCGACGGCACTCGGTGAAGAGCACCGCGCAGCAAGATTGGAGTAGGCGGCCGCCGTCCGCGTGCCCCGACGGCCGCACGACACTGGGCCGCACGACGCGCCGGAGACACGGGACACGTGTCCGCCTGCCGATAATACGTCCGGCCGACGTGCCGGTAACTAACACCCCGAGACGGCCGACGAGCGCGACGACGGCCGCGCCGACGGGACGCGTGGTCCCGCGACGCGACCGGCCGCGACACGCCGGACCGCCAGGGTGGTCCGGCACCGCCCAGACACAGATCCGACTACGAGCTTTTTAACCGCAACAACTTTAATATACGCTATTGGAGCTGGAATTACCGCGGCTGCTGGCACCAGACTTGCCCTCCAATTGATCCTCGTTTAAAGGTTTTAAAGTGTTCTCATTCCGATTACGGGGCCTCGGATGAGTCCCGTATCGTTATTTTTCGTCACTACCTCCCCGTTCCGGGAGTGGGTAATTTGCGCGCCTGCTGCCTTCCTTGGATGTGGTAGCCGTTTCTCAGGCTCCCTCTCCGGAATCGAACCCTGATTCCCCGTTACCCGTTACCACCACGGTAGGCATGGAACCTACCGTCGACAGTTGATAAGGCAGACATTTGAAAGATGCGTCGCCGGTACGGAGACCGTGCGATCAGCTCGAAGTTATTCAGAGTCACCAGGTCTTTGCGCGGGCCGCGATCGGGACGCGCGCGAGGCGCGCCGCGACGGGCCGGTTTTGATCTAATAAAAGCGTTCCTCCCGCGCGCCGCGCCCGAGAGCACGGCGACGGTCGGAACTCTGTCGGCATGTATTAGCTCTAGAATTACCACAGTTATCCAAGTAACTTGGGTACGATCTAAGGAACCACAACTGATTTAATGAGCCTTTCGCGGTTTCACCTTAATGCGGCTTGCACTGAGACATGCATGGCTTAATCTTTGAGACAAGCATATGACTACTGGCAGGATCAACCAGGGATCTCGTTTCGACATCGGGCGCGCGCGGGGCCGTGGCGCGTCCGGCTGGACGTGCACGACCGCGCGCGCGCACGCGCGAGTCCGAGCGCCCGGGTCGCGCCGCCGGAGCGAGGCGACCCGGACGCCGCGAGGCCGGTCGCGGGCGCGGGACCGCTAGGGGTCCCGCGACCTTTCACGACCGTCCGCGGTTTTAGATACAATGGCGTTTCGCCTGATTGCGGTCGTTGGCGAACGGACGGCGCGGCGGCTCGCCTGAGCGTCCGCCGGTCGTCGTTCGCCCCGTCGTTTGATAGTCCCCAGCCGTTCGGCGGGGGAAGCCGGGACGCGACGCGAAGTCCGTCGTCCCGAGGCTTCGCCCCGGCGTCCGTCGGGCGCGGCGACTGTGGCCGGCCGCGACGGGACTGTTTGGGCTCCGTGATCGGGTTACGATGCGAAACGGAAGCGGGAGTCGTCACCCGTCGCGCCGCCAACGGACGCGCCGCCGCAGCCGCACGCTGGGTGCGAATGGCGGCGGGCGCGTACGAGGGCGGACAAACGTGTGTGTTTTGTGTGTGAGCGCCGCGGTCCCGGAGCCCGCGAGGGGCTCGGCGGGCGCGGCGCCGGTCGTTGTGTGCCACTCGGATGATGGGTCGGAACGCCGGAGCGTGGGCGCGTGTCGTGCACGCGCCCGGCTTCGGCGTCGCCCGTGGCTGTGCTGTAGTGTGTTGGTCGGGGTGAGTACGCTTGCGCGGCGTCGGTGACGCCGGCATGCGTCCCCCTATAGAACGGACGAATTCGGGGAACCGACACTGACGGCCCAAAAAACCGTCCCGGAAATACGGGGGGGTCTCGTTCCGGGAATGGTGAACCCGGGCGAGGATCGACAGAGTCCGCGTCGTTCCGGACATGCTTCCGGCGGCCGTTCCGGAAATGCTCGCGCGGACCGTTCCGGACATGCTCGCGCGGACCGTTCCGGACATGCTCGCGCGGACCGTTCCGGACATGCTCCCGTGGACCGTTCCGGACATGCTACCGTGGACCGTTCCGGACATGCTACCGGCGACCGTTCCGGACATGCTACCGGCGACCGTTCCGGGAAGAGTGAACATGGGTGCAGACCGACGGACCCGACCGAGTCCGCGTCGTTCCGGACATGCTACCGGCGACCGTTCCGGGAAGAGTGAACATGGGTGCAGACCGACCGACCCGACCCGACCGAGTCCGCGTCGTTCCGGACATGCTACCGGCGAACGTTCCGGGAATGGTGAACACGGGTGCAGACCGACCGGCCCGACCGAGTCCGCGTCGTTCCGGACATGCTTCCGTCGACCGTTCCGGGAAGAGTGAACACGGGTGCAGACCGACCGACCCGACCGAGTCCGCGTCGTTCCGGACCGCGTTTTCGGCCGAGGACCGTCGAGACCTACGCTTTTGGCTCTTTGCACGGACGCGATACGATCAAATGGTAAAAAGTTACGTTGCGATGAAAATTTCGTCTTTGGTTTTCGTCTCGTCGTCGGATTCGCACACGTCCGCCGAGTGCCCACCCCCGTACTTTCGTTTCGGCAGCGGTGCCGCGCGAACTCTGTGCCGTCCCGGAAATGCGGCGCGGCACTGGGGTACGGGTCGGCGCGTCTGCGTCGCACGCGAGAACTCAGGGACAGTGACCGACTCGCCAGACCGTTCGTGCACGTCACCGATCGGACCGCGAGGCGTTTGGCTACATTAGGCGAGTCAGGGCTACCGCCGCCGATGACGCGCGTTCGGCCGACCGGCAGCCACCCGGGGAGACGGCCGGCCGGCCGACTCTAATCTGGCATTGCCGGACTTTGGAAATCGAACTTCCCGACGCCGTGCGCGAAATGCGAAGCGGCCATAAGTTTACGGGTCCCGAGTTACCGGGTTCGCGACATGCGCCGGGTCGGTGCGGTCAATTGCGGCCCGGGAACACGGACACCCGGACGGAGTAAATCGTACTCACTTATCGCCCCGCGACGTTCGTACCTGGGACCTCACTAATCAGTCCCGGTGTCCGTGTTCCCGGGGCGCAATTGACCGCACCGACCCGG
>Ga0194135_10002806_pt1 | contig 10619 bp, 11 predicted proteins | sample LitLau_LLRF_2013_FD_134024 | JGI IMG/M metagenome (GOLD analysis project Ga0194135, IMG submission 134024) | Freshwater sediment microbial communities in response to fracking from North America - Little Laurel Run_MetaG_LLRF_2013 (version 2) | ecosystem: Environmental > Aquatic > Freshwater >... | reverse complement strand
TAATAGTCTTCAGTGTCACTCCTGGAGTATCTACCATTCCCTGGCCGTGATTTGGTATACGATTCACTTTCTGGAGAAGGAGGTCTAGCAGGATATCCTCCAGACTGGCCTGGAGTGCCCGGACATACTGAGGCCTCCAAACGCAACACCGATAGCCCGGATATACCCGGCCCTGTACCCGGATATACTGACTCCATGGACTCCATTTAGGTCTCCATCCCAAGCCACACCCCTTCGGCTCCATATTCTAACCATCACACGGGTTCATCCCACAAACCAGCACCCTCACCCTCCCGACGGGTCTCCACCCCCTAGCCACTCCCTTTGGGCCTCACCATCTCACATCACCCTCACCCTCTCTTCCTCAAATCAACTCCACAACCCGGAGAAAAAAAAAATAACTCCATGAATCCAGCTTTAATTGGTAACAAAGGCCTCCTACCCGGGTGGGTCTCCACTTTCCAATCGGGTCCCTACTGCCCTTCTAGTGCCCCAGATCCATCACACTATGCCCGGGAAAAAAATAACTCTCCAAAGAGCTTCCACTGAAACACCGGCCCCCCTGGGGGTCCAACCCCACCCTCCAGGTGGGTCTCCACCCTTAGCCACTCCTTGTGGCCTCACCATCACTCATCAACCACACCCACTCTTCCTCACATAAGCCCGACCATGCCCGAGAAAAAAATAACTCTCCACAGAGCTTCCACTGAAACGCCGGACCCCCTGGGGGGCCAACCCCACCCTCTGGGTCGGTGTCCACCCTTATCCACTCCCTGTGGCCTCACCATCACTCATCCACCACACCCGTATTCCTAAGTAACCCCATGCCCGAGAAAAAAATAACTCTCCATCACAAATGGAACATTGGTGGCCGGAGATTTTGAATGGATGCGGGCGCATTTGAATGGGTGTTGTACGCGGGTGTGTGTGGGGCATTGCAAGACGAGTCTCACGCGCAAGCACTTAAGTGATTGTATGCATGAATGCAAATTCTGCATCTCCGGACCAATGTTCCATTTGTGATGGAGAGTTATTTTTTTCTCGGGCTTTTCTCGGGGTTGCACCCCGAGAAAAGCTACCAGAATACCAGCAGGTCATTATCATTACAGTACAGAGAGCCTGATTTTTTATACCGTTTGACACGAAGCATGGTGGAAACATGGGACTATCCATCGGATAGCAAAGCGCAATATTCCGAGCAAATGATTCAGAAGCGTGATTTCTCATGTTACCAATAAGAAGACGGATTCTTCCACAACTACATCACTGCCGATCTAACAATGCTAAGGGCATTTTTCGAGTATCTTTACCTTTTTTGTTGAATCAAATGCTTTCATTCCCTAAAGCTGTAGTGAATGTATTCCCAATTTCACCCAAATAACTTACACAGGTCAAAAATTTTATAAAACAACTTCCCGACCAGTTTTTATGTTGTTGTAATTTTTGAATTGACTAGAGCAGCTTGCACTTTACCCTAAAGAAAAAAAAACCCACGGAGAAGAATGTTTTTCTTATCATGTTAAGTAGGTGGAAAATTGTTTGAAACTTATGCGCCACGCCACCCACGTTTTGCTAGTCAATTTTATGGTGTTTACAATTTAGCGGAAACGTGTTAGTGTTGAAGGAAATTAACTAGACATTTTCAAGTCTGGTAGAAATTTTTCGAAGGATCCCAGAACTTATACAATTCTGATACTGGCAACCAGCGATCGAGTATATGGACATTTCCTGTGCTTTAACCTCTTACAACTGACCTAGACCCCCGGAAAGCATTACACTGAATAATGAATATAAAGTAATATGGGGCATAATAGGCATACAAAGTATATATGGGGATGCGCACTGGCGTATACAATAAGGGCTGACTTCCCTTACATATACTTCATGACCTAACTTGGGACCTAAGCTTCAAATATGGCTACAACTGGAGATCTTTGATCTACTGATGAGGCTGTAGCTAATGATAACATTTTATCTAACAAATAACATCAGTTGCTTGAAAAAATTGAGGTAGGGGAATTTTGACAAATATCCTAATCCTTAGCATTCATATCAATATCGACAGATGACCTAACTTGATGACCTGTGCATGATGAGTCAGTCCCTGAAATTGGGAATATACATCCTAGATATCAAGCTGTAGCTAAAGATAACATTCAACTTAACATAGAACACCGATTGGTCAAAATAGTTAAAGAAGGTGGACTTGACCAATGTCCTACAATTACAATATAGAGGTGTTCACATCATTTGCAGTGATAACTCCTTCAGTTATAAATTTAGAATTATGTCTTGAAGAAATGTAACCCTATCGCGGTCAAAGTTGCTTCTAGAGCTACAGCTGAGTTGCTACTATGATCGAGATTGGAAGTCCCCTACGTTGATAATCTCTACAGCGTGTACGCTCAGTGATAACTTCACGTTCATAGCCCTGATGACCTAATTGTGACATAGAGAAGCTATGTCGCTAGAATTTGAAATGTAGTATTTAATCGTGACGCTGTACCTGATGGAAACGCATGAAATAAGGAAAAACATAAATTGAGAGAAATATTTGAGGTAGGGGGTAGCACTCCTAGCATTATCATTCGACAAATGACCTAGACAAGTAACATTGAAGAAGACATTGGATCTAGGAATGAAGCTGTAGCTGATGATATGGTTTGGTATCTTTAAAAACATTAATTGTCAGAGATAATGTTATTGACGTAGGAGGAATTAACCAACATTTTATCTCTTAGCATTACAATTGAAGTGCTCACTACAGTGGCAGTAATAACTACTTCATTTATCAAGTTAGAGCTACGAAATTTAGTACACCTTATCTCTAAGGTATCCCTATGCAGGCATAACGATTGGAGTGTAATTGATGTAATACTCATCAAGGGACAATGATTTGAAATCGTAATATTTACCTATTGCATCATTGAAGTGCTCACTAATTTGCCACTAATAGCTACTTCAAATATGATTATATCTTTATAAAACTTTGTACATATTATCTCTACGGTATCCCTATACAAGCCATTACGATTGAAATTTAATTGAAGTAACACTCATGACGGTACGTTGATTTGAAAAAGACTTTGCTGGGGGAAAGGACATTATTCAAAGAAGCTCTGCCTTTCTCTACCAATTATTCTTTACCACGCCTTATCTTCAAATATCAGGGCCGATCAACAGTACATTTTATTGTTTCCATCTTCATCAATACAGCTTATGTAGGTCACAAATTTGGTCATTTCTCATACCAGGGAAGTTAGCCCACACATACGACGCCACCGCGCATCCCAAAAACAATGAATTTTTAAACCAACTTCCCGAATATTTTTCTTGGCTTTGTAACTTTTTGACTTCCCGGCTCAGCTAATACTTTAACCTTAAGCAAAAAAAAACCGCGGAAGAGAACTTTTTTCCTCCCATAAAGATTGCATGGGGTACGGTTTGAAACTTATGCGCCACGCCCTCCACTGGTTGTGAATCAGTTTAGTGGTGCTCACTATTTAGCCTAAGTGTTTTAGTATTGGGATAAATTTGTCCCAAAATTATAGGTCTCCTGTGAGGTCGGCAATAATTTTCGAAAATTTCCAAGAAGTACCAAAACTGATTTTTAAAGCCTCATTTGGCTTTGTATAAGCGATGTAATACTGCCGATTTCCGGAGGTCACCAAAGTCGATTGCCTCGATTCCCTTGGGATCGTAGTAGACCCACCTGATATGTGGGTGCCTACTTGCAATAAATTTATGAAGGACAAAATTGACAGCATTCGACTGAATAACCGGCTGACATCACTTCACCCCATTACTCCAGCAGTGTCAAAACTTATTGCGCTAAAAACAGTACGTGCGGGGACGCTGTACGAAGCGGGTTTATTGCGGATTTATTTTCTCTCGCTGTTGTTTGAGTGCGTCCAGTTAGTCGTTTGTTATCAACCGTTCTTGCTGTGTCATATTTTTGATTCTGTGGTCACTATTCATTTCACGATTAGTTTTCATAGTTTACGATGACCGAACCCCGTGCAGGGTCCTCTCGGGGATCTCAATACGGCAGTTTCGAAAGTGGGCCAACCCATCCTCTGTTCGAAAACACGATCACAATGTACACTAGGGAAGTCGAGTGGCTACTTAATGAAGCACTTCGGAAGACTGGAAAAGGGGAGTTAACTCTATCGCAAACTGGGCCAAAACGAACCATTGAAGAACAGAACCACGCAAGACTGATTGCTAGGGACAGCAATATTCTTCATCTCCTTGCAGCCCTCCCAGATATCTGCCTCGTCTTTACGGAGCTGTGCAGGCTTACGGAAATCAAGGTACAGTTACTTTGTGTGCTAGCGAGCAAAGTTAAGTTAGTTTGGTCAGTTTTGTTAAAATTATTCTGTTGTGTAACAGCCGGATGTTGGAACCTGCCTTTCGTCCCTGTTTCGCCTACAAAATGGACGGTATGACTACAAAATACGTAATGAACGCCCATACGGTAGAGTTTTGTTTCCACCGGTGGATGATCCCTCTCCCCCGTTTATATGGATCAACATCATTAAAAACAACTTGAAGCATCCAGTCATTGTTGACTGCAAAACAGTGACACAAGACTCCTCAAAATTTGACTTACTGGGGGTAGGCTTCAAAGCACGTTGCATATGTACGGAGGTGGCAGATACAGGCAAAAATAATTTTTTTGAATGTCTGATTATTACAGGTGGTGTACAACATTGATGGAGAGTTCCGCGCAGCCTTTGTGGACAGTGACGGTCAATGGAGAGGGGCAAACGGAGCTGTGCTGCAGCTAAGAAATTTCATTCTGTTCGCTGTTTCAGTTCTGTATGAAAGGCAGCCCTTACATTTGGTCGAACCCAATCTAACTTGTAATGTCATAGTTATATGTGATGTATGATATATATGGTACCGTTATTAACGCTTATTGCTTCTACTTCTTCTAGTGCCGACGTTTGTTCTGTCAACAGAGGAAAAAGCCGAACTATTGCGATATCACGGGATGCGTTTTGGGGCAGGAGGAACGTAAGTACAATAAAGTAATTTCTGAGACTGCGTCTGAGCTGTATTTTCATTTCCTTAATAGAAATCCCCCACATTGCATTCAAGATCAAAATGTGTATAATACGAAGCTGACACCAAGCCAAAAAGCAGCGTGTCAAGTTCTTCAAATACAACCCCGGACCCCATTCCTGATAACAGAAGCACAATACAACGCACTTATGACATTTATTAAGGGAAACCTCGACAAGTGGGACGAAATTCTGCACAATGAAGGAATGCATTTGGCATACACTTGTACTGTGTATAAGGGCGCTCTATATTATTGTAGAAAATCCGTTATTCATCGGGATGGAAGTCACCTGTGCTGTCGTAAGTAAAAAATTCAAATCTTAAATGTTTGTAAAGCATGACAAACAAGCTTAATTTAAAATGACGTTGTAATAGGCTGTCTTGTATTTCCAACATTATCGTTTAATGGTCTATATTATTGTGATAATCACATCCCGGATTCACGTGCAACATTTTGGGTTTTTATTGAGCACCCTACCAAATCACGCTCGAAAGAACCCTTACAAGTGAACTGGTCTGCCTTAGATGATAATCATCGCTCTCCAAAACCGACGATTGGATTTGGAATACTTGACAACTCGGTACGGACCTGTACATCATACAGTGATCTCTATGCCAGTTATTTCGTGTATAGAGTAAGTTGCAATTTTTAAGGTGGCTGTTTTCTGCTAAATCTCGTGAATGCTTTGCTAAAAAGTCAATTTATCCTCCATAATAGGTAGCTGTTTCGACGTATCACTTTTTGCGAGGAACAAAAACTCAATGTAGAAAATTGCTGGCTCCTAAGAAACAAACATCCACCATTTCTTCCCTATTGATCACTGAGAGTCACACCAATCTGGCGAAACAAATTTTTAGCCTTCTCAACATCGCAGTGAATGTTTCAGATGCAGATGAGTTACCTACACAAAATCACATTCTGGAGTGGAACATAGTTGATGTTGGAAAATTCGGCTTCACTTTCGGAACTATTAGAGCAAACTCAAGAAATATTTACATGTTGCAGACTCCGAAAAACTGTAGTCATGAGAAAGTCTACATAGGCAAGAATTCAGGTAGAGGTGAAATAAGCCATTATAGGAGAAATTTCGACCCCAACATAATGACTCTCAGTACTCTCGCATCTACATCTAACCTGGACATGATCGAGTTCTTAGAATCCACTATAATGCACGCGGTTGCCTTGGCTTCCGTGTTTGGACTGCGAATACGCGGCAGCAACAGAATTATTGAACTCGAAAATCAATATTTGGAGAATCCGAAGAAGATGCCTCTTGATACTCCCCAATCAGATTACTTGAACATTATGCTACGTATTTTTTTCAACAGACGCGTCGCAGTTCGAACATTACCTTAGATTGACCCGTGAATTTTTTCCTGGAGTTTGTAAAACGAGTATTGGAGTAATATTAGAGGAGGAGTAGATATAGTAGATTTTCTTATTTTAACTTTTTTTGAAGATTTCAAACTTGATCCATTGTCCTTGTGATGTAACTACCCTTGCAAGAGGGATTTCACATTGTAATAAACTACTACTATTAATATAACAAGAGTTTTTATTAGGGCAATGATGGAGTATACGTACTAGGGGATTTGTAAGCCAATAGATAAGCCTTTCAGGTCGTACCATTAGTAGTAACAGTCATTTTTGACAATTTGTGTAATAAGCCATTTTCTGTGTTGATTATAATAAACAGAATCCAAAAACTGTTACCATCGGTTCTTTTACTTTGTTTCATATTTTGTAACATGTAACAATGTTAAATAACATTAACTGACGTCCTGTTCTCCTTACTCATGTTCTGTGATCCCTAATTGTGTGATAAAAAGAACATCCGAGGTTCATCTCAATCAGTATATGCAATGTCCGTTGAAAACCTCTTTGACTGCTATGCAATATCCGTTGAAAACCTCTTTGACTGCAATCCGTTAAAAACCTATTTGACCGCTATGCAGAGTCCGTTGAAAACCTCTTTTACTGCAATCCGTTGAAAACGTCTGTGATTGCTACGCTACATCCGTTGAAAATCTTTTCCTATGTGATTTACTTTCGAATCGTTTTTCGTTCAGTTCTAGAAGCTATTTGTTGACGTCGACACCGATTTCTCAATGGACTCCTTTGGAAGACAGAGGGCTGTCGTCAGGGCAGTGATGGACGCACTAAATCAATTGGAGCAGGAGGGGAAGCTAGATGACCTAATTATCCATTTAATGCCAACCTTTCGCTCATTGTTACCAATTCTTACTCCGTATTCAGGAGATGATTTAGCAACTGTTTCTTATGAGGTGAAGGTTTTATTATTTTAAAAGCACCCAAAAATTTCTTAATATTTCACTTACAGCATCGTCTTTTATTACAGAACATACCTGGTCCATACAAACTCTCTCTGTTTCTGCTCTGTGCAAAAAAAGATGGGACTTTCAACACTATTCCGGCGACCAAACGATTGAATAAGTCACGCGCAACAGGCATGTTCCCACCCATAAGACCTCAAGCCGACGCACCTTCAAAGTCTGATCAAATGAAAACCATCGGCAAATTGATCAAAGACAAATTTGGTAATTTTTTTGATGAAACTAATGACTTGGAAGTTGGAACAAGCATTTATGAGGTATAATTTTTGTAGAAATTATCATAGCATAGCATAGGTTCTTGAGCATATGCTTATATAGTTTATATGTGTAGACCTGGCCAGAGAAAGAAATTGATGCTATATTTCTTGAGGAAAATCAACAAAGGCCACTTGATAGGAGACTTATAAAGCGCAACCAATTTTGGATCAGGAGGTCGCTTTCGATCGTGCGAGCACGACTTGATGAACGTTGGCGAGATCCAGAGAATCCTACAGAATTTCAAGGCGTACTCTTCCCTCAATCGAGCTTGAATCCAGACGTATTGGAATTCCCTCAAGGAAAAAACAACAAGAAAGGCATTGAGAAAAAACCAACTGTCAAATGTGAAACTTACGTGCCTCCAAGACAGCTGCAGGAAGAGACCACCACTGATGAAGCAATGAGTAAAGAAGTATTGTTTCAGGAGTTATTCTCAGACGTGGGTTCATGGGAAGATTGGGAAACAGCTGAATTCAAGTCCTCAAGAACTGCTGGGACAAAGAACCAAGGTAGCACAGCACAACTGACAGCCAACAATCCAGCCAGACGATTCAATACCAAAGAAGACCTGGAAAGAGCAATAAAAGATTCTGAAGATCTTCCATGGGGTGATCGCTTTTCTGATGAAGATTCGCAGCAGGCAATAAAATGAGGTGAGTGGGGATCTGACAAGTGTTGAAGTAAAAAACTTTCTAAAAACACATTATCCAATAAGGAGACAATAGGTTATGTAACCGTTAAAATATTACGTAACGGAGTCTTTCAGTGAAATATTTAAATGTATATATTATTGTGCGCTAAACCATCTAATGGCTATACTTATATCCGGTCAACATTTTCATGTTAGGTGGAAGCCTTCCACATAGTATGTGTGATCTTTATCATATGCCTAACCATACATCAGTATAGATTACATAAGAATTTAATGTTTTTTAAATCTTTATAACTATGGACTTGTTACTCCGATTACATTCAAATTCCTAATGCCCTAATAGAGATACCGTGGAGGTCACTTGTGTACAGTTTCAAAGATTTAGTCCAATAATTGAATGAGTTATTAGTGCCGGTTTAGTGAGCACTTCAATAATGCTTAGGGTTATTATTTCGATTTCAAATCATAATATCTTCATTAAAGTTACTTCCATACTATTCTAATTCTTAGTGCCTGAATTGGGATACCATGTAGTATAAATGTATAAAGTAACGTAAAGCTAGGTTCATTTTTGAAGGAATTATCACTTCCGATAAGGTGAGCAGCTTTACATTGTATGCTAAGAAATAGTGAGAACCCTCGACCTCAATAATCTCTAGTAATTGGGGTTTTCTTTTAAATCAAATGTCACCATAAGATACAGCTTCGTCTCTAGGATATATATTCTGAATTTCACCGACACAATTCGTTTAGGTCAAAAGTTAGGTCGTCTGTTGAAATAATATTGCTAGGAGAAAGTCCCCCTACCTTAAATATCTCTACCAAGTAATGCTTTTTCCGTATTTCTAACCTAATATTTAGCTACAGCTTCATTGATAGATTATATATTCTAAATTTTTCCGACACAACTGGTCTAGGTCATAAGTTAGGTCGCATAGCCTAGGTGATGAAGGTTAGCCTATAACATAGTGTACACGCCACCGCGCGTTCTTATGTACTTCTCATAGAGTTTCTCAACTCAACCCGTTGCCATTGAATTAATGAGTGAACGGTTATTTACTCATGTCCAACTTACTTAATATATAGGGTGAACCAAAAGTAGTTTACCGAGGAAGCCTACAACATCAATGTTAAATTTTAAAATTGCCATGGAAAAGTAAACTACTTTTGGTTCGCCCTGTAGTTAAGATCTATTTCTGGCTTCTCTGAAATCTATGAAATATGAATAGTTAGTCTAATGCTCCCGAAGTGTTAACTTTTCTCTTGTAGATTCATTTTATATTTAAGTTAAGATTAATATTCTTTGTTATTATTATTTGTAGTTAATGCTTCATTATCTTTGTCGAATTCCATGAATTATAAAGCTTAATAAAAAGTCGACATCTGGTATTTGAATATTAAGTCATCTCTCTTGGAATTTCGTCATTTATTAGAAATCACCTAACCTGCATTCCGGAATTCTCATCCGTGTTGGACCGGACCTTCCTTCTAGCAGATTACCACCGTCATAATCTGTACAAGCTTGCGAGCAATTCTCCAGATGATATTTGATTGACCGTCTTTCAGCATCAGTCAATTGGTAGTTGTATCGTGATTTCCAAGTTTCCTGGAAACTTCGTTGTCGCCCGGTATAAGGTTGTCCGAACGTAGGTTAATGTAAGTGTCATAAACTTGGGGACTTTTGGCCCCAAGAAAATCCTCGGACTTCAGGATAACAAACGGTAAACTCCGTGTTTATAAATTAATTGCCATGGGTTCAATAGGCAAGTCAGGAATTCCTGGGGCCAAAAGTCCCCAAGTTTATGACACTTACATTAACCTACGTTCGGACAACCTTATACAGGGCGACAACGAAGTTTCCAGGAAACTTGGTGATTTCGTAAACATTATTTGTGGGACATTTCACTAATGAGGTCATAGAATTGAAGGAGTTAGCTCTGCAAACATTATGTGATGTTGTAACATTTTCATGTAAACGGGTTCATACGCATACCCCTTCATATGTGGGCCTGCTACTCCTTTTTCGTTTCTTTGTTTCAACACATTACCCTGGTCATGTGGTTACACATGGAACCAGGAGCCCCTCGTTCTCCAGGCAGCCCATTCTTTCCAGCGTATCCCTATTATTTTATGTCAGGTTTATTAATATCAGGGAAAGGGTTTGTTTATTATAAAGCTTAATAAACTTACAGGCGGTCCCGGTGGGCCTGCTACTCCTTTTTCGTTTCTTTGTTTCAACACATTGATTTCCTAAAATTAAAAGGTGTTAACTACAACCAAATCACTT
>Ga0194135_10002805_pt1 | contig 10620 bp, 4 predicted proteins | sample LitLau_LLRF_2013_FD_134024 | JGI IMG/M metagenome (GOLD analysis project Ga0194135, IMG submission 134024) | Freshwater sediment microbial communities in response to fracking from North America - Little Laurel Run_MetaG_LLRF_2013 (version 2) | ecosystem: Environmental > Aquatic > Freshwater >... | reverse complement strand
TGTCGGGATTACAGTAGAAAACGCGGAAGATCTTTGGGAAGAGGCCACATTTTTTGAACTTGAGAGTCTCAAGCTCTCAAGTTCAAAAAATGTGGCCTCTTCCCAAAGATCTTCCGCGTTTTCTACTGTAATCCCGACAGGCGGCACGGCTGTACAGCGAGCTTTCAATTGTCGCATCATGTAACGGTCGGCAAAGCGATGCAAGCCAACGACGATCTCTGCGTCCCCACTCACCAGCCCGTCGCAAGTGCCGGTGTAGACGAAATGGAGGACTTGTTTCATTGTTTCTGAGTCCAAATCCTCAATTTCCCACCGGCCTTCCAAATTTTCTTTTGTTGGGTGTTCGAACATTTGTGCAAGGACGGGACTGCTGGCTAAATCCAAATTGAAATATTTAGTTTAGGGTATCGAAACAATCCAAATTTTACCTGCCAAGACGATTCTGTGGCATGGAAAAATTCTTCCACCGACAGACACTTCAAAGTCAGAGAATTTCGAAGAAAGGAAGTACGTGCTCAAACTGATGCCCCTTTCCGGCCGGAGCTGAAGTTGACTCTCACAATGACATGTGTAGTTTTTCTCGACTATTGGTTTCGAATCACAAAATGAAATGGGATATATCAAGTTTTTTTTAATTGTCTTCTTGGGTGGTCTTGCCATAATATAAAGTTGAATTACCTGTTTTCAAAAAAAGGGTGAGCTTCATTGAAAAGAGATCACGAGCATCATCCAGATCATAAATTGTGTTAATCCAAAACTCGTTGAAAACGCCATTGTCGGTGGGAAGGTCAGTCCCCCAGCGTGTTTTTTTCTACGAATTTTAACCAAATTTTATTTAACAATGTGCAGTGAAATGTTGAAATTTATGAAACGTTCCATCTGCTCCAGTTTGTCATTTCATTCTGAAACTTTTACCTGATTGTTTTGCATGCCCCATATAAGTTTGCGTCTTCCTGTTGGTCCTTGGTAAACCAACTCCATATGGACTTGGGCCACGCGGAATGTGTTGGAAGGCTCTCCATAAAGTAAGTCTACCTTGATCGTGGTTCCGAACAAATGTGAACGTACTGTCCCGAATCTTCTAGTACGCCCTTGATGTGCGTCAAGCATGAAGAGGCTGTGGAATGAAAATGATGTTGTTGTTATTACGTATTCTCACTAACAAGAAAAAACGAAATTAAGCTCTCACCATTTGACAGGAAGCAAATTGAAGCTCGTTGTGTCAATCACATGAAAATGTATCCATTGTCCCCACCACGCATCCAGTTCTCCGAATGGCGGTTCGGAAATCAAAAACGTTCTGCTGGTATACACATGTTCTGGTCTTTCCAGGTTCTGCAATCGGTAATATAAATTAATAATGTGAACTTTCCAATTTCAAAAATAGGCTATGTTGGTTGAACTTGCCTGCACGAATTTACAACTCTCACTTTCTTCCATTTGTTTCTTTGAAAATGAAAAACTGTGGATGGCTACCAGGAATACAATGCCGAAGAATAATTTTAAACCTGCTCCTTTTAAATAGAAATGAAAGAAACCTTCCTTCCCTAATCCTAAAGGCTTGTTCCACTTTCGACAAGAGAAATCCGGACCGCAAGGACATCCCTTGAAGTGCACTCCATTTTAGGACAGTGTTCAAAGGCGCTCCCAAAACACATCCATTCTCTTGTTTTAAACTTTATTCCACAAATTTCTTATGACATTCATTATTTGATTTGTGTAGTTTATTCTTTGACGACAAGCTTAGGAACTGTAAAGAACGAAACGCATGTTTAAGTATTTTGAACTTTCACTTCTAACAATTAATTTGTTATTTAAGAATTGCGACATTATACCCATTTGTAGTTGGATCGAAACATCCAAGTTCAGAATACTTTCGCCGTCTTCGAAGAATACGTAGACATTTGGTCCGTCTGGAAAAATCCTTTTATCGCCCGTGGGGTGTATCACCCTTAGAATGACTCCGTATTCTGAAATGCTGTTGACTCTCGAGGAAGCCACACTACCTAGAATCCGGAGGCACTCCTGGTCACGTCCTGAGTTATTAAGATGCCGGGCTGGGATGATGCTTAGCTTCCCTACCCTGTATAAGGTTTACTAGATTAAGAATACAACTGCACGACAGTTCCAAAGCCTGCTGAATCACAATTACCACCAGCCTCCTCCCTTTAAAATTCATTCGGGAAAATGCTAAGAAACTTACACTGAGTGTGTCGCACTAAACGCAAATTCCAAGTCCTCTTCAAAAGGAAGTGCCCCAAGGAGATCGGTGAGTTGGTCCCCTTTCTTAACAGGAATCTCATATTTCTTACTGATGGCCTGGGATAATTTGAGCTTACGTACCTGCACACAATGTAATTGAAGGGTTGTACCAATCAAGAAATTCGGTTTCAAACTACACAATTACAATGGAGTACCATTAGTTGTTTCGTCGGTGTACCCATAGCTATATCTGGTTATGGCTCGTCGACTTGTTCTACTTGAAAATTTGATTAGATCGACTCAAAAAATTATTGTGTAATTAAAGTAAGGGTTGACCAAAAAAAAAATAAGAAAAATCTAAAGACCATGCGGTGGATTAGTACGGCAGGCAAATCGGAAGAGGTTGATATTCCTGGGCAGGTGAGCATCAGCGATCCCCAATTTCTGGAGAAATGAAGTTGAATGAGATATTACGGGGACAAACTGTCTCAAGAAGACTCTACATGCCCATCCTCCTCCTCTGGATATACATTATCCAGATTTCATATTGGTCAAGCTATAAAGCGTGGGTGGTACTAGTGGCTACAGTATTCCATTTGGATTTTTTGAGTTCAAAAGTTGAATTACTTAATTTTCCCACGGGATTTAAACGCTATAAGTAATAATCTGCGCTGATATGTTCTAACTTTTTCACCAATCCTTGCATTCAATTGTTGCTGCTACAAGTTACATTCATCATTTTCAGTGTTGTTGAATTCTCAATTTGTCATAAACTAGTAAAGTTGAATTAATTATTTTCCCACGCGATTTAACCGCTATAACCATTTTGCTCTGAGCTGCTGTAAGAGACACACTCATCATTTTCAGTGTTGTTGAATTTACAATTTGTCATAATTGAAACGATGGTTTGATTGTTGTTGTTCTTTTTTAACTTACGGGGTAGAAGCAGGAAACAGTGAGCCTGGCTCTGGCAATCCAGCGACTATTTTGGGAACGCTTCCGGTCGGAAAGGGAAATTTATAAGTCCCTTTCTAATTCGATGTTAAGCCATGATTTTAATTTATGTAGTCTAGCTTAGGTTTCTCTGCACCAACAGACTTAACTAAACTTTTTCAAACCTATCACCACGTCTTTAAGCAGAGATGCAGCGGTCATATACATGTGCCAATCCAACAAACCGGTTTATGATTGTAGTTGACTAATTTTTATTCATTTCTGTTATTCATAGAGCCATGTCTACCAGCATGGGCACTTGTCGGAAAGTATATCGATGGATCTGCGTGGATCCGGATGCTGGATTCTAAATGGGGATGATTTCAGGACAAGTATCCAATTTTCACTGGTTTGAGGTTATTTTTAGAAAAAGCTAACCTGACAACAACGTCTAACGAAATGTTGAATTAGGTTAGAATCAAAATGGATTTAATTAGATAATAAGGAACCACGAATTTTCAAGTTGCCAATTCTTAGTTCCCACGGTCCCTGGGGATGACAGCGGACATAGTTTAGGTTAGCCAACCCCAGGAACCTCCAACGCTTTACATGTGGAAAACGATGACCCATCCGATATGGTTGTGCGTGAATTTCCAGGCCTCCTTCTAATCAGCATTCCATGACGCAGATGCTATGCCAGAGGAAGAAAGTGTCGTCCTCTCGCAGTAGACTTCGCTTGGAAAGTGAGGCTAGCAAAAGCAAAGTGTAGCAATTGACATTTCTACCCAGCAGGAGACAAGAAAGCTTGTGATACTTTTGGGGAAGTTAATGAATTTCTATTACTCGACTAAATCCTCTTCCTCCACAACCATCAACGCCCTATTCACTAAACAACGAAATTGTAACCCTTGTTGTCATTAATTTTACTGTTAAATTTCATTTTGAATATTTAACTATAAAGCTCCAAATCCTTTTGTCCATTTTTTCTTCTTTCATAATTCTAATTGGTTTAAAATGAACTTTCTGTTAGAAGGATTAGTCTGGGAGTTTTAAAAGACTTCTCTCCAAATCAAACTTGTTGCTTCTAATTAATTAAACTTGTCAAATAAATTCGGCGATTGACACATCAGTAGATATATGTACAAGGCTTATTCATTGATTGGTTTATTCACAATGAACATCCGAAGAGAAACCCGAACTAAGAAAACAAAAACCAAAAAATTAAACATTAAAATTGGCGTGGTACTAAGAAAGCTCCCACTCGCTTAGGTTCATAAAACTTACCGTAACTGGAAGTATGCCCGAGCAGGTATCGAAGATAGTTCGAGTATTCAGAAAAGCAGATTTTTGAGGACCCGCGTTTGGTTGCCATTCGTTTGGCCGCCCAATATTTCCGTCGCGGGAACCAGATCCTCCGTATTAGACATCAAATCCCACGCTCTCATGAGGGACTATAGAATGAATGTAGTAATGGGAAACAGGGAAACACAAGTTACACAACACAAAATTAAACGAAGGAGAAGGTAAAACGGATTTACCTGATGGGGGGCCTGATTATGACCACCTTCGTAGCGATGGGATCTTCGTCAAGCTTCGATGGCCAAGTCTTAGGAAAGAGGCTCTGGGAAGGGACTGAAAAAGTAACAGTAAACTATTAGAAATGGATTGGTGATGGCTGGCTTATCGTTAACTTTTCCTTATTTTGAGCTACACTGGCATTATAAATTTAGCAGAGCCCCTTCCCTGCGGGTGCGGAGTAAATTTGGAGACCGTTGTTTGGACGTATGACAAAGAACCTTTTCAAAATCCAATGCTTAATCCCTTCTGGATTTCTGTTTGCTACCATCAGGCTGGATGCTGAAATAAGTAAGGAACAAAACAAAAATAATGGTAACGCCCGAATTCAAAGAACAAAGGAGAACAATTACGATTAACAAAGTAAATTTTGCATGTCAGAGCTATAAATTTTCACATTGATTAATGTCATAGCCATAATTCTCATCTTTTAAATTAAATTATGAATACCGTTGGCGCGTATTGGAGGACCATGACCCAGGGCTGGGATTCAAGAAAGGCATTGATTGAATTAAATGTCTGTTTGCAAAATCCAATTTCATAAGATGTGTCCGAGGGGGAGATGAACCTTGAAACACCCCTCTGCCGCACCTCTTCCGCAGTGATCACTGATCACTCAAAAATATTCATCAGGATCAATTCCTATATTTGTGAGGGTGAACAGTATAAAATTTTATAGAACACCGGTGAAACTCATTTCATTACACTTTCTCCTTCTGCTAGCGGAAGAAGAGATTACTGATCCGCATCCGTAGCGAAATTAAATGGCAACAGATTCCTTCCCGACCCAAAAAAGAATGTTTTTTGGGCACCAAAAAAGTCAAAATAATTTCCAATAAATTCTGCCCAAATTAGTCACAATTTGTGTTCGAGGGATACCACCGAAACTTTTGGCTACAGCTTGCGCAATTTATTTCAAAACTTTTAAAAGCATTTGATTCGATCGTCTATAACAGAATAATTGATGAAACTAATTTATTTTATAGACGTAGGCTTATTCGAATTTTACCAAAAAATTGTATCCTCAAGCTGTCCGAAGTTAAAATTGAGTCTTTTAGAACTACAATAGCAGTTTTGAATGAATGTTTGGCTTAGCTACTACATTGACTTTGGCTAAAATTAGCACAGCTTAAATTAATCAAGCTAATTTGAGGCCAAGTTTTGACTTTCTTGGGCAGAATTCATCCTTCTGCGGTCATGGGCTGTTGTTTGCTAACATATGCTGATGGAAAAAGTAAAGATTCTGCTGGTCATTTCACATGAACAGAAAAATCATAATGGAGAATATCGTTATTTTTACCATATCGGACGCACCTCTGACGTTAGTAAACTTGGGATTGTATTTTAATCATAGGGTCCGTATTAATGGATTCTCCATAGGAGCAGAAAAACATTCGTTTTCGCTCACAAAAGATGTTTTAAATTTTTCAATTACAAGGAATCAAAACACAAATTGGTTTAATGTAACTTTACTTTCTCATTCGAAATGCCGATGAAACACATTTAAAACTTACGAGGAATTCTATTAGTGCCATCTCTTGCTTGGTACATTCAACATCGGATTCGAACACAGGAGTCGGATCTTTTAGCAGGCACTATTTTCACGTTCGAAGAAAGCGGTTGCTTCACTCTATTGCAGATTACAGAGAAACGGAAACTTTGCATGTATACATTATTCTCTTTTATTCATTTAGGTATAGGTCGCGCTATTCTGTTCTTTCGTTGTTCAAAATAATATGTACTCACTAATAACAGTTCATTAGACAGCATTTAACTTTATGAGAAGTCCTAGTGCCACCTCTGACCCTAAACTTGTCTAGAGCAAAGGAAGTTTTAACTATTTTTCCCTTCGGAGAAAGAGTAGTGGTTATGTTAGTTGTTACATTACAGGCAAGCAAAAACTTGCTTTATCAGACAGTAGGTTACGCTGTATGCTATTCCGTATTCTAAAGGCAATGTTTTCTAGTATAGTGTTTAGAATTTGATTAGAATTTATATAATATTAATAGATTGACCAATTGAGTTTTGCAATGGATTTTAAATAAAGACGATTTCTACTTCTTTTGTTAAATTTACGTTTTCACTTTCAAAAAAATCTCAACTTTAAACATTTTCTAATAGAACGTTTTGCTCAATTTTCATTAGACTTTTAATCTTGAATCGACAATAATACATAAAAAGCGGCTGATTTAAAGGCAAGGTTTTGGGTCAAATATCACATTGAAACTTTCTTTTTAACTGCCTCTATGTGGGATATAGAAAAGCTGAAACTTATAATCCGGTACCAGAATTTTGCATTAGTGGGTTTCCCAAGCTTCCTTTACCATCGTCTCGGAATGTTGGCAGTTGAGTTCCCAATTTCGGAGTATTTATGTATCTACTTAAGCAAAAGTTGAGAAGAAAGTTATTAAGAGACGAAAACTTTCGAGGTGGTAATTGGATTTAAAAATGTCATTAGACGGAGGAATTAGATGTAATAAATTATGATGAACTGAAATGAGTCCAGTAGGAAATAGAGATTGACAAACATTAAAATCGTTTAAAAACTGCAAGGCAAGAAACCATTTTTTTTTAAATTATGAAATGTTTGAGATTGAAATGGGAGCACTATGTCTTTCTCTTCGTAAAAACCCTGTCCAGATTTCCCTTTCGGGGGATGAATACAATAATGGACGCGGAAGAGAAAGTACAAAGCTTTAGATGAAAAAAAGAAAGAAGCGTCCTTTCTTTTTGTTCCTCATCGAGAGATTTATGACTTTGAGAATGTTCCTGTGCTGTTTATGGGTTTGCTCAATGGTTAAATTTATAAGGTCCATGCTCATGCCTTCTCCTTCCTTGGTCTAAATCTAGGAGGCTTTTCTCTTGGCTTTGGGTTTCCTAGAAAGAAGAATTGAATCTTCACAAAAGATTACGCGGACTGCTCTGGCTCTCCCTCCCGGCCTTCCAAGGGAAAGTTGACGACCTAATTCTGTCTTAAGTATTTCATTTCATGTTTTTTTTTCTAATTCTAAGGAAAAGGGTAAGGAGTGGACTATTTTTGGAGTGAAATGAGGATCTATTAGTTGCACTCTCAGTACTACAACTTAATGTGTTTTCCTTCCCTCCAGTTATATCTAGTTAGTGCCTACATTTTGCTTTCACTTGTCTCTAATGGTAATGCTAAGAGAATAGCCGGAGGCCATTCTCATTAAACTCGACTCTTCACCTCACTTCAACTCCGTGGGATACCAGCCGGATTAGTACTACACCAGCAGAGAACAGATCATCCTCGAAATCCTTTGAATGTAAGTACAAAACCCATTTTGATAGGAATAACTACTATGCGTAAGTGAAATTTTATAATCCTCTTTTCGACGTTAAAAATAAGGAAGGGAGAGATGTGATGAGTTTGGGTCTTCCATAACATAAACGATTTTACAGCTCCTATCACCAGCGAGCAAAGACCTTCATCTTCCTAAACTTTTAGCAGGAAAACGCTGCTTTCTCTCCGCCTTCTAATAAAACTGCCCCACGAGTTGGAATGAGGACTCCAGTTTCAAGTTACGTAGGAAACTCGCAAACTCTTCTTTCATACTTACTCGCCTACTGTCCGACGACGACGAGGGGTATTCAATTTTAATGGAAATTATGATCCTTTTTTCCTGGACAGGGATGAATGGTACTTTACTGTCAGGAAAACCAGTTGAGACTCTCCCCAACCGACATCAATGCCCTCGTATTAAGGCTGAGTTACGGTGACATAATACAGGAAGAAGAAAGCAAAATTGTTCTCTCTCCGACTGAGATATGGGCCATCGTCAGTGTTATGAAGGCAGGCTCCCATTATCCCTTACTCCCACAGATCCTTATCTTTCCAACCGCAGTCATCAGAAACGTAATAGTGTGTCGGCTCCACATACGCATGCAGGGATTGAAATAAAACTATTTACCACAAAATGGAGTAAATTACTCAGGACCCAATCTTCATTTAGTACACTTTTAATTTCCGATACGGAGAATCAAGTGTTAGTACAAATGTGTATTCAAACTACATCCAATTTTAAAGTGAAAGTAAGGACGAAGAACATTTGTATAAGTGGACTCATTCCCATTTAGGACTCACAGACAGCTATCCCTTCAATTTTAATTGGTTCCTTTCCTCATTCAAACTATGTCATCCGCCCAGACGGCATCATCCGAATGGATTTAATCCCGTTTCCATGCAACAGTGTAGTGCCCCGAGTAAGCCGCCTTTCTTGGTATTAAGGCCCAACAACTCTCGTGTATGTAGTATGCGTGTATATCATCTTCAGTCAGAATCCGAATAAGCAGAAACAGGTTTACAGAAGTTGACTTAAGAACAAAGGCAAAAGAGACAGAATGCTCTCCTGCTTTCCTTTCAGGAAGGATTTTGCATTTCCTCCGTAACCATTTCATCCTGATTGACTACATGAACCGCACAAGTCGCCAGGCGGTACAAAGCATGAATACACAAAATGGAATAACCACTTCTTCCTCCTCTCTGTAGCTCTGCCTCGGTTGAAAGGTGAAGTATGAAGAAAAATATGCGTTGGGGATTTCGAGTCATGAAAATTGTAAACGTATTCAGGATGAGTGCTTAAAATTCGCTTGCTTCCGAATACAAACTACGAGTATTTCCTTTCAGCGTGTGTAAAGCTTTTCCTTTCCTTTTACCCAAATAACATGATGGACTCTCTCCGAAAGCTCCATCCAAATTCCAGACGGTGTATATATGTTATAGTATCGTTTCGATTCCAAGCTAAAATTTGTTTTGGGAGGGGAAATGTGAAGACAGGGTTTGAGAGTGAGAGTAAATACGAAGAGAAAAGTGATCCCCTTGACTGTAAAATCAGCTTACTCAGGAAGTAAGGAGAGACTTCATTTCAATTCCATTGAATCGAATAACAAGTGCTTTCACTTATTCCCTTCCTTCCCACTCCCAACCCCCTGCATCATCATCGCATCCCATCCTTTCTTGGCTTATGCCAAACGCCTCAACAACTCATATATACGGAGAGATACACAAAATTTAGCATCAAGGCTCAAGGGATAATTTTATAACGTGGACAGTGTAGTAATTAAACCACAATGTTGGTAACCTGTGACAGAAACGCCGACCCGCCCAAAAATGTTACATCTTCTAACTTATATGTTCTTTAGAAAAATTCATAGGGGAGAGGAGGATTAAAAAAGCGCTTACTTTCTCATTTGAGTAAAAGGGAATTTTATTACTACAAGCACGAGGCAAAGTTTCCTTGTAAAAGAAAACGTTTACAAGTTTGTCAAAATTGTGTTATTCGTAAATCGGGAAAGTTATTTATTGATGCCCGTGTACCCGTCCCTTGTCTGCAGTTGAATAAGTTGGACAAAACAAGAGTATGAAATAAGAAAAAATGTTACGTACCGCGTGGAATGGTTTCTTTAGATTCGGAGCATGTTAGAAGTCGAAGCATATAAGACTGAGTTCTTCTCGTAAAGGTTTAAAGCTATTATAATCGTAATCGTAACTTACAAACCGTTTAATATAACATGGGTAAAGTTTTCATTTAACTGTCATAATTCCAGGAAACGATTTGTTCCTTGCTAAGAAAAAGTGCGCGGTTTAGCCTCATCTTCTTTCTTTTCAAAAAGATTTCTTACGAGCTTTTTTTTTTCAAAATGGAAGTTCGGCTGGTAATAAGAAAAGAAAATTAAAAGTTATTGGTAACGTGACTATTCAAGTTAGCCAGTTATAAGTTTGGTGGAGTTATTTCCAAGTTTAATTATTGGGAGTGAAGGCTCTGAATACTGCTACTTTTGCACAAGACGAACGCAGATGACACTCGGACGGAACTCATTTTGTAAGTTGGATACATTTCCCTTTATTAATGTAACAGAGATTTAACTGTAAATTTTGTTTGTGTAAGTACT
>Ga0194135_10002804_pt1 | contig 10620 bp, 13 predicted proteins | sample LitLau_LLRF_2013_FD_134024 | JGI IMG/M metagenome (GOLD analysis project Ga0194135, IMG submission 134024) | Freshwater sediment microbial communities in response to fracking from North America - Little Laurel Run_MetaG_LLRF_2013 (version 2) | ecosystem: Environmental > Aquatic > Freshwater >... | reverse complement strand
GCCGCGTCCCGCCTGGTCCCTGTTTGCCTATCAACTGATCGAGCCTGATGAGCAGCTTGACCTGTTCGCCTGTCAGGAAGTTCGGGTGCATCTGGTGACTCGGCAGTTGGAATTGGGTGGTTCGGCCGACCGGACCCTGTGCGGCACGTTGCTGCCTGCGCAGCCGCGCTGGTCGGGCGTGGATCGGACGATTTTCCAGGACCAGCGACTCTGCCCTCTGTGCCGGGCGATTCTGGAGTCACAAAAGCGCGGGACGCCACCGATCTGGCCTGAGCTGCGCTTCGAGCTGTAGGCGGTCGATCGCCGACCGTTGCGACAGGGATTTCATGTGTCTGTGCTTGTCTCCCCGCTCGGCTCTCGTAGCCTGGGGGCGGGGGTGTACAATCGCGTTTCTATCACTCGTTGTTCATGCGAAGGATTATCCGGATGTTGCCGCGCCTCCCTGCCGTCACCCGCTGCCTGACACTTGCCGCATTGTGTGTGGCAGGTCCCGTTGCAGCATTGGAATTGCCTCTACCGTCGCCCGGTGAAGATATCGTCGGCCAGGTACAGGTGATCAAGGCCAAGTACGAAGACACCTTTGCCGATCTGGGTACCGCTTACGACCTGGGCTACCTGGAAATGGTGGCGGCCAACCCGGGGGTCGATCCCTGGTTGCCGGGAGCAGGCACCGAGGTGGTCCTGCCGACTCGCTTTGTCCTGCCTCCCGGGCCGCGTGAAGGCATCGTGATCAATCTGGCGGAATATCGCCTGTACTACTTTCCCAAGGGCCGGAGTGTGGTTTACACATTCCCCCTGGGCATTGGCCGTGAGGGCTGGGGGTCGCCGATCGCCCATACCAGCATCACCGCGAAGACTCCGAATCCGACCTGGACGCCACCGGCGTCGATTCGCGCAGAGCACGCTGCCGACGGTGACCCGTTGCCAAGCGTCGTACCTGCGGGGCCGGACAACCCCTTGGGGCCATTCAAGTTCACCTTGGGCACCCCCGGTTACCTGATCCACGGTTCCAACAAGAAATTCGGTATTGGCATGCGCACCAGCCATGGCTGTTTCCGCATGCTTAACAACAACGTGCTGGAGATGGCTGGCATGGTTCCGGTCGGAACTTCGGTGCGGATCATCAACGAGCCGTACAAGTTCGGTATCAGTGGCGGAAAAGTCTATCTGGAAGCGCACACGCCATTGGATGACAAAGGCAATCCTTCGGTGGTCGACAAACATACTGCCGTGATCAATGCCTTGCTCAAGCGCGAAGATCTGGCCAATAACCTGCGCATGAACTGGGATGTGGTGCGTGATGTCGTCGCCGCCGAAGAAGGTTTGCCGGTGGAGATCGCGGTGCCGACGACCGGCGCGCCTGCGGCATCGATGTCCAACCTGACCTACGATCTGCAGCAGTAAGCGCTGTAATAGGCAACCCGCCGATGCCGACTGGCAGCGGCGGGTTTTTTATTGCCGGTGAAAAACTGCGGGCAATAAAAAAGCCGATCCAAAAAATGGATCGGCTTGATAACAATCCCGAGGGACTATTACTTGCGGCTAGCTTTTTCCAGCATACGCAGAGCGCGCTCGTTAGCTTCGTCAGCAGTCTGTTGTGCTTTTTGAGCAGCAGCCAGAGCTTCATCAGCTTTACGGTAGGCTTCGTCTGCACGAGCCTGGGCACGAGCGGCTGCATCTTCAGTAGCAGTCAGACGAGCTTCGGTTTCTTTGGATACGCTGCTGCAACCGGTAGCCAGAACTGCGGCCAGAGCCAGAGCAGAGAATTTCAGAACGTTGTTCATCGTGTTCCCCTTCAAGGACTTTCTATTAGTAGCTATCCCCCCAGAGTGGGGAAATAACCGGCGTACATACTACCCATTACTTGTAGTAAGTAAACTGACGTAGCGCAAGAAGCAAAAAAAATTCTAGGCGGTGATTCTTTTTCGAGCAACTTTTTGGGCGGTTGTATAAAAAACATTCAATCGCAAGGCTCTGCCAGAGGGTGCTGCACGTTTGCCAGCATTGCTCTCGGACTTTTCCGATCGCTGTTTCGGAGTCTAGGCTAAAGTCGTTCTATATTGAGTCACCGACACTTTTCTTCAGATTCCGCGCAGCCTTGGCCTATCTTTATCCATCACGCCGGTGACTTTAAGAAGCGCTGTTCGTCTTAAGTTCCAGCATCCGGCGATGTATAGCCTCAACCCACTTCATGCGCTGAACCGGGCTGTGGTTCCCGCAAGGCCCGATTGGGGTATTTGCGCTGATCTGTGACGAGTGTGGCTTGAGCATTTGCGCCAAGGGCGCCTACTATTTTGTAACGTGCTCGCGATGCAAGAGCGGCAGTTTCTACTCGGCGTCCGACTGGCACGAGGTGGCGTAAGTTGTTCCTTCGCCGGAAAAACATCGGTAAGGTAGGGGTCAGCATTCCAGACCCGCAAGGAGTAGTGATGAGCGAGGCGTTGTCCATCCACCATGACCAGGCTGGTCATCAGTTCGAGACCAATGTGGACGGTCATCGTGCCTACCTGACCTATATGGACCTGGGTAAGCAAACCCTGGATATCTACCGCACCTTCGTGCCCAATGCGTTGCGTGGACGCGGTATTGCCGCGGCGCTGACCGAGCAGGCACTGGAGTACGCCGAACGTATGGGCTACACAGTGATTCCTTCCTGCTCCTATGTCGAACGCTACATGGAACGCCATCAGCGTCACGCCGCGAAGCTCTGATCGGGGCGACCATGAAAAACGCCGGGCTTGGCCCGGCGTTTTTGTGTCTGGCGAACGGGATCAGCTGCGATCGCGTTTCGGCAGTACATCCTTGAGCTTGGCGTGCATGCTGCGCAGGGTTTTCTCGGTGCTTTCCCAATCGATGCAGGCATCGGTAATCGATACCCCGTACTGCAGGTCCGACAAGTCCTTCGGAATGGCCTGACAACCCCAGTTCAGATGGCTCTCCACCATCAGACCGATGATCGACTGATTGCCTTCGAGGATCTGGTTGGCAACGTTCTCCATGACCAACGGTTGCAGCGCCGGATCCTTGTTGGAGTTGGCGTGGCTGCAATCGATCATGATGTTCGGCTTGATCTTGGCCTTGCTCAGGGCCTGTTCGCAGACCGCGACGCTGACCGAGTCATAATTGGGCTTGCCATTGCCGCCGCGCAGTACCACGTGGCCGTAGGCGTTGCCTTTGGTGGTGACGATCGACACGCCGCCCTGTGGGTTGATCCCCAGGAAGCGGTGGGGACTGGAAACCGATTGCAGGGCGTTGATCGCTACAGTCAGGCCGCCGTCGGTGCCGTTCTTGAAGCCCACGGCAGAGGACAGGCCGGAAGCCATCTCGCGGTGGGTCTGGGATTCCGTGGTACGGGCGCCGATGGCCGACCAACTGATCAGGTCCTGCAAGTATTGCGGGGAGATGGGGTCCAGCGCTTCAGTGGCGGTAGGCAGACCCATTTCCGCGAGGTCCAGTAGCAACTGGCGTCCAATATGCAGGCCATCCTGAATCTTGAACGAGTCGTCCAGGTACGGGTCGTTGATCAGGCCTTTCCAGCCAACGGTGGTCCGCGGTTTCTCGAAGTAAACGCGCATCACCAGATACAGGGTGTCGGAAACTTCCGCCGCCAGGGCCTTGAGTCGCTCGGCGTACTCGTGGGCTGCCTTGATGTCGTGGATCGAGCAGGGCCCGATGACGATGAACAACCGATGGTCAGTGCCGTCGAGGATGTTGCGGATCACTTCGCGACCCTTGGTCACGGTGCGCAAGGCGGTGTCGCTCAGCGGGATGTCTCGTTTGAGTTGATCAGGGGTGATCAGGGTCTCGTTGGAGGCGACGTTTAGGTCGTTGATCGGTAAATCAGCCATCGTGTTACTCGTCAGGTCACGGGTGCCGGCCGCCAGCGATCCCCGCGCGGCGGAGCACAGCGGATTTGAGCGCGTCGGGGAGCGGAACCTTAGCGCGTTAGCCGGTGACTCTACAATGGGCAAGAGGCGGTTTTATTGGGTTACGGCTGCACGAAAGCCTGGTGTACGCAGTCTTCGGAATAGTCTTTTGCGTGCCGTTCGACCCAGTCCAGAGCCAGGGCTTCGATGCATCGCTGTTCGCTTAGAGGTTCATGCAGGCGGCAGTAGCGGGCGATCTGGCACACCTGCTCACCCATGCGAGCGCTGAACAGGGTTTGTTCATCGACGAAGGCGATACCCACCAGGTAGCCGCGCTTGCGTTTCAGGCACCAGGCAACATAGCCGTTGTAGCGTGCATTCTCCCCCAGTGAGGGCATGTGCACTTCCAGCGCAGTGCCGTGGCGCCAGGCACGGTGGTAATTGCACGCCATGCCACCGAGGCTGATAGTGTGCAACCGCTGGCGCGAAATGCAGGCGTACTTGCGCAGGGTCAGTTCAACCGGAACATCATCAGGATGAGGCAGAAAACGTCCCATGACCGCAGACTCCGAGTGTCGTCCATTTGACATTATTTCCCCCAGTATAGTGATCGAATTGGAACTGACCGATTTCGACATCGACCAGCAATTACTGAGCCTGGATGGTGTTTCCCTGGTGGTTTTCACTTCTCCCGGTTGCTCCGGTTGTCGCTGGGCACGAACCCAGTTGCCCGGGTTGGGACTGCCGGTCGCGCGCCTGTGCTGGGTCGATGCGGGCAACAACGGTGGAGCAGTGGAGCGCTATCAGGTGTTTCACCTGCCGGCGCTGTTTGTGGTGCGTGACGGTGAGTTTTATGGATCCTTGCAATCGCGGCTGACGCCCCATGCGCTCAATGAGAGCCTGCGTCAGGCGCTCAATCGAATACCAGAGGAGTTGCCTTGATGGGTGCAGACCGTAAACCGCGTGTAGGCATTATCGGAACCGGAGCGATCGGAGGTTTTTACGGGGTGATGCTGGCGCGGGCCGGTTTCGACGTGCACTTTCTGTTGCGCAGCGAGTTCTCCGCAGTGGTGGAACAGGGGCTGCAGGTCAATAGCGCCCAGCATGGGGTGTTGAGCCTGAAGCCGGTGCAGGCATACGCCAGTGCCGAAGAAATGCCTCCTTGTGACTGGCTGCTGGTGGGCGCCAAGACCACCCACAATGTCCAGCTGGCGCCGGCGATCATCCAGGCGGCGGCGCCTGGCGCCAAGGTCCTGTTGCTGCAAAACGGGCTGGATGTGGAGGACGCCTTGCGTGCCGAGCTTCCCGACACGCTGCATCTATTAGGCGGCTTGTGCTTTATCTGCGTGCATCGCGCGGGCCCCGGACAGATCGAACACCAGGCTCTGGGGGCGATCAACCTGGGTTACCACAGTGGTCCAGCCAGTGCCGATCCGGCCCTGAGCCAGGCGCTGGTCGAGGAAGGGGCGGGATTGTTTCGTGCCGCCGGGCTCGACTCCCAGGCCATGAACAATCTGCATCAGGCGCGCTGGCAGAAGCTGGTGTGGAATGTGCCATACAACGGTCTGTCGGTGCTGCTCAAGGCCAGCACCACGCCGCTCATGGCCGACCCGGCCAGTCGCGAGCTGATTCAGGACCTGATGCAGGAAGTGCTGCAGGGGGCTGCGGCTTGCGGTCATGTGATCCCTGAGGCTTATGCACAGCAACTGTTCAGGTCCACCGAGCACATGCCGGATTACTGGCCAAGCATGTACCACGATTTTCTGCATCAGCGCCCTCTGGAATTGGCGGCTATTTATGCTGCGCCTTTGGCCGCGGCCCGGGCCGCTGGTTGCGAGTTGCCGAAAATCCGCGCGTTGTACCAGAGCCTGTGTTTTATCGATCGGCACCACATTTGAGCGAATGACCTGAAGGGGGCGCGGTATGGCAAAGGGGCTGGATGGCAAGCTGGTGGTGGCAATCTCTTCACGCGCGCTGTTCGACCTGAGTGAAAGCCATAAGGTCTATCTGGCCCAGGGCGTCGAAGCCTATCGGCAATATCAGATCGAGCACGAGGACGAGATCCTCGAGCCGGGCGATGCTTTTCCATTGGTGAAGAAGCTCCTGAGCCTGAATGCCAGCCTGGGGCGGGCGCGGGTCGAGGTGGTGCTGGTGTCGCGCAACAGTGCCGACACCGGACTGCGGGTGTTCAACTCGATTGAACATTACGCCCTGGGTATCTCCCGTGCGGCATTTGTGGGGGGACGCAGTCCCTATCCCTACCTGGCGGCCTTCGGCAGCGATCTGTTTCTTTCCACCCACGCCGACGATGTCCGCAGTGCGCTGGAGGCCGGATTCGCTGCAGCGACCATCCTCTCCGGCGGTGCCCGACGCGCGGCCAATGGCGAACTGCGCATCGCCTTCGACGGTGATGCGGTGCTGTTTTCCGACGACTCGGAGCGGGTCTACCAGGCCGGCGGCCTGGAAGCGTTTCAAGCCAGTGAGCGGCAGTCAGCCCGGGAGCCTCTGCCCGGCGGACCTTTCAAGGGATTTCTCGCGGCGCTGAATCTGCTGCAGGGCGAGTTTCCCGACGATGCCTGCCCGGTCCGCACGGCCCTGGTCACCGCCCGCTCGGCGCCGGCCCATGAGCGGGTCATCCGCACCTTGCGCGAGTGGAATATCCGTCTCGACGAGTCCCTGTTCCTGGGCGGCCTGGAGAAGGCGGCCTTTCTCGAAGCTTTCGCCGCCGATGTTTTTTTCGACGACCAGGCCGGCCATTGCGAGTCCGCTCGCGAGGTGGTCGCCACCGGTCATGTGCCTCATGGCATCAGCAACGAAGCCAGGAACTAAGTCTGAAACGGGGTGGTTTGCCTCCTGCCTCCCACAGTTCCCGGCACTGCTAAGCTGAATCCATCTCCGCCATCTTGGCAGTTGAGGAGGTCATATGATTCGTTCGATGCTGTATGCCACCGACCTAGGTCTGTACGCTCCCTTTGTCATGCAGCATGCCCTGGAGCTGGCTCGAACGTTCAATGCCGACTTACATGTAGTGCACGCTGTGGAGCCTATGGGGTTGTTCGCCGAATCGGTGTTGCAGAGCTATCTGGATGAGCAGTCGCTGAACGAGTTTCATCGCCAGGGCCTGAGCACCGTGATGGCCAATATCGAACAGCGGGTGCTGGACAGTTTTCGCGAGGAACTGGGCGAGGGCCTGCACGACCTGAGCTTGATCCAGTCGGTGCGGGTGCTTCAGGGCGACCCGTCCCAGGTGATTCTGGAGCAGGCGGCGAAACTCTCGGTGGATTTGCTGATCGTAGGAAGTCACAGCCACGGAGTTGGTGCGCAAACCCCTCTGGGGCGCACGGCATCACGGGTTTTGCAGCTGTCCAAAGTCCCGGTTTACCTGGTGCCTCTGGTTCAGCGTCGACGGCAGGGGGATGCCTGAGGGCGGAATGGAAAATTCTGAATAAAAGTTCTAGATTTATTCTCCTGACCATTAATATAGTTATATACCGTCGCTGATACCCGTGGCGCCTACCTGCTTTGAGGGATTGATATGAAGCTTCAACAATTGCGCTACATCTGGGAAGTGGCGCACCACGACCTCAACGTCTCAGCTACCGCGCAAAGCCTTTACACCTCGCAACCGGGTATCAGCAAGCAGATCCGTCTGCTCGAGGACGAGCTCGGGGTCGAGGTCTTCGCCCGCAGCGGCAAGCATCTGACCCGGGTGACCCCAGCCGGTGAGCGGATCATCACGACCGCCGGCGAGATCTTGCGCAAGGTCGAAAGCATCAAGCAGATCGCCCAGGAGTTCTCCAACGAGAAGAAAGGCACCTTGTCGATTGCCACCACTCACACCCAGGCGCGTTATGCCTTGCCTCCGGTGATCAGCAGCTTTATCAAGCAATACCCGGATGTGGCCCTGCACATGCACCAGGGCTCGCCGATGCAAATCGCCGAAATGGCCGCTGACGGCACCGTGGATTTCGCCATCGCCACCGAGGCCCTGGAGTTGTTTGGCGATTTGGTGATGATGCCGTGCTACCGCTGGAACCGTTGCGTGGTGGTGCCACAGGGCCACCCGCTGACCAAACTGCCGAAGCTGACCCTCGAAACCCTGGCCGAGTACCCGATCGTCACCTACGTATTCGGTTTCACCGGCCGCTCCAAGCTCGACGAGGCCTTCAGCCATCGCGGCCTGACGCCAAAGGTGGTGTTCACCGCCGCCGACGCCGACGTGATCAAGACCTATGTACGCCTGGGGCTGGGCGTGGGCATCGTGGCCAAGATGGCCGTCGACACCAAGCTCGACAGCGACCTGGTGGTCCTGGATGCCAGTGAACTGTTCGAGTCGAGCATTACCAAGATCGGTTTCCGTCGCGGCACCTTCCTGCGCGGCTTCATGTGCGATTTCATCGAAAAGTTCGCCCCGCACCTGACCCGTGAAGTCATGGCCAAGGCCATTGCCTGCCACAACAAGCAGGAACTGGAAGAACTGTTCGACGGCGTCGAACTGCCGGTTCACTGATCCTAGCGGACCTCGGTGACAGTGAACTGTTGCCGAGTACCGGCCACCACGATTTCCACCTCATCCTCCTCGAACTTGCCCAACAGGCTTTGGCCCAGCGGGGAGCGTGGGGTGATGACGGTCACCAACTGGCCCACCACATAAACCTTCAGGCCCGCGCCATCCGGGCCGAGAAACAGCCATTGTTCGTGGCCATTTTCATCCTCGAGTCCCAACAGCGCGCCGACCTGGATCCCTGACCGCGCGTCATAGGGACGCAAGCCAAGGTTTTGCCAGAGGCTCAATGCCTGACGGATCTCCTCGACCCGGCGAGCCTGCCCGGCTGCCAGGTAGGACGCTTCAAGTCCCAGCGTGTCGTACTTGTTCTCGGCGATGTTCTCTTCGTGGGTGGCGGTTTCGTAGGCGGTTTGTGCGGCCCGTACCGCGACCTCCAGGTCGTCCCGGAGCTGTTGCAGAATCAGTTGGCAGACAGACTGTTTATTCATGATCAATTACAGAATTGCAGAACATTGGCCCGACTCTTTTCACTGGGCGCGGTCTGGTCCTGTTGCAACCAGAACTGGCATTTGGGGTTGGACAGGTTGCGCGGGTTGCTGCGAGCGTTATCCAGGGCTTGCAGTTCTTCGTTCTTGCGCAGGTTTTCCTGATATTGCTCGAACATCCGATTGGGCGGCTCCGGCGCAACCACCGGCGGCTTCGCCAATTGCTGCACGGCTTGCGCCACAGGAGCCAGTTGCTGACTGAAGAGAAAGTGCGAGCCTAGCCAGCAAGTCAGGACAATCGCCAGAAACCCCAGCCACAGGCCCAGGGCAATGCTGCCGCTGAGCGCCAGGGCATTGAAGCTGATGCGCAAGGAGCGACGGGCGGGCGGGCGATAAGACATGGTTGCCTCCTGGCGGGCGGTAGTGGGCGAGGGCTGATTGTCGCACGAAGATTAATCGAGGTTGGCTCTTCTGCGCAGGAGCATTTATGCGGACAATCGGCGCCTTTGCCAATCGAGGACTGGAATGAAAGCCTCCTGGGACATTTTTTGCAGCGTCGTCGACAACTACGGCGACATCGGCGTGACCTGGCGTCTGGCCCGGCAGTTGGTGGCCGAGCATCAGTGCGCGGTGCGTTTGTGGGTCGATGATCTGCGGGCCTTCGAAAAGATTTGCCCGCAGATTGATACCCAGCGGCAACGCCAGGATCAGGACGGGGTCGAGGTGCGTCACTGGCCGGCCCAATGGCCGGCTGAAGCGCCAGCGGATGTGGTGATTGCCGCGTTCGCCTGCCAGTTGCCCCATGCCTATATGGAGGCCATGGCCGAGCGCGAGCGGGCGCCGCTGTGGCTGAACCTGGACTATCTGAGTGCGGAAGACTGGGTCAGTGGCTGCCACGGCCTGCCGTCAGTGAAGTTTCGCGGCGTACAGAAGTACTTTTTCTTCCCAGGATTCCAGGCTGGCACGGGCGGCTTGCTGCGCGAAGCCGGATTGCTCGAACGCCGTCGGCATTTTCAGGCCGATCGCCAGGCCCAGCGGGATTTTCTGCAGGGCCTGGGCGTGACGCCCGCCGCCGATAGCCGCTTGATGTCGTTGTTCGCCTATGAAAACGCCGGTCTTGGCGGTTGGCTGGAGGCCTTGGCCACCGATGCCCAACCGACTCATTTGCTGGTGCCCGAAGGCCGCATTCTCGGTGACGTGCAGCGCTGGCTGGGGGTAGAGTCACTGACGGTCGGCAGCCTGCAGGTGCGTCAGTCGCTGACGGTTCAGGTCTTGCCCTTTGTTCGCCAGGAAGATTACGACCGGTTGCTGTGGTGCTGTGCATTCAATGCGGTGCGCGGGGAAGATTCCTTCGTGCGCGCGCAATGGGCCGGGCGGCCGATGCTCTGGCATATCTATCGCCAGGACGAAGATATCCACCTGGACAAGCTCGAGGCCTTTCTTGCCTTGTACACCCGGGCACTTTCCCCAGGCGCCAAGGCGGCGGTACTGGCCCTGTGGCAGGCCTGGAATACCGAGGCCGCGATGGCCGAACCCTGGAAAAACCTGCTGCAACACTGGCCGGAAGTCACCGCGCATGCCGAACAATGGTGTCTGGAACAAGGCTTGCAGGCCGATCTTGCTGCGGCGCTGGTGCAGTTTTACCTAAATTGGATATGATACGCGGCCAAGATTTTTGTAAATCCCATCCAAATTCGGATATTCGCAATGAAAACTGGTAAAGAACTCAAACCCGGTACCGTGATCCGTATCGACAACGATC
>Ga0194135_10002803_pt1 | contig 10624 bp, 13 predicted proteins | sample LitLau_LLRF_2013_FD_134024 | JGI IMG/M metagenome (GOLD analysis project Ga0194135, IMG submission 134024) | Freshwater sediment microbial communities in response to fracking from North America - Little Laurel Run_MetaG_LLRF_2013 (version 2) | ecosystem: Environmental > Aquatic > Freshwater >... | reverse complement strand
GGGTGGACGCGTTGAATGAATTAGAACCCGATAACAAGTGTAAGATAGTTTACTTTAAAAGTATTCTAAATGTTTATTAGTTATTGAGATAAATTGTCTAAAGGTCATGAATTTTTCAGGGATTGTAGCAACGTCAATTCTTCTGATGCGACTAATTGATTACAGAGGATTCCAATCCAAGATTAGTGATCACTTGACCAAACTCATTGAACTGGATCCAAATCGGGCCAATTACTATTTGGATTTACGTAATTGACTTACTTCGATTCACTCCGACGTTGTTGAACTACTCTCATAGTCTAGTTTATCTAATTTTCATTTTATTTGCTTTGCGTAGGATCCAAGTACATCATGGAATGGAAGTTGGTGGATTTACCCCTCGGGGCAGAGGAAGTTGACTTGTCCAACCTTGGCCTTACTTCTGCCTACTACTTGGAACGACTCTGTGCTGTCAAAGGGATCAACCTGAGTGGGAACCAATTGAATGAATCAGTCTCACTCTCGGCTCTCCTCACCTGCGAACGTCTAGTTCTTCAAAAATGATACTCCACGAATGACTGTAATTGATTTTTGCAGATTTAATAAATTTAGGTGCAAGGGTTTTCTAGAAGAGTGTGTCTCAAAGTCCATTGGAGCTGAAAACTCCCAAAGTATTTCCATCACCGCATGTATAATATTTATTATTATTGAAAAAGAAAAATGTCAAAATTGATTGAATTGAAGTGATTCCCATCAGATTGCTGAGGCGAGGAGAGATCAAAAGTCTAAAGCTTAAAACGACTGATCAACTGATATCAGAGGGAGAACTTGCTTGTCCAATCACAAAGCCTACGTATTTGAGTGACATTGATAATATAAGGACAATGACAATTTTTAATTAAAATCACAAATAAAACCCTTTCAAGTTCAACATTTGAGATAACAAGTATAGTTGATAAGGGGTGGTTAGCGTATTAAAATTTCAGTTTCTGCATTTCTTGACTCAAACCCTTACGCAAGCTCAAACAGTACATGCAAAACGATCCAATTTAAGCGTTTCAGCGAATCATGAAGATTGCTGTAGCACTCGTTCTCTGCTCCACCTTGGCCGTTGGTAAGATTTAGACTTAAACTTCCAAAATTGTACTTTGGTTCGGAAGGTTGATACTTTTAACGATTTTTCAGGTTTGGCGTCAGTCCTTCGGGAAGTGCAGCCAAAATATAGTGAAGTAAGTGAAAGTTGACTTTCTCCCTCGTCAAGAAAATAAAATGCTGCATCCGAATTCCGCTTTTACAATCCGTAATTTGAACATTTGACCCTACCAGGTCTGCTATGATCATTATGGCTGCTTCACCACGGAAAATCCATGGACTTCATGGATTCGACCCCTGGCAGGACTCCCTCAACCGTCTTGGGCCGTCGGAACGCGTTTCCTCCTCTTTACACGCAGCAACCAATACGAAGACTACGAATTGGTTCCTGACAATGACGTGATCCTTGCTGACTCCCCCTACGACAAGACAAAGCCCACCGTGTTCCTTATTCATGGATTCACTGACAGTCATTTGACGGATTGGATGGTCAAAACTAGGAATGCACTCTTGGAAAAGGTATTTTCAAAATTCCATCATGATACTACGGACACTCCTAATGACCTTTCGACCTTCATGAATTTTCATAGGAGGACATGAACGTCATTTCTGTTGATTGGTCACCAGGAGCGAGCAGGTGAGACTCTTTTCCGCATCAGTTTGAGCAAATGCGATTATCGCAATGATCAGTAAAGTGTCTGATAACAAAAACGTTGTAATCTCAGGACCTACTTGAGGGCAGTCAACAATGCCCGAATGGTCGGAGCCCAACTCGTCCGACTCCTCAATTTCCTTGTTGCCAAAACGGAATTGGATTTGGGTTCGGTGCGGATCGTGGCTCATTCCGTTGGAGCTCATGCTGCCAGTTATGCTGGTTATGAATTCTGGGGAGCCATCGGGCACATTACGGTTCGTAAATGACATCCTTTCATAATGAAAATGTATTCTTATTTTTATATTTAAAATTTAGGCTTTGGACCCTAGCGACCCTTACTTCGGTGGTGCAGATGGTTTGGTCCACATTGAGAAAACCGATGCTCACCATGTTCAGGTCATCCACACGAATGGGGAGATTTTGGTCGGAATGGGAATGCGAACAAACATTGGACACGTTGACATCTACCTCAACGGTGGCAATTCTCAGCCAGGTAACTTAGCTGTGGAGGGTTGCATGCGGACGTGGACTGAGTCTAATTAACCCTGAAATCTTTAGGTTGCACTGATCTGTTGGGAAGTCTCATTGGTTCCATCGTCAATTTGATTGGATGGGAATTCGATGAGCCCTTTGCACCGTTTGTTTGCTCACACGTCCGTGCTACGGACTACTACGTCGAGTCTATTAAGTCGTCCTGCCCATTCGTTGCTCACAAATGCGACAGCCACGAGGACTACAATGAGTAATGAGACTAACCTTTAGAAGAAAAAAACTCGATACCGCTGGAAAATGCTTAAGGCGCTGCTAATCCTAATCTGAAATTCCACAGCGGAGTTTGTAGCAGCGCCTGCAATGTGCCTGGAAACTGCGTTGCACTGGGCTACAGTTCTGAAGACTATTCGTCAGCTCGAGGCGTGTTCCATCTTAACACTGACTCCGAGAAATCATTCTGCCGTAAGGGAAAAGAAAACAGTTAATCTCAAATTCCGCTAATTTAAACTCAATTAATCAATTAGTACAAGCCGTACAATTCGATACTGCTGTAATGTTCAACCAGAAAACTACGAATGGAAAAGTGACCGTGGAATTCAGTTACGGTGGAGAACTCTCCAAGGAATTCACCATTGTAAAGTCAGTCAAGCCCCCAGAATACTAAGAACGGTTAATAGGAATTAAAAGTAACAAACAGTTAATTCTTGATTGACAGTGGGAAGCTTTCAGGAGGTCAAATCCTGAGCAAATGGATTGATGTTCCAAGCAGAGTTCTGGAAAATACAACCGATAAGCCTACACTCTTTCTTCGCTACGATCGGGATCTTTTTAATGAGCGATACCTGGCATTGGATGGCATCACCATTAACATTATCAACGAAAAAATGCAACTGGAACAGTAAGTGATTCAAGAACAGAAATGTTGCATAGTCAGTTTTTTTTTAAATTCATTTTGAAATCGTACCCATTCAACAGAGTTCATTATCCTGCCGTCACTCTCGACACTGGAAAGGATGCTTCTCTTTCTCCACTCTAAAATCATCACATCACATCATTCATCTAAATTTAAATTGCGGAAATTAGAAACAGAAATATATACAATACATATTATTGAATGGCAGTCTTGGAAAAGAAGAGGAAATATTTCAAAATAATTTTCTATCTAGCATGGAGTGCTTAGTAATTTGCTCATACGACTCGTGAACTTTCTTCAGTAAATACTTGTTCCTTATAATTTTGCACATTCGATTCCGCTCAACTGAATTTTGATACGTGCAGACCTTGCCGAGGTTCACAAGAATCCCAACCGCATCGTCCACTAGGGGTGGGAAGGCCTCACACAACAGTTCCAGTGCCGAGACAATCAGAACGTAGAACTCGGCTCGGTCGCTGGAAGTGACTCCTGGAGAAACAAAGAGATATTTTTGGGGTAACAAGATAATAACTGAAGACTCAAAAGTAATAAAAAGCCGGTTGGAGACTGGTACCTGGCATAGCGCTGATTGTGTTCATTGCATGCTTCGCAATTCCAAAGGATTTGGGAAGTGAATATTGTACTGACAGGTGAGCAATTAGTTGAACAGCAAATACCTGCTCAATGATATCACATACTGTTAGTTGAGGAAACTGTGAGTAATTAAATAAGCAATAGAATCGAGTCTTAACCTGTTTCTCCGTTTCCGGTTGACTGAGGAGCTCCACGATGAAATCCAAACAGATATGCATGGAAGGTATCCCACGAACGGTAATTGGCAAGAGTTCCACTGGATAACCCTGCAAGCATCATGTAAACTTAAAATGCGTATATTACTTTGTAGAGCTTCTTTCAAAATCGACATCATACCTGGAAGTGAACTAATTTGGCCAAATTCGGATCCGTGATAAACATTTGATGGACAAAGGAACATACTAAACTTTGAGTTTCTTTCAGCGTCAGATCCGCTGCAATCCCCTTCTTCAAAATTCAGATGAAACAAATTAAATAAAGGTCAACTCCAACTGGTAATGAACAGTGGAACGAACTGCGAACTAACCTCTTCATTTGGCAAAGGCAGGCAAGCCTCCAACAAAATCTGAACGGCGACGCTGTCTTGCACTGCCGTGAGAGCAACTTTGAGCTCCTCCCTTTCAATGTCTACTTGAGCTCCTGGTGCGAAATTGTTGTTTGAAGATGGGTTTTCCTACGAAAAGACAATGTTTTGATATGATGTGGGGCATACGGGCATAAATCATAAATGAAATTGCTTAATCTCTGTCAAGTGTACTTACAATGACGTGCTTCCCGAGGTAATACTTAGAAGCTGCCAAGGAAGCCGCGAGAATGTGGAGAAGAATACTCATAATCGGGGCACATCGTAATACTTTTGGATCACAACGGAGGATTTGGAGAGGATCAACCGTTAACTCGTCCACGTTGAGCTGAACGGATCCAGTTGGAAGAAGAGCGTTGCTCGTCATTTCCCACAAGTGTCTCGGGTAGACATCGTTTAGCAAGTACCAAACATCACGAAACAATTCTAATAAAATTGAAAATAAGTTTTCTCCACTTTTCACGAGTTGTAATTTCTCAGGTGAAGTTAAGCTGCTGAAGTTCTCTGATTCCAAATCATTGATTTCGTTACCTTGAACCTTCCGTGGAACATTTGGCTGAATCACAGCTTTGATGTTAGTCACAATTTCCTTTCCATGAGTCCATAGATCGTGTGGGCTCAGCTTCTTGCACAACCCAAAGAGCCTGATAACGTCTACTGGTGTTTCGGAGCAGGATTCCAAGGCTTCATACAAATGTAATTTCAGAAACCTTAATTATTGAGACACAACAAAATTCCAAGTTAGGTTACCTTTCTGGAAACTGCCTTTCTCAATGTGGATAGAGTCTGATTTGGCAGTGGCAGAGGTTTCCTCCTTGGTCAGTGCAACGCCTTCCTCCAGCCATTCGTTTACAATGCACAGTTGAGGGAAGTGGGTCGTAAGGAGTCTAAGCATTGGTGGAAAGAGTCCTGTTGATACGCATTTGTGAATAAATATCAGTTCATTAATCATTACAGTTTAGACTTGATACTTCACAGATTGAAACTTTCCTTAATAATTAAACGAAACTTACCACCAGAAAACTCTTGCTTCTTCTGGGATTCTTGGAGTAAATATTTTATTGGGATTTGGTAGAAGAGTTTCAATGAGTAGAGTTTGCTCTTCTTTCCAAGGGATAGCAGAATTCGACAATTGGAGAGTCGAACGTCCTCGTAAAGTAGCACATAATATAGGATGAGCAGTTGCGGAGCCAAGTGTTTCTTCTCGAAATCCTGGAAAGCTGCAAGGACTTCTTCATCTGAGAGTGGCTCATTTGTGTGTTCACAAATTACTTTATTCACAGTGGATTGTTGTTGTGAAGCGGCACCACCGCCAAGGCTTGGGATCAATACAGATTGGGTGTACACTTCGAGAAGGGCTGGCAGAACAGGGTGGATGGGCATTTTGGAAGTTAGGATTTGCCTGAAACAAGGAAAAATGAAAGTATAAAACACTTTCCAACATTAGTAAATGAATTTCAAGATGAATAAATGACAGCACCTACCGATAAATCCAGTCTTTAATTGGGACTTGATGCTTGGTGAAGCTTCTGGATTTGACCAATTGATAAATACAATGTACAGGGAGAAATCCAGGCATTTCTGCACTCAGATTCGTCGTCACTGCTACTTTAACTGCGTGTTCAGCCACGACCTAAAAAAGAATTAGCGAATTGAGTATTTGATCCGAAGCAAAAGTATAAAACCGAACTTATCAGGAATTTACCCTTTCCACAAAGATTTGCTGAGTAAAGATTTGCTTTATTCGTGACATCGTATTGACCCGAATCGCAATCTTCATTCCAAGCGTAGCACACACTAGCTCGGCAACAGCATTCAACTGATTACTGTGGAAATGAATCGCCATCAGGAGAAGAATTTCTTCAAATGAAGAATTGACGCTGCCAGATCTAAAATGGAAATTCAACTCTCAATAACAAAATAAGATTTTGATAAAGAAGCTCATCGTGCTGAATCGTGCTCATCCACACTGAACTTACATCGTTTCTGCCTTCTTGTTCAAAAGAGATTTAACCCATTCGACAATGATGACTGAAAATACAAAGAGAATGCGTATTAAAAAAAAGTTTGGGGTTTATTACGATCTGACAAATACTCCGAGTGAACGAACGTTCCAGACAAATCCAGATGTCATGGGTAACTGAATGTCACTGTGGGTTATGAGCACCGCATTCGCAGATTTGATTCAGTTCAACTTAATTCTCGACTTCGTAAAGCCAACTTAATCTGCAATTTAGTGAAAGGAGGGGTAACCTTCATGCTCCGGTGCAACCACCAATGAGGGACAAGCCAACAATGTACAAAGTCCAAGAGTAATGAATCTGTTCCCGGGGGCAGACTGGGTGGCTGTAAGCGTAAGTAGTGCAACCAAATCAGTTATCTCATCATCGTGAAACCTAATTAAAATTGCATAAAACGGATTCGATTAGAGGAATTCAACGGATTGAGAACTGGAGTTGAAGAGCCAATCCTTCTTACTTGAAACCAGCAATCCCTTTCAGAGCACAGACGAGTCGCAGCAAAGCCGAAGCTTGGACAACTGAGGTTTCGTTCAAAGTTTTATTCTCGGACCCGTTAATTAATTCCTTCATGTAAATCCAAATCGATTCTCGCATTCTGGATAACGAATTTGCCGATTCCGCTTTTCTCTAGAGAAAGAATGGGTGGATTTAATTAATTAATTTCAGAAATAAAGACCATTGTGAATGTAACGGGGGAATTCCAACCTTTTGTCCGTTTCTCACGTACAACGAGAACCAATTTCGAATTTGCTGATCGGCTCCGAGCAAAATTCCAGAAAGAAAAGGAATCAGGTTCTGCACGACATCACCAGCTTCTGAGAATGTGAAATAAAAACTCAAGTAATTTCACGATCTCGATAAAAACTGGATTAATTGATTGTGATCGTGAAGAATTACCAAGGCTCAAGAGTATTGTTAGCGCGGGCATCCTACACTGCTCAACCTAACGTGGAGAGACAGGCAAAACGGTACGGTCACGCTACATACGAACGAGAAGCATTTTTTTGAAGAATAATAAGAATATCGTACGCAACGAGATCGGACAAGCAGATTTTGACTAGGATTCATTTTGCAAAGCATTTTGAGTGCTTCGAGACGAATCAGACCTCCCTCAGTTTCCTCTTCACACTTGTCGCCATTTGAAATTAAATGGTTGCACACTAAAAGTTGGATATAGTTTACCTTACACTCACAGTTTAATTATACACACAGGAGAAGATCAAGCTCTACTTGGCATACCTTCCAGAAAAGAGTCTGGCATGTTCGCTACGACGCGACAAATAATCCAGGGTCCATGCTTGACATGAAGCATTACCTCACAAACCTAAAGCAAAAATTAAAGGAGAACTTCGAGAACGAGTCTTCATTCATGGGGCATATTATTCCGAAAATTAAATTATCATAGATACTATACTTACATCGCAAGGAGAAAGAAGATTTGGAAGTTCAACCATACCAATGCACAATGTATCACATATGTCTTCCAAATAGACCCAGTTGTCAAACAAATCTGATGTTCGCATGTAGTATTCCTGTCTGGGTTCGTGCAACTGAATGTACAACGAGAAAAATTAATGTACATTATAAATAACTTACTAAAAAAAGTATACGTATGTGCGTCCAATTTCAGTCCGTTTACAACCTCACCTGAGACATGACAAAGAGTAGTTCAGAGAGGAGGAGGCGGAGTTTCCTTGTAGCATCCGCACGTTCATATTCAAACGCAAGTCCATTTTGAAGATTCTGTACTAGGACACTATCCTGCTCTCGATTCCCCAGCTTCTGCCTAAATATTAAATGCATACGCATTAGTATAACTTGGTAAATGGTTCACGTGCAACAGGAGACATAACACGACAGTGACAGAGTTCTGAGACCTTGCCTGCGTGAGTTTAGCTAACCTGAGCTGGAGTTCCTTCTTTACATCTGCTTCAAGGGCATTGTAATCAACGGATAGAAGTGCTACAAAGAGATTCATGGGCTCGATATCCGAGAGCGGTACCAAAATCCCATGCCGGTAATCTTTGGGACGTCCTGAAATGTCGCCGACAAGTAAAAGCCCAGAACGGATGAGTATCGGGAGGAACGGCCGGATATCTTCTTTTGGAAACTCATTCAAAGTATCAAGCATTCCAAGTTCAACACGTTGGAACACCTCGGGGTTCACTGGCAGAAGCATCGTCGAAAAGACTGAAACTGTAAAAGCAAATTAAACTTCAAATTATTGATCCTTTGAGTTTGACGCAGAATCAATTTGTTTTGCTTTTACAAAAAACTACAAAATTACAAAATGCAATTTCCGCGCCTCTTTCGGTGCGCCAGGTGTGAGAATGAGAAACCGCAAGACCTGACGAAATTGGACAATAAAGGAACTTGATTAATTAAAAATCGTATGACACGAACTCAAGAATTAAATTTCAAATCATTTTACGAGGTGGTTAATTTACATGATCTTTTAACTCTTGATTTTTCGTTGGAACTCTTCGGATGGCGAAGGAAGAGACATAAAAAAGCCTAAATCTTGCGAAAATTTTTGAAAGTGGACCACATGAGAGAAGAATTTCCGCCAAAAGAGTTGCACGCCATACTCTCCCATTCCCATTCAGTTTGTTCTGTCCGGCTTTCACAGCGCCTTGACAAGTATTCAACCCCGGTCGGAGGTCAAAGTTTTTTCCAAATTCTTCCCTAAGCCCTGAACAGAGGAAACCAACCGTGTCAAGATGTTGATGCCAAAAGCCAACCGGAAGAAAATCTTTGAACAGTTGTTCAAAGAAGGAGTCATGGTTGCGAAAAAGGATGTCCATGCTCCAGAACATCCAGAATTGGAAGGGATCCCCAATCTCCATGTTATCAAGGCTCTTCAGGTCAGTCGGGGTCGGGATTATTCTGTTCCACAGGGTTACAGCAACCGGTTACTTACTACAATGCCGGTCATGAAACTTATGGGACGAGTGTAAAGAGTGTGGAATTGGTTTGGGTTTGTTGTGTTGTAAATATGTAAATCAAAAGTAAGAAAACCAAGTTTAGCTTGTAATCTTTTTCTTTAACTTTTGCAGTCTTTGAAGTCCAAAGGGTACGTCACGGAACAGTTCGCATGGCGTCACTACTACTGGTATTTGAAGAATGAAGGAATCGAATACCTGAGAGACTACCTACATCTTCCCGACGCTGTATGTTACACATTTCCTTATTTTTGATAACAAATTAAGGCACATGGAGCGTTAACTTAATGGTGTTCTGTCTTCGTGAAACCTACAGATTGTTCCAGCAACTCTTCATAGGCAACAAAGGACAGAAACGGCACGTCCACGAGCCGCTCCCCGTGAAGGAGGACCACGATCAGATGGAGACCGTGCGGGGTATAGGCGTGGTGGTGATGGAGACAAGAAAACCGATGCTGGAGCAGGTGCTGCCCCTGTTGAATTTGTAAGTGTCTCATAAGCCCCACTCTTACTGGGTTGAGTAACTTTGCAAAATGAATCTTAACTTGGTTGATTCCTTTCTGTAGCGCGGAGGATTTGGACGGGGTCGAACAGCAGCAGCCCCAGTGGCTCCAGCGGAAGAGGAATAAATGGTACACGACGATACAACCCGTACATTACTTTTAATATTGTCAGAGCAGTGTTTCCATTATGCTTGATTCTTGAGATAAAGGAGGGTCAAGTTTAAATCGAAAGCAGTGGTTCTATAGTGCTCTGCATTTATTTCTTGCTAGTTTTTTTTAAGCGCAAAGGTAATGTTAGGCATTTATTTCGATGATGGCTTAATTCGGTCAGGGTTCACCGTTAGCAGCACGAAAGAATCGTGATCTATGACGAAGGGTTCACGCAAGAGTCATTCGGTTCGGTGACCGAAACCTAACCTTTTCTACATGCAGAGAATTGAATCGAACTTGTTTTTAAATGAATTCAAGGGGAATCGACATCCTTTCCTTCTTCTCTTCCTAAATTACATTTTATTTGATTCTAAAATGAATAAGCTTGATCATTATTAATTAATTAATAATTAATAAGGGTTAGAAGAATTTTTTAGGGGTGTGTCTCAAGAGGCCTTTTTATTTCCCAAAATCCAAAAATGTGAGGGCGGGAATGTTGCCGCTCTTCTTCTTGTGGTTTGGTTAATGCCATGCATGCTGATCTTTCACCAGTTTACCAATAATTACCATTTTCGTTCCAACAACATTCAAATAGTAATAATTAATTCCACTACTTATCAGCTGAATTAATTGATGAACTTTACAAATAGTAACTAAGCGAAAGGTAAGACACATAACCCGTCACGTATGGCTACCTTGC
>Ga0194135_10002802_pt1 | contig 10626 bp, 6 predicted proteins | sample LitLau_LLRF_2013_FD_134024 | JGI IMG/M metagenome (GOLD analysis project Ga0194135, IMG submission 134024) | Freshwater sediment microbial communities in response to fracking from North America - Little Laurel Run_MetaG_LLRF_2013 (version 2) | ecosystem: Environmental > Aquatic > Freshwater >... | reverse complement strand
GTTTAAAATCGGACATCGGAGAACAGAAGAAGGCTCATTCCGGACATCATTTGGACTTAGAAATGGAGCCAAACTTGAGATCAGTTCGTCGTATAGATGTGATAAGTAAACATGTGCGAACATGAGAAAACGTCCTCCTGTCCTTGCCTGATGAGGAACTGGAAGGGAGTGAAAACGCTCTGACTCCGCTCTCCTTGCAATCTTCCTTATTCCCAATGACCTTATGTTGGTTTTCCCATAGAGAGAGCTTCGTAGGAATCTGCTGGAATCTTTAGCTCCGAGATGATCTGGAGGCCCAGCGTCTGTTTTCATTTGTTGGGAAGAGAGAAGAGAAAGCTCTTGAGAATGACTCGACGCTTCCGCCCCTCTCCCCACTCGCCCTCCCTGAGTAAACGCTTAACTGCTTCGGATGTACGGAATATTTGGTCCATCATTCAACAGCCAAATCCATACGGAGAGAGACAGATGCAGTTTTTGCGGGTTTAAAGGTCTTCCGCATCCCAGTGATAGCCAAAGTTTCCCCTTTGTTTCCCTTCGCCCGTCCTACTACGACCAACTACGACCAACCGCAAAGATCTCCAAGAATCACGTTCTCCATCAGTCCAGATAAACATGACGAGAGAGAGGGATCCCATCAATTACCTTCCATTCCTCAAATAATCAGACGCACTTAGCCCTACTGTCGGCTTTTCACGCTTCCAACATTAGTCAGTCACTTCAACTCTGCACGTTCCGTAGGAGGCGGCAAAACATTTGTGCCAGCAGGCTCAACATCCCCAAAGCCTGACTTACTGTCGACAGTTTTAAAATGTTGTAAAACAGACGACTACGGTCCAGACACAATTCTAATATGCAAAACAAATGTTTCAAAGTTAATTTATAAATTTTATTTGGCAATTCTACGAAACGTTTTCAAAACGCATAAGGCCATAAAATCAAAGTAGTATTTTGGGAATTGAAACAAAAGCAAAAAAACGCGTGTATGGTACAAAATTCGCCTGGCCGAGCAGGATTTCATTGAAATCGGAACAGAATCTTTCAAAAAGTGCTCAAGTTTGGGAAGGGAAGGGGGAAGCGAGTTTTTAATCAAGCAGAAATAAATCAAAATTGATTAAAGTGGGAAATTTCCTTTTCCAAGTGCAGATTGGAGAGAAGATTGACCCGAATCTTTGAGAATCTCAAATGAAGCAGAGACAGGGAAGAGATTTTTCATTCTCCTTGACTCCACAATCTAATTTACTTAAGACTTGGGGTGGATGATGTTTAACCTCCAAAAAACGAGGAGCAGGCAAAGGTTTTCCTTCCTATCGTTATTCTTCCGAAGAAAATTTAAACCAAACGTGTAGTAGTACCACGATCCCTTTCCCGTTGAAGATGTTCCGCTTGGATTGAACGGAATTTGGCTCTCTCAAAAAATGAAAATGAAGAATCACAGATTGTAAACGCGAGTTGTCTGATTGCATGGAAGATTTTACACACCCATTATAACGGGGTTGCCTACTTGTGGTGCTGCTGGAAGGTTCGTCGCATTATTTTAAATTTCCCTCCTCCCAAGTCACTCATTTGAATCCGATTTCCCTCCCTTGATTCCGAGGTTGAGTTAGTGTAGAAGAATTCAGACAAAAGAATTAAGGCTTTGGCTCTCTCTCTCTCTGGTAGGAACCTGATTGGATGAGATGAAATGAAATGAAATGAATGAGTGGGTTTCTCGTCTCACTTTCTCCCGCCTCGCACCACATGGAGTGGATGGGAGCGTGTCGGAGTCAACGGCAAGGGAATCTGCTGAACTCGAGCCCAGCAAAGAAAAAAAATGGAACCCGAGATCCCTTCCCGCGGAAGTGAGGGTGAGAGCTGGAAGCTCACGCCAGCAGCCCACAGAGAAAGACGACTCAAGCATGGAGCGTCGTGAGAATAAAATAAAAAAATCCCCTCGTTCGACTCCAATTTCCATTTGTTATTAGTTAAATTTGACTAACGCTTCTAAATGAAGGAGAAACTTTCTCTGGATTTGGGTCTGTGGTGGTGACTTTTTTTTTCTTTTTTGAAGAAAAGGTCTCCAAATGAGAAAAAAACTGTGAGAGAGCAGGGTAAGCTGGGGGAATGAAATCTTTTATAAATTACACTTTCTTTTCTCCGGATATTTCCAATTCATTTCAATCCCGAATTCGAATCTTTTTGTAATGTTTTGGGGTCTCGGGGACTTTTCTTTGGAGTTGGGCTCTAAGTAATTTGAGTGACTAATTGAGTGAATTGAGTAAGTAGACTTTCCTAGGCCTACTAAACCCAGAGGATTCTTAAAAAGTGGAATAAATTTTACAAAAAAAAGTAAGGTAAAAGAAACCGGGTTTTTAAGCCCTAACCTAACCAAGTAAACTACTACGATGAGAAGAATATGAAATAAGTGTCACGGAAAATGCTTCCAAAGAATTTTAGCAATTTCGTCTTTTCCTACCAAAAAACAACATTTTTGAATTCGGAAGATGCGAATGGACTATTCCTTGGAACATAACCTCATTTCCCTTGAGTTCCCATGCATAAGGAGCTGTCATAATGAGAGATGTGTAAGATTAGAACTGAAATCCTACACGAAGGAAGAAAAAGTGGGAAAATTAGTAAAGAGTGACAGCTTTTCATTTTTTTTGTTCCGAAAAAGGGCTCCATTCAAATTTCAAATTGAAATCGTGCGCCCAGGCGGCGGCGGACGTCCTTCCTAATATCCATCCACCACATCCACATCCCTCCAGAACTTTCTCCAGTGGATTATTAACTGTTGGCCTCTTTTCCTTTCTTTCTCTTCATTATAGATGGATTCCCGGAGAGCCTGGGCGGGAGCAACTTTAACAGTGAGCCGGAATTCGTGGAGAACATCAAGAATGTGACGGTTCCGTCAGGTCGGGAGGCAGTCCTCTCCTGTGTCGTCTCCAACTTGGGGAAATACAAAGTAAGTTGACGTTTTCCGCCTCCATTTCCATTCCAAGATCCGAAACGTCTCCTTCCCCGCACTCGAGCCTACTTACTTACTTATGCATTGGAGTTGGGAAACTACTAAACCACTAAGTGAGACATTTCTTTCCGTCTTTGTTTTATGTGACAAAAATTCATTGTAATCGGTTGCTGCTCTGGGCCATAAAATCCCTATCGTGCCCTAATACATACATTCCACAATTTAGATTCATCCAGCACCAGCTAGGAGAGCGGAGTTTGGGGGACTTGCAATGTATTTGGACCGGGGAAGGAGACGCTTTGCTTTCTCTTTCCCTTTTGGTTTTGGACGTGGGATAAAGGGAAAGCGGAGGGAAACAGCCAAGCGAAACGAATAATGCGTGAACAGAAAACGACCTCGTAGTTTCTATTGTAGAGTTGAAGTTTGTGATACTTCCAGCTAGCTCTACCTACCCCCATTACGCCAGCCATCCCGCTCCCAATCCCACCGCCACAAAACTTTCTCCTTTCCAACAACGATGAGAAACTACTTACACACAAATAACGGAACAAAATACACACAACTTCCTTTTGTGGGAGCACAAACAATTCGGATTCCATTTTATTCAAAGGCAGGCGACAAATACACGAGTTCCTCTTCCCCCTCGGCATGATTAGGGATATACCAACATTTCCGAAACATGGAAATCGAAAAGAGTTCCTGACCCTTTCAAATGTCATAATCCTCAGATCGTGTGACTTGGATTTTATTTTTTTAGATGATTACAATCCAATCGGACGCTTTCTCTTTTTATACGAATTAAAACTTTTCGGAGTAGGGTAACAAGTAGCAAATGGGCAGGCAGGCAGCTTTCCCCAGTTTCCCAAGAATTGCCTCCTCAGCACATAATCAAGGGTTCCAGAACATTATCCTCCCAATTGCTAATGCTAGTCCAGCCGAAGGAAGTGTGGAAAAAGAATCCAGGAACTTAATGGACCAAATCCAACGGAGTAGTCTGGAGGGGGGAAATTACCCAACTTCCAAATTATTTTAAGAGGGATTAACTCTCATTTTCAGTACAGTACTAGTCTTCCTTCTATAGTGGATTGCTACCATCAGCAACAAAAAGGATTTGAAGAGGCAAAATGGGGGAATAATCTTACATGACAATGCACTCCCAACCTAATATGACATGATTGAGGCGTGATTGGACAAAAGGCAATAAATACCCGGCCACCACATGCAACTGCAATAGAGAGGTAACTGACTCCAGGAGGGAAAGTGCCCACTTTCTAGTTATGACGTTACGCCGAAATGCGTACATCTGCGGTGCGGTGATAATGAAAACTAAATATGCAAATGCAAGAAGGGTACCACAGGGAATCTTTTACATTTTTCGTAAAAAATCTCTGAGAATATAGTGTCAGCCAAAAGGCAATAATTTGTTTGGACCTTGCGTTTCGAGTTTACGTAAAAATATAATCATGTGCATCACTCTTCAGAGAGGGAATGTGGCATCAATACTTGGGACCTTGCCACCATGGAAAGAACTGGAGGAAGTATTTCTTTTTTAGATGATAGCTTTAACATAATACATTTGCGTTACAGAAAATGTTCATATAATATAATAAAAAGATTATTATTAAAAAAAAAATAATCCAGTGCGAAATTCTTGTTTTGCAAATTTGCCGTACCCGGCTGGTTCTCAAAATATTAATGTTTGAGGGAGATTGAGATGTAGCCGTGATTAAACTTTTAAGTGTTTTACCTTTTCAGTTATAAGAAACGAATGAATAAGTGTAAAAGACTGTGTTTTTTTTTTGCAATTTCCCTCTATTTATAGGGACGCCATCCATCTTTCTCCCACAGTATATTCGCATTCGCATATGCAGGGAGAAATGTAAATTCAGATTTGGAATGGATATGGCTCGGGGTGGAATCCCCTGGCGAAACATAATAATAATAATACTGAAGAGGTCCACAAAGACAAAGATTATTCACACTTAGGAGCGGGAAAATAACCCATTTTATACTCCTGCCTTTCACTTTCCTTTCCCTTCTGAAGCCGAGAGGGAAAGTAGAATATGGACATTTCAGGCGGTGATTCAGCCCACCCTCCCCCTTCACTATTATTACACACTCCAAAATCGTCTTATCTCTCCTCTCTAGTCCTCCTTACTTTTCAAATTGTCTGCAATCGAAAGGAAACCACGGGATTAGGATATAGCAGCTCATTGCTCAAGCTAGGCAAAGAAAAATTTTCCCAAAAATTTATCACCCGCTATAATTTTAATAATCTCAAGTTTCAAATTCCTTGACACGGGCATGTCAATCTGGAGAAGGTTTGCTAAATCTGTCCGTCACAGAAGGATTTAAGCTATAAGAGTATTGGGGCTATTAAAGTGTAAAGAAAATAAAGTTGAAGCAGTCCGATTGAAGATTTGAAATACACACAAGAGTGTAAGCGTGTAACAGATGTCAGGAAAAGGGAAATCATGAGTGAAGAGCATTTTGACTTATTTCCTGTTTTGGATTTTCAGGTGGGGTGGATCCGAGCAGAAGATCAGACAATTCTAACCCTCGACTCCAAAGTCGTAACTCACAACAACCGAGTGAGCGTCACTCACGACGGCCTGCAGACCTGGAATCTGCATTTAAGACAAGTTCGGCAGGGTGATCGAGGATGTTACATGTGAGACAGAGAGATGAGAATGAGGTTGTCAGTGTAGATCTAGTCAGACGCCATGCCTCAATTCCCCCATTTCCATCCTTTTTAGGTGTCAAATCAATACGGCAATCATGAGGAAGCAGTTGGGATGCATTGACGTCCAACGTAAGTTTACTTGAGTTGAATTACCCCCTTCCTACGTCCTGCCTGGTGGTCGTGTAGTATTCACCGGTGACTTGCTCACATGAAATTTAATTAAGCAAACTCATAACAGCAACAGAAGCCCCACGTCTTCTTCTTCCATGTTGCAACTTTCCATACGCGCAAACATTTTTCACCTGAAAGTAGAACTTTCTTCCTCAATGCTAAAGGCAATGGGAAACTGAGGCTTATTTGTGATGTTTCCCATAAGAAAAGGACATTTTCCTAATAAAGGACTAGAAACAGAGGGAATGCTTTCTGCTTTTGGATTTAACACACTTTCCCCTTTCTCCTCTCTCACGCGTGATGAATTAAATTAAAAGTCATTCTCCTGGTTTTCCATTACTTTCTTCCGCCATTGGGATATCTGCCTACTTTGACTCGACGAAAGTTTACCCACTGCTGTCACCACAGTCAACTCATGTCACAACACTTTGATCACTGAATGCGAGACAACACAAACTTTGTACAATTCCGACACCCTGTTCCCCACGGATAGGCATAGTAGCATAGCATCGTGTGGATTTTCGAGTCCAAAGAGCTGCATCAGTCAGACAGAACGGACTTTGGAGTGACAGTCTCCATACGTGAAACGTCTCCGATAAAAAAGAAAAGAAAAGGCACAGAGTTGATCCTGTCCGAAATTGCAGTTAGTGCGGCAGCTTAAACTCGTTTTTGTTTTGAAAAGTTGTTTGAAGTGGAATTTTATAACGACGGAGCTGGATGAGCGTTTGGGAAAGTTTTTTTTTCTCTTTTTTTTTATATGATAGAGATGACCCGGGAGAACTCAAAATGCATCCATTGCAAATTGAAGTAAAAATGAGGTGCGTTTTCTCGTAAATTCCTTGAAAATAGTCATGATGAGATCCTTCTTTTCATAAAATGAGGAATCCTTTCTTGTCTTCTTTTCCCCCTTTATATAAGAAACTTTGGTGTAAAGTTCTGCTGTTTTCCAAAATGAAAAGGAGGCCACAGAGTGTGAGACACACCGTAAAAGAAGGGTGAGAGGAGGGCCTTGTAATAAACCCTTCCTTCATAGACTCGGTGTGAGTTGCATAAGTTTGCCCGTAAAAATGACAAGGTGGTATTGCCTCCACGCAAATGATTTATTTTAGACCAGATATGAGAAAGTCTCCCACCCACCCCTAGGAAGGATGGAAGAGAGAAAGAATTCCGAATGTCGTCACCCTAAGCCTCCTACCAAGTCCTGACGGATCTTTTGCTGGGCCACCGCACCCCCTCCCACTTTCTCTCCCTTCCTGTTCCAACACAAAACACATAAAAGTTTACAAAACTTTCCTTCTGTTTATTGGAGAAAACTTTGGTCTTACTAATAAAGTTCGAAAGCGTCTTAACTTTCCAACGTTTTCGTTTTGTCGACGGTATAAATTAAGATTTTAATGGAATTTGACACTGTTGGAAGAAACCGAAAAAAAATCTTGATGCATACAACTACGACTTTTTTTTTTCACTGGAAACCCCAAAACGGCACGGGAACCTTCTTCCACAATTCGTTTTGTAACGAAATCTATTCCTAAACAAAATCAAACGTATTTACGAACCCTTCTATTTTCCCTTCCATTCCAATGAGAACCTCAAGCATTTTCTCTCTGAGAATGATCCTTCCTCTCCGGGTATTCTCTTGGGAAGGTGGGGAAAGAAATCTCAAACGCTAGCAAGCCCAAATGTTTCAAAAACTAAAAAAAAAAAAACATCCACTACCAGCAGGAATGGCGGTTAGGGCCATGAAAATGTCGCAATGGCTCCTTCATGATGATGAGATGAGGAAGAATTCTTGTTAGCCAGACAATCATTAGAACTTGAGAACTTTGCCATAACAAGAAAAAGTAATTATGCTTTTCTGTTTGATGTTTCTGAGAGAACCCGGTTATCTTTATTCCTCCGAGTACAGCAGTAGCAGTAGTAGCCGCGCTCTCACTATTTTCTCACTTAATTCTCGCAAATTTAAGAAAGTCTTCACTATGCCGAGTGTGCGGAGACCCAATGTCTGGAAAATTAAAAAAAAATGCATTGAAATGAAAATGTACAGTAAATTTACATGGGCCCGTCCGCTGCCCGGAAAGCATCAAGGAATGACGGATTAAAAAATTTGCACACGTCTACACTTTAAGCAGTCGCCGTATACACGGTCGCTGAGGGCAGCATGAAAGGAGAGATCATTAACGCTCAAATGTCTTTTTTTCTGATTACCCCCTTCAACAGTTTCCCCGAATATCATTGACGCCGAGACGAGCTCGGATTTAACTGTGAGGGAGGGGGATAATGCGACATTAGTTTGCCGAGCTACGGGACACCCAGATCCTAAAATCATTTGGAAACGGGAAGACGGTGAGAAAATTACGGTGAGACGGGGATTCCGAGACGTCTATAAAGGTAAACATTAGAAACGGTAGTAAGAAGAGATAGAATGGGGGAGAGGAGACTCCGAAAGTAAAAGAAAGAGAAAACGGAGGAGGTTCCCGCTCGTACTCTCACTCACTTTCTCCAGGCCGGGCTTATTTATCACCTAATTTCACCCCATTATTTTCTATAACTCGAGAACAACATTAAAGTCCTCGTAAATACGGGTATGAGGAAGAAAGGAGCAGGGAAGGACGCGGGGAGAAAATTCAGTGTTAGCATTACAAGTAGGACGACTTGGGAAAGTCTCACTCTTGGAGACAGGCTGGTTGGTAGTAATAGTGCGGGTTATCCCAGGAGCAGAGTAGTATTTCCTTCATTACAACAACGTAATTCTACCAGTCATTAATTCCCATGTATTGGGTAGCCAATGAGATCGTTCAATAACACGACTACTGTAAAAGACTCTGCTAACTAAACATACTTCTCCTCTGCCGGGTGAGTGGGGAAATTGCCGCATCCAATCCGTAGTTGGCACCATTTCCTCATTTACTTATCCCGTTTCCAGTCCCGTCTTAACGTTTTCTTAACTGTTTCTAATACGCCCGAAAATAGGAGATTAACAGTCAAGTGGAAATAACTAGTGTAGTTTCCATTCTCTCCGACTCGTCGGCAGGCGGAAGGAAACGTGTCATTTGCATTGGAGTTGCCGAGGAGTGAAAGTAGTTTCTTCCTTGGCCTTCCCTCCAAATTTATACAGAGAAATGCAAATCCGGCTATCTTTCCACCAAGCCAGCCGAGGAGGTTTGGTCCCAGATGTTAAAATGCTCCTTAATAGCTTTCTCATCACCTAAATTTCCTCCGGACCAATTTTTATATAGCGGAAATGGGGAGTCTTTTTAAGGGTGGAGATCGTGAGTAGATTCCTTTACTTTCACTCCTCCTCGGTCTCATGACCCAAACATATTCAGTGAGTTGTGTGCTGCCAAGGACTATTCGACCCTCTCTCTCCGTTTCTAATGTTGGGAAACACTCATTCGTCCTCTCCTTCCTTCCTTCCACTTTCCTTTCTCCTCATTTAAAGAGAGAAAGGCAGAGAGGGAAGAGCAAAGTTTTGTAAAAAGACGAAATGAGAAAAATTGTTTCCATCAGGAGCGGAGAGAGAGAGAAAGGGAACGGAAAGGAGAATTTGTAGGGAAGGAGTAAGTTATTACACGTTCGACTTGGAAAATCGGGTTTGGAGGGTTATGTGATTTCTTCCTACTGTGGTGGTGGTGATGGTATAAAAATGTGATGAAATGGAATGAGTTTTTGATGCGTGCTTTGGTTTCCATATTACAGGTTTTGAAAATCTCACTGGGGAGACCCTCCAGTTCATTCGACTGGACAGAAAGCAAATGGGAACTTTCCTCTGTATCGGTAGGACTACTACTACTACGACTACTCTAACCTCATCTCTCCTCTCCAAACCCCTTTCTTTCACTTTACTTTTAAATTACTTTCTTTAATTGAGTCCTCTCAATACTACGTTTCTAATTAACCCACCCTCTCTCTCTCTCCTTATACTTATGCTTTGGTTGTTTGCAGCAAGCAATGATGTCCCTCCTGCCGTTTCCAAACGAATCACGCTCGACGTCAACTGTGAGTCTCATTCTCGCCTTTCAACTTTTACGCTTTACTATCTTTCCGCAGTTTTAGGGAAACAAAGACTTTCTTTTAAAAGTTATTATTTCTTGGTTACGGCTTGACTGGGTCCTTGATGGACTTGATTTGAATGTTTTAGGAAGAGTTCATTCTGCGAGAGAAAGTTTAGGTAGAAAGGTTAATAATTGAAATTTTAAAAGGGGGGAATATAGGATCATTGGAGGCATTGAAGGAAATCACGGGATTTCATGGATTTCTTTGTCTGCCTATGGGCATATAATGGATGGGGAAGAATGGTTTGGCTGGCAGGAGATTCCGCGGCGTTGCAATTAATTAAATTGCAATCGGGAATAGATGACCCTGTGAGTCTGCAGTGACTGCCTGACATAATGATAACGAATCCATTTAATTTGTGACATTCCTATCCTACTAGTAGTAGTAGAAGTGAGATCGAAATGAGCAGAAAAGTAAGGAATCGCAGGCGGAATAACGGACACAGGAGAAAGATTTCTTTTGAAGAGGAGAGGGAGAAAGAGGAAGATGTGGGGAAAAAGGAATGAAAGCAGTAATTCATCCATCGTCTATTGAGAGCCACCCCAAATAGAAACCGACTTTCTCTCTCCGTTCCCTCCGAATGTGAATCCTCCCTGACAAATCTGTTCATATTGCTATTGAAGATGAGATGAGGGTTAGTAGAGAAAGCTCTTGAGGGTGACAGCTCCTTCATTCCTGTCAAGTGTCCCCCTTTCCCGCTCTTCGCGACCTTTCTTCCTCTATTGTCCCCCTCGAGATCTCCTTTTAAACTCCTTTAGAATGGGCCCAGGGTCAT
>Ga0194135_10002801_pt1 | contig 10626 bp, 7 predicted proteins | sample LitLau_LLRF_2013_FD_134024 | JGI IMG/M metagenome (GOLD analysis project Ga0194135, IMG submission 134024) | Freshwater sediment microbial communities in response to fracking from North America - Little Laurel Run_MetaG_LLRF_2013 (version 2) | ecosystem: Environmental > Aquatic > Freshwater >... | reverse complement strand
TGCTCTTCCTCTCCCACCCCCGCCTCTACCGCACCTCTTCAACTCCCCCTCTTTTATTTTGATTGCCTACCTAATACCGTGAAGTAGTAACGTGAATTTTTTAAAACAATTTTCTGGAAACTCAAATAGGCTTAGAAGCATTGGCCATCGTGAGATGATATTTATATGGGGACTGGGGACGACAAGCATATCTGAACACATACATGCGTGTGCTTACCAGAACATGGGACTGTCTCCAGTGTCACGGAACCATAACTATTACAGGATAAGGAACCAAAACAACGACAGGAATAGGATGCGAGGTCGGGCTTAGACCATAAGAATCGGTTACTTTGTTGATTATCGTCCATACCAACCGCTGCCGCATAGGTACGTTATGGTTGGTGGTACATGGCCAAGCGGAGACACGGTTTCCAGTTTTGACCCCTTGAAATGTTTAAACCCTTCAACCGTAGATAGGTAACACTCCTTTTCCCAATGGCTGAGAGCGGGATTTTTTGTGATATACCTATTAGGTGACGTTTCCAACAAGTTAAGAACAGTACACCAACTAGGTACCTACCTACCTGGATTATTAAGTAGTACTGATATCATCATTTCATGTACATTATTCCAAAAATGTATTACCTTTATAGTAATAGAAGATTGGTATAATAGTCCGGATGTTCTAAAAACAACCGTGTCGAAATATTTCACTCCCAGCACTCCCAGCACTCGCACAATCTGTATCTTCTCTTTCTCTCTCTCACACACACTCATACATTTAAGGAAGCAAAGTGTCGAACACACCTTGTAGCGATCGAAAATCAAATGTATTTTCTTATACATACTTAGGTCCCAAACGACGATCCCCAAATAAAATTTGCGGTTACCTACGATTGTCCACACAACTCTCCGTATGCCATATTAGCCTTGCCTGGAAAAACTTAGGTCGATAGCTTTATCTATGGTTGATCCTTTTCATTTTTTCAGTATACCCTAATATCAGAGTGAGAATAAAGTATATCTCCGCGCGGTAGTTCTTAGAAGACCCACACTATAAGGGGTATGTTGGGAGGCAGCCATAAGCAAGCTAGGAAGGGAGGGGATGTTGGTTCCTTTTCGAGCCTCATTAGTTCCTTGCTCCCTGCGTGAATCTCAGACCTACTCATTAATTCCCATTAAAAAATAACAATTTGCTGAGAAAGGAGAAAGGGATGGAAATTACCGCAAGGCGTTCCAAGACATTCTTGGCTTTGTTCTTAACCCGAGTAATCCGACATGGAGCTACTTAATACAGCTCAACGGCCACGCTTCAAATTTATAACGCGCTCTCTTCACTTCATTTCCTTTTTGGCTTGCCGTAGATTACCAGCCGCCCTTTTGTTCTAACCCAACCGAATAATCTCCCACCGAAATTCAGCCGGGACCATTTCAATGGCCCACATACCCCCTCACAAAAGCGAATTCATCTACCCATCTCCCTGATATTAACCAAATGATACCTGCTGATGAATATAAAAAATACATCTTCATCTCCTAAAATACCTAAGGTAAAAAGTTGCCTAAAGCTTTGAGACGTCACACGTTCTCTTCAAAGTAACCATTGCGCTTCTGCATGACGTCACAGATTATTGCGAATTGATGCCCTGCACGTTAAAACTGTTGTTACTTGCCCGCAATCATGCATCTTAGTTTTTCATGCCAAATCAACCCCCGTACGTAATACAACACAGTGGGCAGAGGTATTTTTGCATTTTCTGATGAGGAATCATACCAAAATGTAAATCATTGTTTTGTTTTTGTAGCAAGACGAGTGTTTGAAATGTAATTTTTGGCGAAAGCTTTGGGGCATGCTTGTACCTCCCTTTCGCAAATAATACACGGTTAATTATTTTGTGCGCTTGGGTATAATTTCGCCTCAAAAAAGCAAAATCGTGCTGTTTTCTATAAATTACATAACCCTTTCCAGTATTGGTTTGACTACCAAACTCAAGGAACTTAACTTATCTCATCAGATAACAATAATTGATTATAAACCGTTGACAATAAAAGATTTGTAATTGTCTGTGATGACTAATGAGAACAATAGATATTTCAGTCATTGAAAAACAAATGGTTTCGAGGCATAGATGGAGAGGCTGAAGACCTGAAGAAGTAGGAGAGGATCGTGAGGCCCGCGGACCTCCCCCGACTTGTGAGGTCCACTACCAACCTCCACAACCTAACTTGACTACTTTCATACATTGATTCACCGTTCTCAAAAGCCCACATCTTAGCCTACGCTTCGAGCTCGACCAAACTTGGAAACAAATGTAAAAAGATAATGTAATGTTAGTTTTTGTTGTGATAATTTCAATGTTCTTTAGATGGTCTGATGAGAGTAGACAGAAAGAAGACGTTAGCTCTGGCTAGATCATTACACTAACTAATTTGTAACTTAAGAAGCTTACTTTGTATTCTCCATCAATCGACAAGTCATGCTATGCCCAGCTCTTTTGGAAATGATCTCTTAAGTACTCATAATTCAACAAAAAAGTTTTCGCTTGCAGCTTTGTGTAGTTACTACTATTTTCAAATTCAAAAGAAAATATGAAGATAATGTGTCAATGTGGGCTTCTCCCCTGTATCCGCTGCTGTATAGGGTTTACAGATTAAATGTGGAATTCAATAATTTTCCAATATGCTCGTACAGCCATGGCACTGAAACCTCAAAGCCAACCCCGAAAAGTTGTGGGCAGAGGAGCAGGAAAGTTTTCAATGGGAGAAAAGCGCCTGTATGCAGGTCCATGAATGTGTGGTCAGCACCCCCAGCATTTCTCACACTTCCTCGGTCCTCGTAAAGTTCTTCGCCCCGCAACCTGCACGCTCCCTCTGTGGGGAAAAGACCACCAACTAATTCCTGCATGAAGGGGAGTCACCAGAGACATTATTACTGTCTTTAATCCTGCACAGTTGCAATGTTATACATACAGCATCCGTATATTTGTATACGCATTTGGGTGTATTTACAGTGTGTTCCGGTCACCCGGAAACATATGTATATCAAGTTAACATTAACGTGTCGCCCCGCCATATACATATTTTTTTAACATTTAGAGTAATTTTTCTTTGAAATATACCAAATAAATACCTGGTCTGGTGTAAGTGGTCCGGAAAGATGGACGGAACATGATTAAACGTGCATCAATCGTTTCATTTTAAATACGTGTAATAAAAATATAAAACACATAATATGATATAGCTGAGATGGAAACAGAGAGTAAGAAATTTGCAGAAACTCGTGATCGCTTACTGTCAAAAGCTCTTAACAAGTTCTAAACTCTTCTAGTTCGCCTCTCTAGACTTGAGTCCCTGTCTCACTGATAAAACTGTTTAATTGTACCCCGGCGGAACTTTACCGGAGATTAAACGACTTAAAGAATTTGCTACTTTTCAACTGGATATTCCTCATATTTCCTGCTCCTTGCTCATTTTCCATTAGCAAATAGATCAAATTTCTTAAATTACTTACAGAGAGCGCCGGCAAACGCCTTCCTCAGGGAATTTTTTCTGAAATTCGATGTTGTGGTCTATTGTGCTTACCTTCATTCCCGAGCTTTTGTGAATCTATTTACTCGTAACATGGAAATTCAAATGGAAGTCCAAAAATATCGCGTATTGTAATAGATGGGGGATGTATTTCACTTTATACCTATAGCAATGTTTACAATTTGTTGAAATTTCACTCATGTGTACATGGTTAGTTAGAAAAAACAGAAAATGACAAGATACTTTTCAATATTAAACAGAAATTAATTCCTGGCTCGAACCCTGACACTTTTGAATAGTTAAGTGTTAAAAAGGTACTGACCACTTATTGACGTCTACCCTCCCCGTGGTATAGTACCTAGGGCAGATTAGCTCATAAGCTGCAGTCTGGGGTGACAAATTTTCAGAGGGCGTCAAATTTGTAGATGAAGAAAAATTAAACTCAGAGTTTAGATTTTTTAGCTATTAGCTGCTTTGCTCATTAATCCCAGATTCAAAGTTGTTGCTAAAACGATCATCATATCTCATCTCCTCCGCTGCCAACTATCGGACTCCTCTTGATGGCGGTAGACTCATCCTCATCCTAGGCTATCCACTAACATGCTCCATCCGGCCATCCCTTAAGTGTAGGTGTACGCCCGGCTACACTAGCCACTTGTCGCTCCAAATGGCTACAAGATACCAACCTGACAGAAATAAATACGTAGGCTCTTATCTCTGTCTTCCCTTGGTCTAGCAGACCCCGCCCTGTTTATTTTTGGAAATAAAAAAACATTAGGTCGTCTTTTCCTGAAACTCCCCTAAACTGCAGCTGTTGAACGCATAGGTACAGTGCTGAAGTGAATACTCAGACGCTTTCAGGCTGTCCGTTGACTTTGGAGCCGGTTGCAGTCGAGCTCCAGCTCCAGTCCAGTGTTCAGTTTTCAGTTGATGGTTGGTGTTTGTGAGGTGAGGTCACGTCACGCTATCGGTTCTTCGCCTCGCGCGCGTTTTACGAGATCTTCTTCCTACCCCTTTCCTGTTATATCTGCCTAGTGATTAAAATTTCTCGTTCTTATTATTGTGCATAATAGTGTTAATTGACCCTCCTGTGGATTTGTTGATGTTTTCATAGCTGTATTATCGAGAGACTTATCTGTTAATTATTATTGTTTGGTAAGTTTCTATACGTTCATATTATCTATTCTATACCATATACCTACTTAGGACCTGTAGGTGCCCGGTGCCTACCTAGAGCCAGTTAGGCTGTGTAGCCTGTGTCCGAATTTGAACATCTCATGGGTGACATATGATAATTCTGATTGGCGATTTTTTTATTAGGCCGATCAGAAATCAGAATATGTCATATGAGACGTCTATTTGGCTCTTCATTACTAGTTATTTAATAATAGGTAAAAATAATTGTTGTACACCCCTTCATTAACCTCCTAGCCCACCAGCCCTGACACGTTGGCGACCCATAATGTAATATGCCAAAAGACAGTCCTAAGACTTGTGTTTTGCACTTTTCAACCTGTGGGATACCTGCTTGAGTCTAAGTGACTCATAATGGTGCATGTGATTTTGCCAACCAAGACTTAACGAAAGTTTTAATAAGGGTGGTATTTGAGTCTTCCGATTCAAGAGTAGATAATGCCACATAAATTCAGGGTTGTACTCGTATTTTCAGTGTGCGTGTCTAAATATCAGAGTTGGATCTGAATAAATGCATTGTGCAGGTGCTTTTGCTATCCACTTCTAGTAATAATCCTATAATTAACTTAATAATACCTAATCTCGTTTTTATTTTTCGCTTTGCTTCTGCTGTGTCTCTTTGCACCTGGATTAGAAGCCTCTGCCTATGGTCCTGCGAATGCCCATCTTACTATCCATTGAAATTATAGAAGGGTACGATGAAAAATCTTAACACAGTAATAAGAGCAATAAGTAAAAATAAAAATGAGTTATTGCTAAAAGAAAACTGGGAGTAGGTTTTTGTGGATATAGGAAGCGTTTTGTTCCACCCTTAACAGGGACTTCTTTCTTGTTGACTCTGTGGGACCAACCTTGGTGAGTAAGACCTTGGAAATGACGGCATGTCGCACAACTGGGCCTATACAACCTGTACACATATTTCAGATCATCTAGCAGTTAAAAGAATGCATTGCGATGAAAAGAATAAAGCGTTGGTTGCAGCAAATCACGAATTCCGGGAAGCCACCAAGGAAATCAGAGAGAGCTTTTTTTACGGAAAACGAAATTTTCTTAGTTCTCATTGATTGAAAACTTGACAATGAATCATTTTGACTGTCAGTTTGCCGGCAGAGTTGCCTGTAATCTCAACATTTTCTCTTTTGTCTAAATTTGTCTCGTCTTGTACTTCAGCGAGGAATAACCAAAAAATCAGATCTTTTTTCTATCTCTTTGCCCTTTCATTCTCGTGTTTTTGTGTTTAAAAAAAAATATTATTTTTATTACAACGAAATCTTAGCCGTGTTCAGTAGACCGACTACAATTTACTACCCATCTACTTCTTGCTTAAAATATAAAATAATATTCAAAATAAATTTGATCATCCTCAAATGGTTTTCTGACAACAGGTCGGCTGGTAATTTATAATTTTTATGTACATTTAAAAAAAAAATAAAAGGCGCGTTATGGCATGGGGCGAATTTCGATCTTTCCCCAAACCATAGTAGGGTAGGTTCCAAAAAATTCTCGGTATACTAAACTAACGACGTTTATTATTCTGAACTGAAATTCTAATTTCATAAATACTGTTTGTCAAGAAATTCGTCCAATAAAAAATACATAGGTACTTAATAATAATCATTGGCGGCTCATTCCAAAAATCCATAGTACCATTTAGAGATAGTAGATATAACATTACCTTTTTTAAATTTACGGAAATACTTCTATCAGGGTCTTGGTCTATAATACCATTTGGTAACTTATTTCTGAATAAGGAACCAAGGTAGTACACATACCTAAGGAAATAACTTGTGCTCCAGACTATCGAGACCCCTCGACCCGGTATAGTCAGGAACCCATAGTCTGGACATTGAAGAGCGTCCATAGCGTTGGATTTGGTTGAGCGGTGGATATGCCCGATTGTCGTTGAAGATCAGTTTTTATCAAAGTTCCATCACAATTTAGTCGAACGATTAAATATGATGATTCGGTAAAAATCACCATAGATTGGTGGGTATTCTATTACCTCTCCTATTAGCCCAGTCATTCCACCAATCCACCATACACCATTAAACACACAAGTTCTTGCTAAAAAAATCAAGGTGTTGGTATTTTCGCAGTTTTGTATTAATTGCGTTCTTGAAACAATTGATTCGGGGCTTGCGTATTGATTCAGAATTAGGATTTTCTCCTGCGTAATAATTTTTTGCTTCAGCTCAGCAGCTTTGTTCCAACAAAACACCTACCTATACTACTACTTACTAAGCACTACTTTGGGGTTACATTTTTGTTTGTTTGAGTAGGGTTCTATTATATTATGGGACGCATTCAGTTTATAGTTTATTTAAGCCGGATATTTAGGGTTTTAAATGTTTGTGTCTTCAGTGAAATTTTGAGATGTGTAGGAAATACATGTGTTGTACCAGTCGAATCCCGGTTCGGTGAAAGTATTATTTGCGCTATTAGCCACAGCAAGTTTAGGGACGCGTAGATACCTGGTAGCTACGCGCGGAACCAAATATCAATACATTCTCCCGTTATACACCAAACATTCCATGTTCAATTCTGACTTGGTACATGACAAATAGTACCTTTACAAAACTACGTGACATATGCTCATTTTGGTCAGTGCAATGCGTATGTCTATCCAGTTTCCCTCTGTTAGATCCGGTAGCCATACATGCGAATTCGAAAGTGATTTCTAAAATCGAACTAGGAGTCCACACGGACGATGCGTTTTCCGTGCTTTTCGAATTTTGATAAATAGATAGATATATTTCATAAGAGTTCGGTTCAAACATATACAGAAAACGGCAGAAGGAAAAAATACATAACTTACAATTAACAATCTAATATTCTATTCTATCTTGTATCTAGGTATATACATCACTAATTCTTGTTGACAACGTGGTACCTTGAAGAATCAGAAGAACTTGGAGACGCCGAAACTCAACTGAGTAGAAAGTATTACCAATGATTATCTTTTTCACAGCGGCTCCATGTGGATGTCAAAATAACCGGGGGGAAATTTGGCACACGCGTGTTGAAATTATATCCCGGTTAGAATGCTTGTTTGGCAATTTGGCATAACGCACTACTGTGTAAAAATCTAAAAGCACGGAAAAGTACAACGCATCGTGTAGACCCCTATTGAATTTCCACGTTTGATAGTTTCGTTTCCTGGCAACTCCGAGAAGATGCAAACCGCTAAGTATTTGCCGATATAGAAAAGGTTCATTTGCTTTTTGTACCTAGATGTACCTAGTACTTAAAATAATTTTTAAGAACTCATAGGTATCTCATACCTAGGACGACTTTATTGTTTTCGTGTAGTAATCTTACACGGGTCGATTTACTTAAGGTATGACAGAAACTGTTGCCGGGATTTCGGTTAATTTTTCGAAAATCAATTATCGATTTCAGAATAGGTACATTACATTTTTTATTACATTATGATTTGTTTAATTGCTTCACTGCTACCATTTTTTGGCCTTATTATTTAATTTTGAGGTCAATTTGAAATGCAAGTGAAGGGATGTTATTGGGAGAAGGGTAGGTATATTAGGGATTTGTACGTGAGTTAGATAAGAAGAGATAATTGACCGGGGCGAGTGGTGAACAGCGCCCCTCATGGCCGCATTCTAAACACGTACTTCTGTTTATTTCCCTCATAACGCTCTATCTTATCCGACGTTTTACTTGCGAACTTCTAGAGAAATCCGTTTTTCTTCTCTTCTAATGCACATGATAAGGCAAGAGTATCCCGCGGCTACATTTCCTATACCTGTCCCGCATTTCCGGTTACAGGTGTACGAATGAATGGTCATTCAGTTCTATACTTTCTGACTCTCATAATGATTGATAATGAGCATCAGCCGGAAGTTTGACCAGGCTGAGCTTTGACTTTATCTCATCATATTCTTTTTTTCATATACCAGACTTAGTTATCAGTAGATACATGGCTGCAGACCCATATGCTTGACAAGGGTGATAATAACAATAATTTTGACTTGGATTAGCAACGAAGTTAGGACCTGGGTTCGCGACAAACCGTTGCCATGTTTTCACCGCAATCTGCAAGATCTGGATTTGATAAATAAAACTTAAGACTTAGCTCTTGATTCGGACTAGCTGTCGAATGTCTGAAATTTCGGTGTTTGCCTTTGTTGATCCTATAACCTTCCGTAGCGAATCATTTCTGGATTCTGGCTCTCAGTCAAACAACCTCCAGAGAAAAGCTTTATTTCTTAATCATTGGTGGTGACCCTTTTCAACGAAATAAATTCCTAATTGGGTTTTTGGGTACCGTAGTGAAGATTAAATGGCCAAATGTAGCAAAGACAGAAATAAGGTTAACTAGGATTTACTGGTGTGCAGTATGGCCCTTCCCTAACCCTCATGAATAGTTAAGAGAAATGAAGGATTTCGAGGGAGGGACCGCAGTGGACACGCTGCTGGCGACCTGGATCAGCACTGAGAGCCATAGTCAGGTTGGGTTGGAGGATCCTTTGTGGACAGGGGCAATCATTCAGTCTGGTGATCATCGCTAGGTACAGCTTGTTAAGCTGTAAGGTTCGCTGCGCATTTGGCTCAAGAGGGCTTATGCCTCTGCTCCTCGTAGATCCCCCTCATTAATTAACTGTTTGTGTCCAGACACTCAATTTTCAATTAAATGGCTGCACACTGGGGAAACGCTGCCGATGAACTGGCCGGCTGAAAATCAATTCAAAGTATATACATATATGATACGCTTCAGCAATAATTTTCATAAAAATTTCAATATTCTTTATGGGGTAGAATAAATAGTGGTATGTCGGTATTAAAAACATTTTCCCCGGCCGACATGATTTTTATTTCTAATGTATGCATTTTCCCATGCATTCCACAGGAAATTGACTATAGGTATTGAGTTTAGCAACAGCTATTTGAAAATTGCTATTACTTACTATGCAAATAAATTTTCATAAAATATATGGAATAGAATATGTGATACCTGTATCTTCATTATCTTCTGTTCCGTGCTACGAGTAACATCAAGCAATGTCTACAGCCAAAATTTAAAAACTCACCATACTGATTACCTAAAGGTGCTCAAATCAAATCTCTGTCAGCATGTCTGTCTAATAAATATGAAGGAGCTAAATCAAGAATCTTGAAGGAAAACTGATTAAAACTAACTCAGACGGCTGCAGCAAACTAATGAGATTTGCCTGATACTTAACTTAAGAAGTACACAAGGGTGTGACTTTATTGTATTACTTCTATAGCTTTTGTCGTGTGGTGAGCAAGAGAAGCGTAAGGAACAGAGCAAAGATGTCTTTTATCAAATTACGTAGCTAATTGGGGAAGTTAGAGCCAGGATGAAGGGACTACATCACTACGCGCCGCGCCACGGCAGCACCAGCAATAATTCGTTTAGCTCAATTACAGTCTCACCAAAGTTTGAGCGTCTTTTATGTCGCAGGCTCAAACCATGACGAGCTTGTCACAAGTTTCCTGCTACGAACGCTCGGTTTTTCCTGATACAGGTTGTACAAGTTCTATCTAAAAGGCTGCTAACTTCATCAATATTTTAGGGGTTACATGGGCAATCTAGGCATTGATGGATTTCGTCCGGTCCCGTATGGACCGAGAACCGCAAACAACAACAGCAAACGCACAGTTTTTCCTAATGCGAGTTCTAGCTACGTTCATGTCTAAATGGCTGCTGACTTCAACCGTATTATAATTATTATAATTATGTAACTCAAACGAAAACATTGCAAGTCCAAACTAATTAATTGTAATTAAATGAATAATATAATGGAAAATAAATTACATGAAAGGGTTGTGGCGAGTTGTAGATGAGAGGGGGGGTTGAAGCTCTACACAAAGCCTTATTTAGAGAGAATTCAAATCAACGAAAAATACAGAAAGCTATTTAGGTGGGCAGGGATATTGTAATGC
>Ga0194135_10002800_pt1 | contig 10628 bp, 9 predicted proteins | sample LitLau_LLRF_2013_FD_134024 | JGI IMG/M metagenome (GOLD analysis project Ga0194135, IMG submission 134024) | Freshwater sediment microbial communities in response to fracking from North America - Little Laurel Run_MetaG_LLRF_2013 (version 2) | ecosystem: Environmental > Aquatic > Freshwater >... | reverse complement strand
CCTTAACAACATCTTCCTCCTGTTGTATTACAATAAAAACAATATATTCATCATTCATCAATAATAACAAAAACAATTATCCACCGAACTCTCACACACGTGGACACGTGTGTGCTTCATCGAGTCCATCGAGATCCAGTTTTGTACGATTCTAGCAAAACAAAACTATTGCCAATACTCTTATACAATACTTACCTGGAATAATCGTCTCGTCGTCTTCAGTGAAACTCCAGCCGTCGTTCGTACCATTCACTTCGTAGGTGCGGTCGGCTAAAAAGTGTTCCACATTCAAAATTAAACTTGGAAACCGGAGTTTTTTTAAAGTTTTAAAGTTTAAAGGTGGTGGAAATGTTCGTGCGGGTTGTGATGAATTGCAGGGAGTCTCGCGCGGAAGAGAGGGAGACGAGGCAGCGTTGCCATCTGCACTTTCCTCCGTCGTCTCGTCTCCAACAACAAAATAATATTCTCCTTTGGACTCACCTTTTACTTCTTCACTCACTCTCTGTTATGTAGCAGCAGCGCTGCACTTGTCCCCGAACAACTTATTTCCTGGTCGACTGTCGATGTCGAATTCTTCTTTGTGACTAAGCTAATTTGTAACAAAGTGTAACAACAGGTTACAACAACAGGTTAGGAGCAGAAAGTTCGGCCAGTCGTCGTCAGTCCCCTCGCCTAGCTATAGTTAGTAAGTTAGTTACCTGTGAAGTTTCGAGAAGTGAGTCACAGCCACAGCAGCAGCTGAAAGAAAGGTCCTCTCAAAAGGGAAACATTTCTTGGAAACCTTTGGATTTTTTAGATTTTTTAATTGTCATAAATCAAAATAAACTTTGGACCTCTTCTAGAGTCCTTTTTAGACTCAAGGTAAGCGATTGAAGTTTATTAAGATAATATGAGGTTCAATTGATGGTGGTAGTTGTTGATTCAGGAAGTGAAACTAATATTTATAATGAAATATGCTCGTTTTTAAAGGTCGATTCTGTCAGATCAATATGATAAAACTATTTTCTTTAAAACAACAAAAGAAAGATGGGGAGTCGGTTCCAAGTTCGTCTTCTAATCAGAAGAAGTCTTCGCCAGCGCAATTGAGAATAATGAAAGGTAAGTTGCATGAATACATTGCATTGTAAGTTGAATTGTTGAGGATCATGTTTGTTGTTTGAGGTAACTAAAATATTGTTTGTTTGAAACAGATTTAAACGAACTTAACTTGCCCAAGACGTGCAACACAGAGTTTCCAGATCCAGATGATTTGCTGAATTTTAAGTTAATAATTTGCCCGGATGAAGGGTTTTATAAAGGAGGAAAGTTTATGTTTAACTTCAAAGTGGGACAAAATTATCCCCATGAACCTCCAAAAGTTAAATGTGAAACGCAAGTTTACCATCCTAATATTGATCTTGAAGGAAATGTCTGCTTGAACATACTCCGAGAAGATTGGAAACCCGTCCTTACCATCAGCTCTATTGTTTATGGTCTTCAGTACCTCTTCCTGGTTAGAATTTTCTTAACTTTGAAGTGTTGTAAAATATTAAGAATTATATAAATGCTATGTAAGAAGTACAATGTATAATGTTTGAAATTTACAATTTAGGAACCTAATCCAGAGGACCCGTTGAATAAAGAAGCAGCGGATGTACTACAATCAAACCGGCGACTATTTGAGACCAATGTAACAAAAGCTCTGAGAGGCGGATATGTTGGAACGGTATATTTTGAGAGGTGTCTTAAGTGATTCGACTGCTACCCTTATTCGCTGTTTAACTTTTAAAACGACGAGAAAACCATTCAGTGCGATCCGAAGCTAAATATTTTATAGAGACTTTGGACTGTGGTTTTAATGTATGGGCATTCATGTCCGGCATTCAGATGTAACACACAGTCACAATCTACGGTTGGGATATGTCCGACATAGTTCTAGCAAAGTTTAAATTGACTGGGAGTGTTTGTTTTAACGATAACATGAATTATATTAGCAAATATGTAAATGCGTATTCGAACTCGGTGTGATAGATTAGGGCTAACGAATATAATACATGTCCACTGTACGTTTTGTCATCATCTGTGAAAAGTGTGTTATGATTTTTGATTAAACACTAAAGTATGATTGTTGTTCTCTAGTTTTAACAGGCTTACGTTCTCAAAAAGTATATTTTACCTTGGCTTATCTGCTTCAATTAAGGTATTGTAAATGTAAGCCATAGATAGTAAGCCGTTAGCATTGTTCTGAAAATGTGAACAGAAGTGTACATAATGACCAGAGGTGACCTATTGTGTTATGCAACTGTAGAATATATAAGTATACGTACGAATCTGTTGCAGTTGAACTGGCATTACTACAGTGGAAGTTTTAAAACTTTTGTACAGTCCTTATTTTGATAAAATGTCAGTAAATCAGTTTGAAATTTGATTAAAATGCAAGTGAAATTCAAATGTGTATCAAGAACTACGTTTGTGGTTGAAACTCTATATGTATGACTATCTTGAATGAACATGATTTATGAACACATGGATAATAAATGAGTACGAAAATGACCTGTGTAACAATAAAACAACGATGACCATTATTACCATGTTAATGAACTCCTTAGTTTAATTAATTCCATTTATAGTGAGTAGCATTCATAATACATTCTTTCTTAAACACGCAATCACTCACTCGCATTTACTTGTATATTTGTAATTAAAAGCGATTGCCTGAAGAATTTCAAGTTACATAACCAAAGAGCTAGTAGCGTGAAACAACTCACATTTCCAAAATGCAGAAAACTTCGATAAAAGGACAACGGATTGCGTCCAGTTTAAATAAAATCGTTCAAATTAACTTGTATCATTGCACTTATCAAACGGCTATTCACAAAACAGCAAAGCCAAGATACATTTAAATTCAAATTTCAAGTTGCGTGTACAGTTAACATTAAATCGTCATTCCTCGAGATCAGATACACGATTACGTTTCGTCTTCTGTACTTACACTTACAACATCTACAGAAACTTTTACCTTTTATTCGACAGGTGTTAGGACTAAATCTAGAAACGTCATATTAGAACAGCATAAGTTTCTTTACAACACAGTGGAGCTCAATATTAAGTTGGCTTTTAGCTTTGGCTACTACATATTACATTTTTTTTGTTACCACCTACTCATCTTTACTATCCAAAAGCCTAGTAGTAAAGAACAAGAACAGAGTTGCGACGTTACATAACAGTTATAATATTAAAGGTTCCAGATTCCTTCTGAGGTACGTGACTTCCGCTGCAATTATGCTTTCCCTACTTCCATCAAACGATGTGCTTCTTGCAAAATGTGCAGTTCATATACTTGATTCTACCTATAGTGATAGCAATTATAATGTGTTGTGTCTTAACATACAAAGAAACTGCCGTTTTCCTCAATATTCTCAGTCTTACTTACATCATTCTCAACCTTATCCCTGTCCACGCATCTTTATGTATGATTAAAAGTTGGTTCAATCTAGCCCAAAATTAGCAATCCTCTAATAATTTAAATATGAATCAGTCTTTTAGGTATTAAACCTTATAAATTATACGACCAAAAGGAAATCACTGTTAAATTTCTGATAAACTCTTTGAGCTTAAATTACAATTCTACATAACATACACGTAGTCGCTTACTGCGACATTTGTACACAAATATCTACTTCATTGTAACTTCATCTTGGCTTACGTCTAAATTACCGTTTACTACTATTATTATGTTGTATTTAATCAAATTGGCTCTGAATCTGATTGTTGTAAATTGTATTATAATGTGTCGAACAGGCTTTAAGCTAGTTCGCTCGTGTAAATGATACATCAATACAAGAACTCTACTTTCATTATCGAATCAACCATATTTCAAAATAAACAGAACCACGCCTAGTCTTATTTATAGCTGCTATTGGATGCTATTATACAGCAATGTAAAGACATACCATTTGAATAACCTTTTTTGGTTTAAAGTTGACATAAAAGAGGTTTCCTGACTGATTGTCTCTTCGCGTAGTAATTAAAAGCTTAGTATTTGGTTTTGTTCCTTGACATTGGATGCTACAACATATAACGTTCTTGTATGTGCTCAGAGCGAGACTTAAGCTAATCTAGGTTTTACACGGTTTATGTGGGGACAATCGCTACGTATCTGAATCACTGTAATCTAATTTACATGCATAGAATAAAAACAGACGTTAAGTTGAGAGTAGTGTTGAGATAAAGCTTATGAGGAGACATTACTCTACAAATGTGTACTTGTCCTTTCATGGAAGGATCAGCCATTATTGTTGTGTTGGTCGAAGAGGAGAGTTGTGGTAGTCTCGGTGCCCCATTTACTTCCAAGATGTGATGGATGATGAAGAGGTGAGTGTGAGTATGAAGAAATGAAGGCAGAAGGGACGATGGGCCGTTTGGCACTCGATGTTACCACTAGGTCCTCTACTTCCGCAAATGAGCGTTTCAGTCTCGGGAGTAAGTTTCCAGGGGTTTCAGCAACCTGACTGTCACTGTGCTTAATTGTACTTGATAAAATCGCAGACGTTGGGGTTTGTTGGACCGTTGTATCTACACTTTGGTCACCGACATTAATGTAAGCATCGGCCAAATCCATTAATCCCATGTTAGGAGTGGATTGTGGCTGTGGAGAAGAGATCGTCGACGTGCTTCCACGCAGCATTTTCATAGAATTGTGATTGATTGATTTAATTCCATTCCCATTAACCTGCCATTCACTCGTCCCTACGAGATCTGAAGTTGCTGAAGACAGAGAGGAATCATTGCTGCATCCAGGATCATCGGCAGGAAGCTCTTCTATCATTACCCCACCGCTGTAATTCTCCACCGAGGAGTTTATCGGACCCATACCCAGAGCTGAAGCTGCAGATATCATCGTGGAGGTTGATGAGTTGGATGCGATTGAAGCAGGTGCATCACCTCGAATCTTAGTCAGTTTCAGTGTAGTGTGGACAACTTTCGACGTTATCGGGAGGGTGGACAATTGTGAATTGTTCGGAAGAGTTGAAGTTGCAGTGCTCGGAGAAGTTGATTGAGCAGAACTACCCGCAACAGCCGCACTCATGTTTGTACTAGATGTCGTAGTAACTTGCTGAAAAGTTATGAACGGAGTGATCCTCTCCCTCTCCTTTTCAAGCTCCTTGTCCCCTTCTTCAGAGCTGAAACGCCAAGTTGACCAGTCGTGAAAACATTGGACTATAAGTGGTTTGGGAAATAATCAGATTTTAATGATTAACTCACGTCAACAATGTATTGATACACACGAATGTTTCCACTTTCTGGGTCGTCTTGTTGAACTCAAGGAATCCTCTTGTGCGAAGATGAATAAGATCTCCAGTTTTTGACCTCAAGCGATACACACTATACCCTTGTCCTTCCACGCTGCTAAACACTACAGTAACAAAGCAACTCACGTAAGCCCTGGATTAAGATTAATTAATTTCCCCCTTTACACAAACTTACTTTGTCTGTTAGCAACCGTAGCCCATGGGCGGTCATCATGGTGAATGAAGTTAAATGCTGAATGACCCATCACTTCCTCTGTAAGATATCCAGCAACAAAAGCGATTCTGTGATCAGAATAAATTATGCGACCGTCAGGAGTGTGTCTTGTGACATATTCATCTTGTACGGCTTCCATCAGAGACAACTCTGTAATTCCCTTGTTTCGAAATGGTCGAGCTACGCACACAAACATGGGTTCGTCTACTGTGCTAGTCGATTCTAAAATCACAGCAACGGTATAAGTGTATTATCAAACCCAGATTTTTGCATTGCCACCTTACCTTTCTTACCCTTCGAATTTTTACATGTGTCCTTCTTGGTATTGTCTGTAGGGCGAAGATATCCTATAAGATGAACTGTGACATGGCGTGCAGGGTCACCACGAGCCATGGACCGCTCTGCTAAGCGGACGTAAAAGGACCTTCTTTCGCCAGATGCAGATGCTAAACCATTCATAGTTTCATCAGGGGCACCACCAAAGAAAGAAGGTGACCGTGGAACGTAATCGACACTTTCTGTAGACTCTCCATCAGCTAAATACATCAAGTAAATGCAAATATTAGCATACACTTTCGTGTAACACTTCTTAACGTACGACATACCCCGTGCTTCAAATGGTCTGGACGGTTGGAGATGGTGTTTTAAAAGCTCATGGTCGCCATTATGGCATATAGTATACAAAGACTGACCCATCAAATCCATCTGAGAGTGTCCCAGAAGCTTTTCTATGCTATCGGATACATAAACTATTTTTCCTGATGCAGATACTATCAACATAAACCCTTCGATTGCTTCCAAAACGGCGTTCGACAGGAAATCTTGGAGACCATCAGGTGCTAAATGAGGTCTTGGATTTGGTTGTTGTTTCAGACCTAATCAGTGAAGAGACTTGATTTGTCATATGTATCTCAACATGAATCACATTTGCATTAAGTTCACTCACTTAAATGAATTCGGAGAAAGTTGGCAGACAGTCTTAGGACAGAAGTTTTATCCATCCGTTTGGTTGCCATTGCTACAATTGGGACGAGGTTTGATAGCTCCGAAATATACATGTTGAGTTTATCTCTCCGCATTTTCTCGGCCAGGTTTCGCATCACTCGGCTTGAACTAAAATTTTCAAAACATACATTACATAATAGTGTGATCTGGAAGAATTATTTGGATTTCTCCACTAGTTTCTTCCACATAAATAAATGTCAACCATGCAACTAACACTGCTTGGAATGGTGATTCCTGTAGCATAATCCATTACATGATATTCAACGTTTCACAACTCTAAAACCAAGGTTTTTGTCTGCATTCGTTTTGTAATTTGTCTTTGTGGCATAAAAACAATTCCCAAATACAAAACACAACCCTGAACCATGAAATTAAACAACAATGATAATGCAAAAAGATGAACTAGCTATAACCTGAATATATGAATATAGACGGCGAGTATCTCACTGACAATCCTCTCACAGTCCGCATCAATAATCTAAGCAGATATTACTTATTACTGATATCACTCAAACTGGATTTTGAACATTTGAACTTTCAAACAACACAATCCGATTATTAGACTTGCAAAAAGATAAATTTTCCTGTTTACAAAAGTTAGCACTGTCCTTCTAACCACAAGGTGATAAGATACCAAAAAATACTACCACTACCATACATTCTTTACTTCACTCATAAGTTATAACCAATCCAAATTAATTTTGGTTAAATGAGTCTTTTGCCTTTTCTGGAACTTCATTTACTTTAATTTCAAAAGAATTTAGTTCATATAAAACTATATTGCGATGCAGCTTTCATAGAATTCACAATATACAAGCGTTCACGACAGAGCAGTCTTTTAAATATCTTAATATAGCTATACATGTAAATTGGGTAAAAATTTGGGTACCATTTTAGAAATACGAATAGATTACATCCAGAATCATGTACTCATTTAACATATTATACAACTAACTGCTGAGGATGTACATTTAACAATCGGAACAATACGATACTTAATGCATGCTTAGTTTCTGAACTTGCTTAATGCTTATTACTCAAATTTAGAAAAGAGCATATACACGTCAGTAGCTCCCAACAGAGTGTCATTTATTATCTTTCCGGATTCCAAAACACAATCTAAATAGTAGGTCCTCTATAATTATGCAATGACGTGTATGAAAAAGTAAATACATCTGAAGCCTATATAGCTGCAAAATAAAAACTCAACTCGTATAAATGGAAACTCGACATAAACTTAATATCACGAAGTGGGCAGACTACCCTGCAGTTATAATTTCTGTTGTCGAGAGCATTTAGCCATCCAGCCTATTGAATATTAAGAAACCCACATCACTAATTTCTAATTCATACGTAGTCCTAAAAATGCTATCACATTGTAAATACATCATAAAACATCCAAATCTGAATAAAGATGAACTGAAATGTATGGACAAAAAATACCACTCATCAAAGTAAGCTTGAGTTTTTCGAAAACAAATTAGTCCATGAGCATCCTAAATTAAGATATTTTTACACATCGTACACAAATATCAAGTTTTACATATTAAAAGCATTCTAACTCTACAATTTTGTTCTCCCTCGAAGTAATTTAACTTACTTTATAAACGAGAATGACGACCTATTCCCATACAGAACTCCTATGACAACCTTTCATCCATAATAGTAGGGTGTGCGACCAACATTTATAATAATCTTGAAACTCCATAGGTTTTTTACAGCACAATAAAATGTCCTGGCAAGCGCAAAACCCAACAGAGTGTAATAGCTGGCATCACTGGAACTTTATCCTTAGACGAAATGTGGAATTCTCCTTTTTGCTAAACTATGGATGGTCGTTCAATCCTTCAATCGACCCATCATGCAAAGCGACCCAGGATTTAAAGCAGTCACGCAAGTCACCATGTAATTTGTTTTCTATTTTTGACCCGAGTGCATGCATTTTGCCAAAATAATCCTATATTTTGTTGAAGCTTAATCAGTTTTGTAAAGGATCAGGTGATATATTTCCCGTTAGAGAAATTTAAACTTTTTATATCATGAAATATGCTTTATCATTGATGTTTTCCAGTTGGAATGAATAACATATAAAAGTAATTATTTTGAATGGCATAATTTGCAATATACTACATAATGGACCTATGTATTGTCTGTAAATGAATAGGATGATGGTAATCGTCGTCTGGAGTTTTATATTACTAGTTGTAATATCAATAGATGAGATGGGTTAAGTAAGAAACCCTACAACCCTCCCTCTACAATACAGAACAAAGATTTCTGTGCAATTTTCACTACTCTCACAAGTCTAAATCAGACTTGGTGAATTTAAGAGGATGTGATAAGCAACAACAAGTAAGTAATCAAGTTAAAGTGAACTATTAACTGGAAAGAAATTGTTAGGTCATACAGACAGAACCACAGAACAATCAACTTGCCGAGAAAACTTGCTGCTGATGATATTATATACCTAGCTCATCACCCCACGAAAAATCAGCAAACAGGTTTTCTGGAAAATGTTATACAATTCGATTGTTCCACTGTATTACCACAGTAATAATGCCACAAAGTTAGCTACTTAAAACCAGCCATGATCTACACAGGCTGACACTGTGAACTGTGTGGTTGCGATAAAATTGAAACCTCCAAAGTTTTAAACAAGTAAGTACAGGGTTAATAAAAAAGTGCAATTCAGCAAAATGCTAAGGCTTACGTAACTGCCCTTTACTTCTGCTAATCTCAATACCTTCAAAACGACTTGTATGCAACAATTGACCATAAAAAGATGGCTACTCAAAACTGCAACCTTCGATAATATCATCAAACAAATAAAGATGGGACACTGCTCTGCACTGCATATCGCAAAAATACCCCGATCCTTCTTCTTCTTCATGTCAATCGAACAACTCAGAATATGTACTCTCTTTAAGCATGTGTATTGGTCCTGCTTTACTTTTACTAAAATGGAATTATTACTGTCCCCAACTACCTTCCTTCGTAACTTAATAATAATAACAACCATAAAAGTTATTTCAGACTCACAGACGCATATATATATATACAAGAATGGTTTTAATCTACAGGAACTTCCTTGGATAGAATTCTTGGCTACAAATATTGGCAAAATTAGTACAAGTTCTATTTCGACCCTTGCAGAGAAATATCAAGGGCACCACTGATCAGATGATACATACATATATGACATGGATTAGTTATTCGTGTTCTATAAAGCATCGCTCAACCCAGCCGGGAGCAGCACATGCGTTTTCAGCTCCAGTGAGAGGTGCTGCAGGTACATAAACCATCATCTTCTTCTGCAAAATCAATTGTACTATTTGCACTAATATTACTTACTGAGAGTAAGCAACCCTCCTTTCTGCGAGAGCAGCCACTTTTACTTTTCAAGTTTAACAAATCGAATCTCCTCATCTAGTCTCGAATTTCTCGGAAATAGCTTTTCTGTGAGTTTGATGCTAATGCTAATTGCACACAGAATATCACATAGCTACACATACGTCTACAAAATTATATAACTACGTAAATATTATATATATATATGTATATATGTATATACAGGATGAGCTTGTACTTCTGTCATGCATTTTGGTTCTGTCAGTTCATGCAATCCTTTCATTGCAATTATACTGCTGCGGTTGTTGTAGTTCTCTCTAGCTATTTACTGCACATTCATATAGACACATTATATTACATTCACATACCTCTCTTCTTCTACTCCTTTTACTCCTTGCTTACTATTACTACTACCTATCTTAAAATTCTTGCATGATGCTGCAAAATGGTTCTTATTCCTTCTTCTACGGAAGCCACTCTGCTATTATTATTATTCGACTGTGTGTGTGTGTGTGTGTGTGTGTGTGTGTGAATGTAAAACGAAGAAGAAAGTGACTTGAACTCCTCCGTGGACAACCACCACAGAGAATAATAATACAATACAGTGGCAACGCGGACTACCACAACAGAGACGGAGAGGAAGGATTTTGAAGAAACTCAATAAGCGTGACGAATAGCTTTCAGCAAAGCAAAGGAAGTTCACGAATGAGGTTCTTTCGCATTGTAATGGTCGAGCTGGCACAAAACCTGACCTATACCATCATCGTCGT
>Ga0194135_10002799_pt1 | contig 10630 bp, 11 predicted proteins | sample LitLau_LLRF_2013_FD_134024 | JGI IMG/M metagenome (GOLD analysis project Ga0194135, IMG submission 134024) | Freshwater sediment microbial communities in response to fracking from North America - Little Laurel Run_MetaG_LLRF_2013 (version 2) | ecosystem: Environmental > Aquatic > Freshwater >... | reverse complement strand
TCCCAGGCTCCGTCACTATTATAAGTCTGCTGAAGCGGCCTCAACTCAGGTTCTGCTTGATCCGTTTAGAAAAAGAAAGTGAAGCAGCCGCCACCACCCCAAGACGCAGACAACCCACGCCACGTCCATCGCTATCAAAAGGATTTGCTGGCTCGCCTCCCCGTCCGATTCCATGCCGCTCAGGCTGAAGAATTTACTCTCGATCCCGGCGGAAATGAAACCATTGTTTCCAACAGTTATTGGGGCGATAGCACGATGCTCCCAAGAGGTACAAGAGGTAGAGTTACCAAGGCACAGGGCAGAATCCCTACGAAATCACATGCCAAGAAGAGTACAGTAGTTCACAAGTCACGCAAGTCGACTCATCATTCAAAGTCCATCAAAGCCAGCCGATCTCACTCCCACAGACGACGCGGACGATCAAGACCAAAGACAAAGGTCAAGAGGTCAAAGTCTAGGGAAAAGGGACATAGAAAAGGACACAAGTAATGATGCACGCAACAAGACAAACGGGATAATTAGAACCTTTTCTCATAAAACAATACAAGATCCAGTAAAATAATCAACAATGAAGGTTTAAAACGAAATCAGAAACTTGGAAATTGAAATGCGTTCGACTTTTATTGGTTGGGAATGATATGGTGGAGAGTGTAACTAATTTTAGTTTAGCTGTCGTTACTCGCAGGCTGACTGTCGCCGTCACCTGATGAGGCCATGGCGGTGCTGCCGGACGAGGGAACCAGCAGAGGCAGGTGGGACAGATGGAGGAGGAGCACGATTAGGTAGGAGCAGGTAGTTGGACACGGACGGTCGACATCACTGGTGAGCTGGCGAGAGGTCGTCGTCGGAGTCTGAGCCTGAGCCCTCGCGCTCACGTGCCAGTTCCATTAGAAGAGTTTTCTTCCGCTCCATTTTGTAATATACGGTCATCCTAGCCACGGTGTCTCCAAACTCCTTGTCCAGTTCCACAATCTAAGAAGAATGTAGCCCAGTTGTACATCAGTCATCCATCATACGGTTGATGAGATCAGAGTTCAATCTCAAAAGTGGTTATGAAATGTTGTTACCCGTTTCTGGAAATTCTTCTTCATGAGGTTCATTTGCTTGACAATTGGGATTTCGTCAAGGATGCGACCGAGGAGGTACTCAGTCGCGTTCGCTGGCCAATCGATTTCGTCATCCTCGTAGAGGTCCCGGAGGATCCCTGCAAACAAGTCCAAGACTCCGGCGTTTCTCAGCACTTGGCGGCATTCGGCCTTACTGGTTGCGGCCTGCTCGGATGAGTAATGAAATTACGAATGAAAAGATTTAAATCAGGTCTTGAGAACATTCCAGAGTAGAGGAGTGGCGTAAAACTTACATTGATTAAAATCTCGGGCTCTTCTGGGACCTCGGGCGGAGGCGGGCTGTCAATTTCGGGTTTTGACATGGTCCAATCGTTGACCACCGTTGAATCGTGTAAGATTTCAATTTAGAAATGAGGAATCCTATACTTTGTTCTACTTTGTTCTACTTTACTCTACTAAATCGACTAAACTAATTTACTAAGCACCATTACATCATCAGCGTTCGCCGTTGTTCTATTCTATATGTTGTAATTGAAGCAAGAGAAGAAAACAAATATTGGCTTTCTTCAAGTCGATACGCTTCCCATGGTAACTGACGCCGAAAGCTGAAAGGGACATCCGCAGTCTTAGGGAAATAAAATTATTTCACCTGCGCTTGCCTACCTGTTACAATTTCACGCCTTTTCATTTGTCACATTTACATAATGACCTAAAAACGCGGCAGTCAAATATTTGACGTTTACATTTTCACTTTTCGGAATCACTCTGAATGAGAGACAGGAATTGAGGTTAGTATTTAAGTCCAACCAAACGAGAACGACACCTGTAACCCCTGTAACAAGTCAGACAGGATTTATCCAATTCCAGCCCGCTGCTGCGTCCAAAATGAAAATAAAATACTTTAACTTGTGCGCTTCCATACTGTTTTTCTGTGTTGTGAAACTAAGTGACGCTGGATTCCCACTGATCTTCCCATTCCTCACAACCGGATGGTACTACAAGCCGGGCCCAGTTGAATCAATTGTTCTTGGCCTAATTGTTGTAAAGGTATTTTGCTCATGTCCAACTCCAATTTGGGATTGGCAGGCAACCGCTCAATTCCAGAATTGTGTCTAAAAGGTATTGGCGATTCGTCTTGGGGCCACGCTCTATGGCGTTCCGTATCATCTCAATGATATTTTCGATCATAAAAATATCCTTCCTCCATGGAACACGAGAGGAAGACGACATCTTGGAGAAGGGAATGGGGGGGATTCCCTTGTTCCTTTGTCACCCTCCGAAATCAAAGTGGTTGAGCGGATTCTATTGGTAATTGACTCAACTTTCTCATTCCATCAATTTCCCCAAAGTTAAAATTGGCACACATGGTTTACAGGCACTCAGGCGAATTGATTCCCACGACTGCTTTATCCGCTACATTTGTCAACTTCATCAAAATAACGCCAATGCCCAGTCACTCTCACCCGTGGATGATACATGGATGAGAATATTCAGGTCGGAAGACTAAAACCTATTTCCACAGAATACAGAGCTAGTTTGGAATTTGTTTCGTTTCCGTTCAAGCAGGCTCCGACCAGTCAAGTCCAAGGAGCAGCAGCAGTTGCTACATTCTCCACAAAAACTGAACGTAACCTCCTCTCCGTGGGACATTTATGAAAAGGCTTTATCTCCCCTCACAAACTGTACCCAGGAGTATTCGAGCTGCCCTCTGACCGCGACCGACTTGGGACTAGATTCCATTTTGTCAGGACTATTTTGAGACGCTTTATTTTAAATGAGTAAATGATAAAAGAACGAACGGTGGGTGGGAATTAAAAGAATGTTTTTTGTACGGGATAAGAGCGAAAGACAAAGTTCAGATGGGTTCGAGCTCCCTGTCTTCCGAGATGTTGCTCATCTGGGTCAGAGTTGACTGGGAGGAGAGGAGACGTCGAAGGGAGGGGCGCTGCGGAGTATTGGCCAAAACTCGGGGTGCAGAGGGTTGAGGCTTGGTGCTGGGAATACTCCCGTTGAGTTCCGCTGGCATGCTAATGCTCGTGTGCATATTGGGCTGGTGGGGAGGGGGAAGACTAGAATTTGACATGAAGCCGTTAATGACCGTGGCAGGGCCGTTGGCCGTCCTATTCTGTGGAGGGGGGTAACTCCCATGGGCCTCATAAGTATCCAGTTGATGGGTCTGACGAAAGTTCCGGCTGACGAAGCGAACCTGCACAAAAGGAAGCAGTTCCGGAAGTTAAGTGCGCTGTAGACATTGGGCAGACTCCAAAGCTATGGCTCACCGTGTAAAGGCCACCGAGGATACCCAAAATCCCGCCAACGGTGATGTCAATGGGATGATGCCGAAAATCGGCTACCCTGGACAAGGCACAGAAAAGGCCCCACCCAAGCCAGGAAATGTGACACCAGAGGATGACAATTGTGCCATGCCGCTTCACGGTGAGCCGATGATGTTGGTAGAGCTGCACAAGAACTCACTGGGATCAGAATGTGGCCGCTGACACTTGATGACCAACCAGGCTTACCATCATGAAAATTGCAGAAAACATTCCCAGAGCTGCGTGCCCGGAGGGGAATGACTTATGGGCGTCAACGAGCTTCCACCTGGAAATGTTCTGATTGGTGCAGGTATAGTCTTCAACCCACCTGGAATTTATAAGATTAGTTTTATTGTAACGGAAGGTTATTAAAAGTTCAATATTATACCCGTGTTTGCAATCCACTTGGGTAAAGTTTGGTTTACAAGAATCCACAAAGTGGGGTCGAGGAGAGTTCAGCGTACTTTTGCAAATATCATTCAATACTACCAGGAAAATGGCCCCGTAGATGTAGTCCTAAGGGACAAATTAGAAAATTTTAATCGAGGGAAAAGTGTAAGCACTTTAACAAAAATGCTTTAGAGTCTTACCCGGTACCACTTTGAAGCGTCCCACGCTCCTTGTTTCCACGGAGTCGACTGTAGTGGACTCTTAAAGGAATATTCGGAATGACTATGCAAGATTTCCGTAGCGAATATCTGTGGAGATGAAATCAACAAAAGAATTTCAAACCAGAGATACTAGACTTTTGAGAGCCAGAGAGCCATATAGGTCCAGTACAGGAGAAGGCGGAAGTGAAGATGAAGAGTCGCAATCTCAATTAACTCTCACCTGGATAAGCGAAGCCAAGAAGACGACAGTGAGGAGGGAGGAGGTCGGGATCGTGTCTCCATTGTATTTATGGAGAATCTGAGCGTCCGTGGCCACGTTCCCTTCACAGCGAATCTCTGGAAGATGCGGATTCACCAAGTTCAGGAGGCAGAGGGAGAGGATGATCACCGCTGGAAATAAATCAAGGGAATCAATTTCAACCTCGCCGAGTTCGGAATTCTGGAGCGACTGCAGAGATGCTTGATCTCTTCCTCAGTTGAATTACTGCGAGGCGAGCGTCTCCAATGGTTGGAACCTTTCTTGTCTAGCTTCAATTAGTAAGAATCGTTTCCCAAAGTAGGTAACAGCGCAAAATTTTATTAATCTGTTTGTATGCCAATTTTTTTTGACTTAAGTTCCTCTTCCGTAAGCACGTACAGGATGAGACAGTTAAAGTAATGATTGACCTTTCCACATTCATTGTCTGTCAAGGCTCTTGGATTTTATGAATCCCCATCCGCACCGATTCCAGTCCCACAAGGGATGATGGGAGGATGAACAAGGCGGAATTACTGACGCAGATTAATTCATGAGACTCGCACAGGAATGGCAGATCCATTTATCCTTGTTAGCTTTTCCTTCCAACGCAGCGGCCCACCGCTCAGCCTGATCCGAATTCGCTGAGGCCATAAATTGGCACACTTTAACAGTCAGGACAAATTGCATGAAATCTCAACGCTACTTCCTGAATCTTCTGTTGGGATTGTCCCAGAGTGCCTCCTCTTCCTAACATCTCAAGTCAGGTTTTATTAGAAGTCGCGATTTAACTTTGAATCTAATTCTCTTCAAGCTACAATTTAAATAAGTTTTTAGTCATCATAATTCATCTCTAGGTGCCGCTAAGGAAAAGAGCACCTGTATAAATCATATCTGTCTTGTGACATCATCCACGGGATTTTCCTAGGATCGGAAAATCTGCGGAACAATTTGCAAGTGGTTGACTGGCACTTTGCACAGCAAAAAAAAAAGTTTATGAAAATGGGTAAGAATTTGTAATTTGCACACCCATAAAACCCAGTCGTGCCGCCTCATTCTCACGATCAAATTACTGCCAAAAAATCTTATGTCATCGTCATCCTCATCATGATCTCGGAGATACAAAAAAGCAAACGCCCACGTTTTTTCTCGCAACTTTGCTTACCAAGGATGAAGGAGTGTAAAAGTGATAATAATAAAAATGAATAATAAAAAAAAAGTCTAATTAACTTCATTCGCACTTACCAACTACAAGGAGAATTCCATTGCAGAGCCATTTTGCGAATTTTCGATGGCAAATCATTTTAGAGCCGCCACACACCAGCACTCCACTGGAGTTTCCAAATTGACCCTCACTATTGGTGCTGTTACAACTACAAGAACCAAAAAAGACAAAGAAAGGATAATTTCCGACCAAATTTCCGCCGAATCACATCACTCCTATTTCCTACTTGCAATTTTACAATTTACACCCGGAAGTGACGGTAGAACTCAAAATACCGCATCCGCATCCCGTACTGGAAAATCCGGACTATAAAAGTTTGCACAAAAAAATCTAATCCGGGTTATTCACTTTGAAGAGACGGTCTCGTTTGGACCAATAATGTAATTATCAACTCGTTTAATCGTAATCACTCTGTCAATAAATAATTATTATTGTCGATGATCAGAAGTATGACTTTAATCTGTCATCGTCTCGCCATTACACTAAATATCCAACCTTATTTACTCGCGATAAAGTTCATATTGAATCAACTGGATGGCATCCTAATTTCAGCACCATTGCTTACCATTTCGTGACGGATTGATTCGTTGAGGTGCTTCCGTTTGACTCTTCAGCTTCCTTCCCTTTCTTCCATATCCTTTGGTTCAAGAGAGATTCCCAGCGGGGTTGTTGAGATAAATTGGAAAAGTTCAAAGGTCAAACCTCCTGTTTGTGGTAACCACTATAAAATTTGATGGAGCGTGGCTTTGATGGAGCACTAGCACTACTGTACGGAGTCACTGACTCCTTTACACAACTTGAACTGGCCCAACAAACACAGAGAAGGTGTTCACATTTTCGTGGTTCCACTAGTGATGTCTACGTCGATCCTTAATTACCACCACAATTCGCTCTGCTCCCGATAAATCCTTGGCCTGATACCGGTGCGGTGGTAGAGAATGGAACACAATAGAAGAGAAAACGATCCCCCAAACCACAAGCTCGGTATCACTCCTATCGCCCTATCTTAAGTCCATTCGATCCCAAGGGGGTAGTGGCCGTGATTGAAGCCAATTTTGGCTCATTCAAAGTCTATTGTTTCACTTTTTGATTACTCTTTGTTTGCTCAGCAGAGCAAAGTCACGAAGCAGCGTTTGAGAGGACTCGACGAATGCTAGACCAGAACCTTTATCCCTCCAAAGAAAGTACAGACGGGGGAGTAGATTCTTGGGAAGTCGTTACTCGTTAGTTTTGATTTTGCTTCGTACATGATGAAGACGAGAGCTTACACGTTTTACACGCAACAATTCCCTGGGATTTATTTTTCTCCTGCCTCATGTTGACAGGCAGGGATCCAAGATCCAATTATGAAGGAACCGAGACAGAAGAGAATAATGGAAAAGTAAGCCCGATGGGAACTTGAGCAGCAGCGGTCCTGTCGTGGTGGCTTTGACTTTGGGGTTTCCTTTTGAAAATGGAAATGAAATATACAGAAGCAAGCTGCGTATGGAGTGTATTGTGCTGGCGGAGTTGCACGACTTGTCTCCTGATTTCAATTGACGAATGACTCCCTGTCACCAGAGGCTGCTCTCCTTAAGAGCTTCTGGTGGTTTTCTGGATGGAGATTACAATACAATTAAAATTTGGGACCTGGGAGCTGGAAGGGGGACTCAATCTCACCATAGTCGAGGCCTCCACACTCACACTCTCGTCAGGGCAAGCCACACGCACCAACCATTAATCACAAGGGATGAAACCGGCTTCATCCTCATTCTAATTTGAATCCGTAAAACAATCAACTCAACAATCAACTCTGGGAGGGAGCCCGGGATTCGATGAGCGCACGAGTCTAATAAGGAAGGACGCGGTCGTCGGGAGAGGATCCGCCCCTTTGTTTACGTTTTGGGATGATCAAATGAAAAGCGGGAGCAACAGTCACACGAACTGTCAACATTATCCACTTGCCTTTGTCCGCTGAAAACTGAGACGAGCGGCTCCTGCTGGCTGCTGGACACCTTTGACCTTGCTTACGGAATCATACGATTTGTGTAGAAGATCAATGAATTTATTGTTTGATTTTGTTTGATTGGGTCTGTTGACAAAGTGGTGGGAGGGTGGAATTGGCTTTAGTCAATTTCTCACAGAGTACCCCTGAAAAGTTGAGTTGGCTCCGATCCAAGTCCTCTTCACTAAAGTCCTCGCCATCGTAGAGGATCCAAGGGATGTAGTAGAGGGGCGGGATGAGGCCCTGCGTCCGCCGACCGTATTCAGCTAATAATTGCGGCCCGTCAGCACCCAGGCAGGACTGGATGGGGGTGAAATCCAATCCAAGCTTAGTTGCACATCCAGGCCCAGCGGCCGGAGGATCCGAAGCGTCCATGGAGCAGTCGATGAAAGGGGTCCTGGAACTTTCGGGAAAATGAGCCAAGGCACAACTGTGCATTAAATTCCCTTGGCACTCCGTCGCTCCGTGTTGACAGTCAATCGTCTCCACTGTCCCGTTCTCATCTCGGATTGTCTTGAAAAAATGTTTCTAGTCAATTACTGTGGGATCCCTCCTATTAATCATGTTGAGCATTGGCATTATTTATGTCTCTAGCTTACCTGTGCGAATCCATAGGGTACAAAGTCGACAGCGAGGAACTGATTCCCGAATCCACCCAATTCCGCAAACGTAGGATAAAACTGTCGAGTAATGAAGCGAATGGAATCCGGGCAGAGCGTCTCATAGAAAATTGACAATTTGATTGGCTCTCCGTCACAAAGATCACAACGTAGAAAACATAGTAGCGATATCAACCACCCCCCAACTATTGAGCTCTTCATCCTGGCCTCTACTGTGAGTTCGATATGTTCCTGAAATACTGCCTGTCTGGTGTTGCATAAATAACAATCAATCCGGTTGGGTTCCATTGAGTTTATTATTACGACTGAAGTCTATTATCTGTCTATTATCTGAAGGTTCCTGATAATCCTGATCCTCTCTGGATTATTATTATTACCGTTTATGGGCAATAGAATTTAACCGCCTCATTTATAAATGCTTAATTATGTGCCGCAGCTCTCAGTGACATGGATCTCGTTCCAACTAAAATTTAGCCGTGGACATTTGAAAGTGAAAGCTCTGTTACTAATTCCAATCCTCACTTCACTTTAGAGGCCTCGTTTTTGAATACATATTATTGTATATTTTTGTAGTAATTGTTAGGTTTAACTTCTGACCTAGAAATTAACGGCGTCCTCCACTAGTTGAATACGCATAATGATGTTGGAGTCTTCAGTATTCCTCTAGGTCATCCGCATCCAGCAGAGCTTCCTGTTGTTTTTGTAGTTTCCTTGCCTTGTTTGCTTGTTTCAAGTATTTTTCTTCCACCTTCTACATGTCATCCGAGTCCTTTGAAACAGGCTCCGAGTCGGCACGAGTAGTGGGCAGTTTGAAGTTGACCATTCTCGTCATCATCTCGTAGAGGATTCTCTTGTATCTGTCCTCCCCTGCTTTGACATCCGGCTTAACCTCCAAAATGTCCCCAATGCAACCTACACAATACTCCAAATCATTTTCCGTGCATTTGTTGGCCAGTCGACCCAGGCGGGACTCCACAGTTGAGAAGTCTTCGTCAAGGTCAAATAATTCCAATGGTGGTGGAGGAAGTTGGCGAAAGGATGGAGGAAATACCTATAGGACACCAGGGTGATTAATTTAACTAATTGGTTAATTCCAGATATTTCACTCCAAGAATTATAAGGATTATTCCTAGTCCCAACTTACAGCCAACTTTGGGCGTGGTAGAGCCTTCTCAAATTGCGGTTTCACCGCTTGTGGCAACAAGACATGATCCAATTTTAATTCCTCATAGGCCTTCAAGACCTCTGGCAGGAGAGAGTATTTATTTTTCGCCATCTTGGTTGAGATGAGGCTCGATGGTTTAATTTCTCTGAGTGAATTAATTAATTAATCAAAAAATAAATTTAAACAAAACGAAAATGTTAGGAACATAACAGATTCTAAATGTTGGTCTCTGAACTCACCCAACCGCATCCATGGATCCGGGGAAAATGTACTCATCAATATCCTGGAGGAGCCCACGGGGTCTCGAAGCTTTACTTCCCGTACAGTGAATGTCTTCATGCTCTCTCAATTCCGAATCAACCACAGTCAGTTCCACATTTTCCTCCGTCACCAATACGTCCAATAAAATTTTAAGCAATTTCCGATTTTCCTCCATCAGGATATACCTGTCGTGAGGATGGATTTTAATTGGAAAATTTCAACGATTTTCCCCCCTAGAGTAGTGTGATTCCCGGAGACATGGGAGCCAAATCTTACTTGTCCGTAAATGCATGTCCAGATCCGAGCACAACAACTCTTCCTTTGGATTCATTGTTGTAGTAAATGGCTCCCAGGGGCCGGCCTGAAGGGTATGAATAGGGTCCACTGGCAATGACTGGCACAGCGATATTGGGCTCCACCTCCAGGGTACAACCTTGGGGATAAACAATGTCCAAGTTCTTCTCCTCTTTATCTTCGGCCTCCGTCACGAGTCCAGCGAGGAGTGTAGGACAAATCACAGCGTTGCCAACAAAACACTCCTTTGGGTGATATTCCTTCTTCCGGATGCAACTAATTACCATGTCTAAGGAGTAGAATTAAATAAAAAGCACCATTAGTACCAACTAGGACCAGACTATAAAACACAGCATATTGGATTTCCGCACTCACCCTTGCAGCACACAATTCCGAAAAGTCGTGTAAAGTTATTGTAAACTTCAGGAGACTGCGTGGATTCTGCTAGGACCAAAACAGAGCCACCGTTCTCGACGTATTCCACGAGAAGACTCACCTCGCCCTGCGTCAGCGAGGCATTAATTCCAGCGATGACAACGAGGTTACAAAAGGCCAAGAGTCCATCACCCAATTCTTCGTGTAACCTGGAACAGAGGAATGAAGCCGGAATTAGAAAATGGCTACCCTGGAAGCACCAACCAAGACCTCTTAATTGAGATTATGAGGATTCTTACGGAATGATGCTACAGGCGAGCTCGGTTTTGAGGAACCGGTGGAATCTCCGGTAGTTTTTTTTTAATTGGAACGTCTCCTCCTTGTATGCAAAGATCATGACGGTGAATTCTGGTCCCTGGAGCTGCTCCCGGACTTCTCCTCGGGCCTCTTCATGATCTTTGCATACAAGGAGGAGACG
>Ga0194135_10002798_pt1 | contig 10630 bp, 10 predicted proteins | sample LitLau_LLRF_2013_FD_134024 | JGI IMG/M metagenome (GOLD analysis project Ga0194135, IMG submission 134024) | Freshwater sediment microbial communities in response to fracking from North America - Little Laurel Run_MetaG_LLRF_2013 (version 2) | ecosystem: Environmental > Aquatic > Freshwater >... | reverse complement strand
GGAGAGAACTGAGTCGGCGGTGGAGGGGAGAGTATACACAGGAGAAGAATGGCGGGAGAGCAGGACTCGCATTCACAACACCACACACACTCCGCCTTCTCAGGAGAGGAGCAGGAGAGGCGCGAGGTTTGAGGGGGCGGAGGAGTACACTGGGCAATTGACACAGCAGCAGCCGTAGACACAGCCGTGTATACAGCCGTGTTGTAGTGAGACCGAGGAGGAGGAGGAGGGTCTGCCGCCCCTGCACGACAAACACGGGAACTAGTAGTACGGGGAGAGGTCGCTAGCGGGCGCCCTATGTAGCAATAACATTAGTGTACTAGTAGTAGTAGGTAGACACACTGTGTATACTGTGATTACTGTGTGTGGAGTGGGAGGGTAAGAGCTCACCACACCTTCTAGAGAGAAACCTCAGAGGCAGCAAGTGTGTGTGTGTGTGTGTTATGTGTGGTAGTCTGTGTGGCAGTGTGTGGTAGTGTGTGTGGATGGAGTAGTATGTGTGGTATGGTGTGTGTGTCGGTGTGTGTGTGTGTGTTTGGTCGATGGAGATTGTTGCTCCATTGCTGTGTGTGTGTGTGTGTTGAGTGAGAGAGGGTCAGTTGCGAGATTTCTGAGGTTATTAAAGTGGCTCACACATGAATCGGTGTTATTTTGTAGTAGCAATTGTAGACGAAGTGAAGTTGATTTGGTGGTTGCTCCAGTGTCGTCGTCGTTCTTCTTCGTCGTCGTCCTTCAACGATAATTGTTTGACTTTTGGATAAGCCTCCTGGATTCTGTTGACTAGCCAGGACAGGCTGGTGGCTCTTGGTGCTCAATGAATCTGTTCCACCTGCCAAGACTTGACCTCAGCGACTCAATCAACTATGCTGAGAGGTTCTTCTCGTCATGATGGCATTCCACTTAAACAGTCTGCCAAAGGTGAGCACATCAAAGTTTTAAAGTTCGAAGGTTAAGATGAGATGATAAGGGTGATGAGGGGGAGGGGATGATGGCCCCATGGGGGATGATATGGGGAGAGTGGTTGTTTGTTGACACTAGACCTTGATTTTTGGTAGCCGTTATTAACAGATCGAGACAGAGACAGGCAGCGGGAGCAGCAGCGGAAGGAAAGAGCTCAGATGCTACCCGATGATAAGGAAATCCATCCAAGTGCTCAAGATTTGTTTCAACCTCCATGTAAAGTGAGTACAAGGATGCCAAGTAAAAGATGACAATTAAATGATCACATCGTGAAGGGAGAAAGTGATGGAACTAATGCTCGTGATTTGTTGCAGGTCCAGCAGCCTTTTGAAGATACGACTGCAGTTCAGATACAAAATACCCTTGGAAGTTTCGACTCCGTGAGGCATTTAATCCTTGACCCGTCTTCAAGACGGTTGGCGAACTTAGTGGGTATTGATCAGGGAAGTCCCGTGGTACTTCGAGTGAATCCCCCTCAGTCTGATCCACTACATCGCAGTGCTGGTAGTAGTGCTATTAACTCTGGAGGACTACCTTCTTCGGTGCCCTTAGTAAATGAAGGTATTAAACAAGGCCATTACGGCGGAAGCAGGACAAGTTTGTTCCCAAATCACCAAAGCAGCAGCAGCAGCGGTGGTGGTGGTGGTAGCAATAATAATATTAATAATATTACAAGTGGTGGTCAGACTTCCAATTTGGGCAGTAATAATAGTAACCTCCTCCTCAATACTAATAGCTTCCGTACCGCATCGTCATTGTCTTCGTCGTCAAGTAACCCTGTCCAGAAAGTGCCACATAGTCAAAATTCGCAACATATTACCAATAATTATACGAGTACTAGCAACAACAACAACTTACAACAGAACTATACTTCGTCGTCGTCGGTTGGAGCAGCTTCTAATTTCAACAACACTGGACCAATACTCATCAGCACCACGAAAAGCCCAAGTCTTAGTAATAATTTAAATACAAACAGTTCGCAGTCAACGACCACCAACAGCAGCAACAGTAGCAATCAACTGATACGGCCAAAAGCTAATGTTCACGGACAATCGAACTCAAGCACGAGTAGCAGTAGTGGTGGTGGTGGTGGTGGTGCGACGATCACGACTTTATTGGACGTCGTAAATGTTGTCGACGGTGGTTCTGGTGGTTCTGGACTCATCATCAGTGGTTCTTCCAATGTGGATAAAAACAATTCAGTATTTGATAATGTACCGATTTTCAACCATAACTCATCATCATCATCATCCTCTAGTAATGCTAGTAGTACTGGGACTTTTGATAAGAGTGCAAAGAATTCCTCTGCAATTAAGAAATCAACGTTTGAACGAGTGAGCTATAACTTAAATTAAATCTAAGAAGGATTTTTACAAAGTATTATCTTCCATGTTTTTGTTGTTGCGTTGGCTTATAATTAAAAAATTGTTTCACAGGCGGATAGTCAGCTCGAACTTGAAACTATCCTGAAGGTAATTTGTTTGTAGCGGTTGTAAAGTCTTTTTTAAGACTCTAAGAGAATCGTGTAGGTAAAGTAGAACCTACTTAATGTCTTTGTAGGAAATGACGGATGTGACCCCTCCCATTACTGCAATTGTAACTCCTGTTAAAGATAACTCGAACCTGAGAAAGCAACCCCAGAGACGAGTAATTAAAGTTTTTTAAATGTCTAGCTTAATCAAGAATTTGTGATAGTAATGTAATACTATTCATGTGTCTTGTTTTAGTCGTCCAAAAGTGAGGAGAAAATAGTACAGTAAGTGCTGTTTCCCTGTTAATTAATCACCTCTGACTTGTGACCTGTTGTTGAAGTAAATTGTTATTTGTGGTGGCTTATAGATCGATAATCAACAGTGGTATGGCCAACGTTCCGTCTCCAGTATCTCCTGTCCCAGTTCCAGTAAAGATGGATTCCAGTTCCGATGGTAGCTCTAGTTCCTTATCAGACTCAGATTCCGAATCCGAAGACTCCAGCAGTGGAAGTCATTCGGGCACTGAAAACACAGACAAAGCAACTTCTGTTCAACCTCCATCCACGGTACTACTTACTTTCTCTTTCACTTAAGCATACACACAGACCTACTGGTAGAGCATCATGTCATACAAGGGCTTATCATATTTTTGTAGTTGCATGATAAGCTCTTACCGAGTAGGTTATTAGTGTCAGCGTAGGTGGTGATTCAGTATCACTTTCACTTCCTGCATAGTATTGAGTGTAGTGGAGAAAGGTGAGGGAGGGAAAGTGGCGGAAATCACTTTGAATTCAAATGAGAAGTCGAGAAAAGAGAGAAAAGAGTTTTCGGTTTTCAGTTTGCGGGTAGAAAGGGCAGCGAGGGCAGTCCAACTGATTTTCACCTCAGGTGAACACTCGTGAACACTCGCGTGAAATATATTAATATTGTCGTTGTCGTCGACGGTAATTTCTGCCGTCGTCGTCACTTTCTCCAGTTTAAAGTATCAGTACTATCATGGCTAAAACTAAAATTCGAGCGGTGATGAGACAGAGGAAGTTCTCGGATCCTCCGTACAATTCGATATTGTTGAAGAAGTTTCTCCTGCAAGAACTGAAGAAAGCAAATCGTCACAAGGCACCTCAGACCCTGTCAGATAAGGACGAGATTTCTCGTAAAAGTAGTAGCAAAACTAGTGCTAGTTCCAGTGATAAGCAGATTGTTCCTAAAAGTAGTATCAAGTCCAGTTCAAGTTCTAGTTCTAATGATAAGCAGATTGTTCTCAAAAGTAGTATCAAGTCCAGTTCAAGCTCTAGTTCTAATGATAAGCGAATTTTGCCTAAAAGTATTTTGAAGCGACGTACCAGTGCTACTTCTAAAGATAAGCAGTTTGCTCATTTAAGAAAGAAAGTAACTTTCAGTCCGAGTTGCAAAGACAAGATAAGTGTATTGAGAAATCGTTATAAAATACGAAAACCCATCGCCAGTCCGAGTTGCACTTTTAAGCAACTCGCTTGCGCAATAATTTTTAAAAAACCCAACGCCATTCAGAGTTGCAATAAGGAAGTCGCTTGTACAACTAGTTTCAAAATACCCAGAGCCATTACTAGTTGGTGCAATAAGCAGATTGCTTGTAAAAGTAGTTTCAAAAAACCGAGTGCCACTCCAAGTCGCAATGATAAGCAGATTGCCTGTACAAGTAGTTTCAAAAAACCGAGTGCCAGTCCAAGTCGCAATGATAAGCAGATTGCCTGTACAAGTAGTTTCAAAAAACCGAGTGCCAGTCCAAGTCGCAATGTTAAGCAAATTGCTTGTAAAAGTAGTTTCAAAAAACCGAGTAGTCGCCCTCGTTTTAATCTCTTCAATCGGGTTGGGAACAAGTATATAGGAATTGATAAGTCGAGAGTATCGTGTAGTGTGGAGGGAGATTTTTATGTTATGCGTATTCCCATCGATGGGTCTCAGAGGGTTGGTGAACAATTCAATTAGAGTGCATTTGAAATACTTGTTGATGTTGATTTCTAATTTGTTTTGTTTTGTTGTTTTTCAGAGTTCACCTACTCAAAGGTCATGGAGTTTGCACTCTTTCATTAAGAAACCTGGGCTGGAGACCAGTAACAAGGTAACAATAATTACAAATAGCTTACGAGAGAGAGAGAGTGGAGAAAGTTTGGAACTAACAATGATGAGTTTGTATTTGAATAGGATGACAAGTCCAATTCGTTTAGCTCTGTTGATTCGGAACAATCCTCAGAGGATCTCATTCCTACTCCCGATATCACGATTCCATCGATTTCCAATCAAACTCAATCGTCGGCGAGTCCGATCGACCCCCCAGCACCTCTTACTACGGCGGCTTCCGTCGCCAAGCCTAAAGGTAATACTAAAGGTAATACTGGAAACTACAGCAATTCATACACTTGTGATGAGTTTTGTATTAATCCCTTTTAAATTGTTGTGTAGCAAATCACTTAACTAAACCGACTGGAAGGACGAGATCATCTGCTGAGAAGAACATTCCGTCTACAAAGCAGACCCCGTCTAGCATTCCCACAAAAGGTTCTTCTACCAATAAGATATCTTCCTTAACTGCAAGCAGCAGTGATGAGGAAGAAGTAAATAGCAAGCCTGTGAAGAAAGGAGCAGCGACAGCGACAGTGCCTAATAGTAAATCATCATCATCATCGTTAGCAGCAGCAGAAGCGAAGAAGTCGTCGTCTACGGCAGCGTCGTCAGTAGGGAAAGGTGGTGGAGCTGGAGCTGGAGTAGCAGGAACACGGAAACGACCAAGACGACCTTCAACAGCAACAACAACAACAACTCCAGCAAACACTCGACAAAACAGCAAGAGTAATAGTAATAATGCTACGAAAGGAGGAGCTGGTGGTGGTGAAGGTGGTGGTGGTGGTGAAAGTTCTCCTGAGGCTGCAAATAAGAAAAAAGGTGTTCAAGATCGGAATAAGTCTGACACAATCCGGAAACTATTCCGTCCCCAAACCAAAGCGAAGCAGGACAGTCCTACGATATCTTCTGAAGGAGGAATTGAAGGAACTTCTACTTCTTCTTCTAAATCAAACAGTACAACAACAGGCGGAGATGAAGGAACTTCTTCTTCTACCACCACTACCACTAAAGCAAAAGCAACGAAAGGATCATCTTCGTCTTCTTCTGCATCGACTTCCAACCGAGTGTCAGGGAAAGACAGTGGACGTAAGAAGGAATCTTCGTCTTCTGTGCACAATGGTGAATTATCAGACTCTTTGAGTGTGTCCTTAAGTGGTACAAGTGAAATAGTTACGCCTCTGGGTGGAACGAAAATCAAGAAAGAGCCTGCAACAAAGGATAAGCAGCAAGAATCAGGACATGGTAGCAGTACTACTACTGCTAGTAATAAGAAACAAGGGAAATTATCATCAGCTGGTGCTTCGACTGCTTCTCACGGGAAGAAATCTCCGGCTACATCAGCATTGTTGTTAAATTCAGTTCTGCTGCCACCTCCATCCCTGCCACCACCTTCTGCTGCATCTGCTGCTCTGACTACTTTAATTCCCTCAAGTCGTATTAAAGAGGAAGCTGCAGTACTGAAAGCGAGTATTAGTCATTCTTCGTTAATCGTGAGGATACCATTGGATAAGATTGTGAGGAAACCGAAGACTGCAGGTAGCTCAGCAGCAGCCGTACTAGGATTAGCGGCCGCGTCCTTACTTTCTTCTACTGGACTGAATAATACTAGTACTAGCACTAGCAACTCTAGCACTACAACAATTACTGTTAAGAAAGAAAAGGATGGAGCAGAACCTGTTGTTACTACTAAAGGAAGAACTACTGCTACTTCTGCTGCTGCTGCTGCATCTGCGGCGGCGTTAGGGGCTACCACCATTACCACCAACTTAATAGGAAATAATAGTGCTAGTACGACAGCGGCGGCAGTTGCGGCGGCAGTGGCTGCAATAATTCCTCCACTGTCTACTGGAGAAAGTAGTAGCAATGTTAACAATGTTGTTAATGTGCCTGGTGGATCGTCATCGTCGTCGTTGGGAGGAGGAGCTTCACAGGATCCTCTTCTTCGACTCAAAGTTCAGAATAATTCTAGTCGTGTAGGCAGCTCTAGTGACACCACCACAACTACAAGTACTGCTAGTAATAACCAGCCTTCTTCTTTTCCTCCCGGAAATCCAAGTACACCTCGGGACCGTGATGATTCAATGTGTTCAGATTCAGAGAGGCTTAAAAACCACTCGCCATCGGGTAAGAAGAGACCGCGGAAGAAGTCGCGGTCGTCCCCGAGGAAAGCCAAGGTAAAACGGGAAGAAGAGACTTACCATCCGACCAAAACGAAACTCAAGGTGAGCAGAGAGAGTTATAATTGTTTTTAAGTGCTATTAATTGGACGTAGATTTATAGAAATGGGTTATTGTTGTGCAGGTGGGTGAAGAGGAGATTTCGTCGAATGTTCTGGGCTACAATAATTGCGACTCTTTGTCTGTGTCGACAACGCGGACTCCCCCAATAGAAGCGGATATTATTCAGGCTCCGGACTCATCCCTAAATCCCCCTCACTTGCCTTCTCCAGTTATTCCCCAGCAACTACAATACTATAGCTTGTTTGACAAGTTTGAGCACAAAGATGATCTGTTCAACAGGTGAGTGGGACTTGAGTGATGATTAGGAAGTAAGACTTTTTAGGAAGTAAGTGATTGACTGTTTGTTGTTGGGGATTGCAGGGACCAGGACTCATACTTGGAGGAAGCGAAGAAACTAAAGCACAAAGCAGACGGGGAGAGATCGAGTGCAGCCCAAGCGTCGACGTACTTAGAGGCCGGACTGTACTTTATCTTAACAGGGATACTAATGGAGAGAGAAGTGAATGCTTTAAGCAGTGTGTACACGATGTTCAAAGATACACTCTCACTCATTACTTTCATTGGACATCGGTGGCGTGCTAGACCCGATAACCAAAGCGTTCTCGAGGCCAAAATCATTATTTTAAGGTTAGTCAGCTTATCTGAAGAGACTTGTGGGACTTACAATTGATTTCTGATGGTTTAAAATGATGTTGTCTTTTCTTCCGCAGTATGAGATGCCAAGCGCTACTTTCTATGAAGCTCTTCAAACTAAAAATGCGAGAAACGAAGGAGATGTTGACGTTTATGCAAACATTTTTCAACAACACTCCTCAACGAGATCCAGCCATAAATAGCAGTCCTAATATTCTAAGCACACCGTCTCCCATCTCACCGACGTCGTCCCCTGCAGGAGGATCTTCGTCGGCGTCGTTGGTGAATTTCACACACACGCCATCACCTCATCATCCAAATCACCATCCACCTCCAGTCACAGCGATACCTCGAACTCTATACATCCAAATGCAGAAGCATTGTGGGAATGCTCTGTACGTTGCCTTGGCCCATGACACGTGGGAGCAAGCTGATGCCCTTGTCGCGAAGCATCGAGTTGAAGGTGAGGTCAATTACTGTCAAGTCAAAGTCCCCAGTCCCTTCTTAACACGTGATCATGTTTCGAATTTCAGAATTCTTTATTGGAATCGATCGACATCTCGGTCCTCTGACATTACACAGCACGTTGGTAGATCTCGTGAGATATGTTAGACATGGTCTTCAAGTGTTAAGTGGTGGTTCATAGCATATTGTCTCCTTTAGTTTTTAGTCATAGTTTTAAATAGGTTGAGAAGAATAGTCCGGAATGTTCGCATAGTTATACATATTATTATTATTATATATATATATGTCGTATATATATACAATTTTCAAACAATAAGTCCGGAAGAATAAGAAAGAGTGAATTCTTTCGTACTATTTACTCACCAAGCGTACGCAGTTAATAATTTATATCCAAATAATATTCAGTGGTTTCTGCGTAAATCAGAAGAAGATTGCGCTTACTTCCTGCTGATGTGTAATCTCTAAAATCGCAAATTTATTTTTATGATCCCATGCAGAACTAATAATAATAATTAAGTGTTTAAATTCTCTCGTGTACAATAACTGTTTTGTTGTGTACTACTACTACTGTGTGTACAATTTCTAAGAATATAAGTGAACTTTAAGTTGTTAATACATTGTACACCATACTAAGTTGTTAATAATGATAATCATTGATGATGGAAAGCTTTAAGTGCAACGATATTGATATAAATATATATTTACATGCATGCAGTAAGTTTAAGTAAGAAGAAGAAAGGTGCTCGAAGAAGTTGTTGTTTTTTGAATTACTCAATCTTATTTAAATTTTCAATGTTCTCTGGTTGTTAATTAGTTTTATGTTTCACAATATTAGTAATTATTTAAATCGTAACACGTCACGTTACAGTCACCACCTCTTTTTTGTTTGTTTTTTGTTGTTGGCTTAATTAATAGCACCCGATCCCACACACGATATATTATTATTACATGAAAGCGCAAGAGAAAAATAAGTTTTAAGGATGCACACACATCAAAATGAGACTGATGATGAATTCTGAATTCTAAAAGATTTTTACCTTTTTGTTGATAAAAATAAAATTCGACAAATTCTAAACGGAAACTTAATAATATATTGTGAATCATGAAATCATAACCCACACACTTAATGTATAATGTATTTCTATACTCACGCATTGTTTTTATGTGTGTGTGTATACGTTAATGTATATTATGTACGTGTACATAAGTGATGATGGTGGTTTCTTGAAGATCTATATTGAGTGAAGAACGAGTCGAATGTTGTTGTGATACACTAATATTGGGTCTGCAGCTTGAGACATTGTATAATCACTTTTTCTACCCATAAAGAATTCTAAATGCTAAAAATGTTACTTGATCAATCTATATTTGTTATTCAAGTATATATTACACAAAAAGTTAATGTGAAATTTGACGATGAACGGTGATTCTCGAAAGTATTCACCATTGGGCAAATTATTATCTGAGAGAGATGACTGGTTCTTTAGAGAGAGAGAAAACCAAGGAAGTCTGTTGTATCTGTTAATGTTTCTGCAATTCAAGTTTCGGTTTTTAGAAAAAGTTCTTTAGATTATCCGATTCTCTTTTAAAGACTCTTTCCGTTAAGCCATGTCATGATGAGTATTGAGTGTGTATCATTATCATCTTCCCTTTTAAACTGAGTCGAAGTTTTTGTGAAAGCAGCTTGAGTGTGTGTGTGTATCTATCTTCTATATATAAACAATGGTTATTTTATTGGCAAATTATTATGTAGAGAAGTTGATGCAGAATCGACAAAAAGAGCTAATCAATGTGTACTTAATCAGATATAAAAAATGAATGTTAGTTAATCGCAGGGTCGTGTACTTAACAAAACCGAGGAGTTTAAAGTTTAAATTAGTTATTGTTAGAAATGTTTGTTTGTTAATCTCAATGTGTAACGCAAGACTTGAATATCTTCTTGTTGGGAAGGTTATATATACATATTTAAGTATATATATATTCAAGCTCACCTCTGTCTTCGCCTGGATGAAAAAACTAGATTTAGAGTTTTAAAATTGTCGAATGCTCAGTCGAATCAAATGATGTTTTGGTGTCAGTAGTGTGAGTGGTGGTAATAATTAGATGCAAGCTAGGAAAACTCTCGTGCGCGTCTCATCAAGAAGTGGTAATCAATTATGGATCAGTTATCTCCAGAAACGGCAATGGAAGAGGTTCACTCGTACTGGACTACTATTTCCGGAATCACGTCTGAACTATTCTTCTAAGGCTTATCTATGGAATTATACAAAAAGAACGCGGCTGACGGTGATGTAAAATTAATGATGAGAGCCCGATTAGGCATTTATTATTATTAGTTATCTAATTATGCATATATTACATGCATATATATGTATTATATATATGTTTCCGATTGTCTATCGCATAAACGACATTAAATTGTTGAGTATAGGTAAATGATGACGTGTGTGGTTACTTAAGTATTAATGAATTAATGTCGTGTAGATTTAATATAAATCGAATAGATTCGACCAGTACAGGTGATGAGATGATAATTGGTTGATAAGTGTCTCTTATCTGAACAACAATTCAGAGAGAGAGAGAGAGAGAGAAAACTAGATGATAGGGAGAAGAGATGTCTGTGCCACAATTTATAGATTTTATATACAAAGTTCTTGTAAGATAAATCGCGAATGATATGGTACTCGTATATAAGATTATTAAGAATGGTAAAGCTAGCTACATACACTATATATTATATATTATATAATATATAGT
>Ga0194135_10002797_pt1 | contig 10634 bp, 16 predicted proteins | sample LitLau_LLRF_2013_FD_134024 | JGI IMG/M metagenome (GOLD analysis project Ga0194135, IMG submission 134024) | Freshwater sediment microbial communities in response to fracking from North America - Little Laurel Run_MetaG_LLRF_2013 (version 2) | ecosystem: Environmental > Aquatic > Freshwater >... | reverse complement strand
GGCGGTTTCGGATCCTGAGAACAACGACGATTCAGATGTCACCGATATTGGTAATTAGAATTGATCCACCTGCATCCCTTTAATTTATCATTCTTAATTTATCCATTTGACACCCTTTTCCTTGAAATGTCCAATGGCCTAGAGAAAAGCATAACAAATGGTTGCTGGGCATTTTTCCTCTTGCGTGGGAGAGCACACAGGCAGAGGCACAGACAGGGCAGGGAAACCGAAAATTGTTCAGCCAGCGAGGCTGGGATTATTTTCTGACAATAGAGAATATTAACGTTTAGAATCAAAGAAATGCTACTCTCGAATTGATTTATTGAGGTCGGAATAAAGAATGTCAATGATTCATTTTCCTATTTGTAGATCCCCGCACGGTGGATGACGAATTGCTGATTTTGACGAATCGACAAAAAACGGCGGGTACTCCTGAAGAATCCGAACTTTTGGAGCCGGTCGTTAAACTTATTGGGGACATTAGCCGGGAACTCCGGTAGCGAGAACTTAGCCTACTACCTACTACCTAATCAGTTGGCTCACCCCGCAATGATTTCAATTTTACATTTTGTAGCCAATGCGAGGATCCGAGTTCCGGTACTGACGGCATTGACGGGATTCAAATCTGTTTGCAGGCCTTGTGGACCTTGGGTGAGGAGAGCTATCCAGCAGCGCGTCTCCTCTGCCTCCTCGATCTGATCGGTAAGTCCAGTCTGTGGTTTTGCATATTGGGGGAAGCTTAGCTTTGTTGCAGTACGTTCTCGGCCCAAGGACAAATAATAATGAACTCTTTCCAGGGACACAAGTTGCCGACATTATCAGATTTGGACTGAACCATGTTAAAGTTTGGACGGATAGTTACAACGATGTGGAAAACCAACTAAGCTGGGTAATCATCTTACTACTGTACGGACTAGACTGGTACTTGTGTAGGTATTAATCAATTCATTGTTGGACAACGTTCTGTAGGGGATCGAGCTCGCTGGGAAAGTGAATGAGGTCTGCCTCAAATGCACAACGTCGCTTTGGCCAAACGCGGATCCATCGCGAAAATGCACTTTGCCGGGACACGCCCCGGCGATTACCATACAATACTATGAGCGATTGAAGGAGCTTCTGCGCGCTCGTTCAGTTCATCGACAAATCACAGGCCTCGTCTCGGTTTCTGATTGTAAATCTCTCTACCCAAAGAGAGCCTTTGCCCCATTTAAAGGTCTGGTAAACATTTTGTGAAATTCTCAACCAAATAGCATTAATAATTAATAATACATAATTATTATGTATTGATAACCTAACCTTTCCTGCAGGGGTAAGCTTATTTCCATCAAATTCCGAGATGGACCGGGATTTTGCGTATGCTCTCACTTCCTTCGAGCGGGGCCTCGCTCCAGCCGAGGCAAAGATCTCGGTCATCCTGCGAGAGAACTTCGATGGAGACCTGAACTCTTCTCAAGTACATCGGATTTAGTTTACTTATACAATAATGTACTTGACTCAGCACCTAACATAACGACCCGTAAATGATTCCTTATTCCAGTTCATGATGGGATTTAAGCGTCACAGAGAACTGATTTCGAGACCAAAGGTGTCCGACGATATCTTCTCCCAACGAGAACAATTGCTCATCGTGTACAAAGAAGCGTTAGTCGAGTATTTGAGAAAAATCGATGCAGAGGAATTCAGAGATATTGCCACAGACGCCTCAAAACAAGTCAATGATATCTACAACATTCGACACTTCTTTTACAAAGTAGATCCGCCAACTATTCCTTCTTTGTTCTTTATAAAACTTGACACTTGATTTTGTCTACCCTAGGTGAAAGAAATTCAGGAATTGTCAGAAGCACTTCTGTCTGACCTCTCGGACTATCCTACCCTCATGGTTCGAGTCAATGACTTTGGCACGGCGATTCAACAAATTGAGGAAGCACGCTACCAACAGTGGTTGAGGAGCATTGATAGAGGCATCGCTGAGCAAGGGCTTGCGTAAGCGCGTCCTCCACGAACTGAAAATGAATTAATTATTTGAGTATGCTATAAAATAAGTTGAACGTTTATTAATCTTTTGAAATTAGACTAAGTGATGGAACGCCTGTGATTAATTTCAACGAAGAGACTCATTTCATGCAAGTGAACTATCCTAACAGTCTCCGGCTCTTGGTTGAAGATGTCAACCAGCTCGCACTCCTTGGATTCCGTCTTCCGGAGGACATCAACCCCATTGTCGACAAAGCAACTCAATTCTTGAAGCAGGCGACGGATTTGGATCAAATTGCTTCCTTTCATAATACAATCGGGGATAGGATGATCCCGTCTTTGAGACCAATGATGCTGGAAACGGCCGTCGCTCTTTCCCAGCTCGTCACGTCTCAAAATGCTGTCAGTTGGAATAGCATTCAGGAGGTCGAGGATTACATTTCGAACTTTCGGGCCATCGTCCGAACGCTCAGTAGACAAAACAATCATCTCTCCCAAAACCACGGGGACATCAAGGCCAAGGTACCTATTCTATTAATCCAGAACAAACATTCAGACTTGGTAACCTGTTGGGATGCTTTTCCCATTTTAGATTGAGAGTCTCTTTAAACTGGACCTTATTGGGGAAATGTCTAAATGGACAACAATGATAGCCAGTATTCGTCAAATCGTCAATGAAGTCGAGGAGGAGGTAAATCTTGAAGGGATGTCACCCGATGAGGTGACTTTTAAAACCGTTCTCTTTTTACCAATTAGGGCTACCAGGGGATTCTGGGTTGGAAGAATCATTGGGACCACCAATTGTTCAAAGCCTTTGACATCGCTTACACCAAGGGGCTCCACGTTATTAATGACAGGCTCCCGATAATCGGGATCGAACTTTGTTTTTGGTAAATTAAATCCCATAATTGACTTTACGCAGACTCAGAGTTCTTTTCTTAAAGTTTTATTTCATAGGCAGCAAAAAATCCAATTCAAACCACAGTTGGAAGCGGGGGAAGCCACGTACTTCAAGCACATCCGGCAGTTCCTATCCATGCCGAAACACTTTAAGGGAATCAACCCTGGAACGGAATTGGGAGAACTCTCATTTACATCCATTTATACGGCGTAAGGGAAGATGATTTCCATTTATTTTGATTTTAAAATTTGTAGTTCCGGACTCCCCATTCTGGTCTTCTAGAAAAACAAAATGGGTTCGGAGCATTATCACGCAGGCAATAAATAAACTCAAGTCCATTCTCACGTCGAAGAAGAAATTCGAAGCGTTGGTGACGAAGGGCTCAGGGAATGCCACGGGCGCTTCTGTGCAGAAGTTGGAGACGGCGGAGGAGTGGGATAGTAGTTTCCAAGAATGTCGGAAACTTGTTGCTGAGACCGGACGAATGTCATTGTATGCCCACTGTCCGAATATTATATTGACTGAGGCGTCTAAATATTGATTTGCCCTCTTAGCGCGGACGAGAGTTTTCCCCCGTTTCTGGTCTCGAGCAAGACACTTCGGATTGAGATAGAAGCAATGAACCGAAAGTATTTTGACGTGCTGAGCGAGAGTATTGTTACCTCTGCGAACAATGAGATTGCGAATCTGGATGCTTCCTTGAGATCCTTGATTGACAGCCTGAGGCATGTCCCCCAGACTCCCGATGACGTCTGCAATGCCGTGGACTATTTCACGGAAGTGCGCAAGGACGTGGAGATGGTACGAAATTCTTAACCTAAAGTTTGTCCTTGCTTGCCGTTAACCTTGCTTTCTTCCTCAGATGACCGAAATATACGACTCGATTGAGACCAAGTGTCAATTCATTGCGTATTGGGTGAGGACACAAATGGACTTGGGACCCCTTCGACAACTTGTTCTGTCTTTCTTGGGTGTTCAGGGCTCGTATCACGACATGCTTCAAGAACAGGTAATTCCATAATTAGGGAGGGCGGCGGGTATCAATTTCCGAGACTTGCCGAGACTCTCATTTAAAATGTCTCTGCTTTTGTACGCAGGTTGCAAATGTGGCCCAGCAACTGAGTACCGAATCCACTGTTCTCCATGAGCTTGTCGCCCAATTCAAATCCCAGTGGGACATGCTTCATGGGAGCACAGATGAGGGGCGGGCGGAAATGAAAGAAGTCATTCAATTCATCACTGAACGTCAAGCAGAGTGGTCGGAAATCAAGACCATGAATGAGAGAATTAAGTAAATCCAGTTTACGTTTGATTCATGTAGCTAATGGTTAATTTTACCGATATTAATACATTCTTACGCTCATTTTCAGTCGTATTTCAACACGGCTTGTCGTTGACGTGACTTCTCCGCCGTCCATGACAGACATTGAGCGAGAGATTTCTTCTGTTGAAGGCACTTGGGCACAAATTGATGGTTTCAATGCAGAACTCAAAACGTTTCATGCCGAATCTTGGCTACTATTTCGAAACTCCCAGATTCGTTTTGAAGAGTTCCTTCAAAAATGGGTGGATGTGTTTAAAACTTCAGCCGAGAATCCGCTCGTCATCAACGTCCTCGAGGATATCAGAAGTTACCAAGTACGGCCATTGCGACTGAATGAGACCCGTTAATGAAAAAAAAAAACTGATCCGAGTGAATTTAATTGTTTCTGGATAGAAATTCATTCCGAACATAAGGCTCATTCGGGGAGAAATCTTTGTTGAGAAGCACTGGACTGAGCTTTACCATATTCTGGGAATGACACCACGACCATTCAGCATTCTGACTCTGGGCGACTTTCTCCTCGTCCGATCTGAGATGGAATTGAAGCATACTGAACTCTTGGTTAGTCTCTGCTTCTGCGCTCACTCTCCATTCTGTATCCACTTAGTCTGAGTTTCGTTCAATTCGTATTTTTGGGCGTTTAGGCCTTGAATCGACTTGCCGTCAATGAAGTGGCGATCCGGGCCGCACTGGATGAGTTGGACGCTTGGGAAACTGACGCTCAATTTACTTTTGTCGACCACCTGGACTCACAAAAGTGCCTCGTTCACATCATTCAGGACTTTAAAAGCATTCTTAACAAGGTATAGTCTGGAACTTGTGAATTACTAAAACAGATTCCCTAAGACTGTTGCGTTCAATTCCGCAGGTGGGCGACAATATGAGTACGCTTCAATCCATCAAATCGTCCGCATACTTTGGTCGATTCGAGGATCAAATTACATCCTGGGAACGGAAGCTGACAGATTTGGACTTGTACCTAACAAGTCTTAACAAAGTCCAGATTCGGTAAGAATTCCAGTTTCACGATTACCCGCTCTCACCCCAATACATCCCGTCACGGAAATAAGGCAGTAGTTCTATTTTCTTAGATGGATTTATCTGGAACCAGTCTTTACTCATGGAGTATTGGGTGCTGAGATGATGCGATTCCAAAAAATTGACAAAGATTTCCGAGAAATCTTGCAGGACCTGGTTGATGGGAACCGCATAGCCGAGATCCATCGAATCTCCGGCATCCGAGCTCGCCTGGCAACCATGCTGGATCAGCTACAACGCTGTCAAAAAACCCTCAATGAGTTCCTGGAAACCAAGCGTTCTGGATTCCCAAGATTTTACTTTCTGGGAGATGATGACTTGCTGGAGATCTTGGGACAGTCTACCAAACCCAGCGTCATTCAATCCCATCTCAAGAAACTATTTGCTGGGATCTACAACGTGGACTTTGACTCCAAGTTTAAGAACATTACTGCCATGAAGTCCCAAGAGGGTGAAGTGGTTGAGCTCAAGCGTCAAGTCATAATTAAACAAAACGTGGAGGTATTCCGTCCTAATTTACAACTTTTACCGCCCCCCCCCCTAACTTTAATCCTTGTTCTTTTTAAATTATTTATAATTAACATCCTCTTTAGGAATGGCTAAGCGAACTCTCTCGGGAGATGCGGATGACTCTGAAGGGTTTGACGTTGGAGTGCATCTCACAGAAACGGAATGAGAGGCAAGATCCGGATGAGTTCCCATCCCAGGTTTTGACCCTCTGCAACTGTATCTCTTTCACGGGAAGGTGTGAGGAGAACATTCGGAATAACAAGCTCCCTTCCTTCCTACTGGAACTCAGGGATGAGTTGGACTCTTATACGAGCGTCCAAATCAGTGAAGGCCACCCCAACCCCAAGGTCATTGAACTCAAGCTAAAAGACTTAGTCCTGGATCTCATACACCAAATCACTATCGTGGAATTCCTCATCTCGAGTAAAATCACCAGCGTGACTGAGTTCGCCTGGCAAAAACAACTCCGGTAAGGTCTCCATTTCTGTAAAACTGGAAATGACTCACTCGGCTACGAACCCTTTGTTACCTTTCGCAGATTTTACGTCGAGGATGACGGAGACGTGTCAGTTCGAATGGCAGATGCCGAGTTTTCATACGCATATGAGTATCAGGGGAATGTTCCAAAGTTGGTCAATACGCCTTTAACTGACAAGTGCTACCTAACGCTTACACAGGTAAATGAGCACATTATTATCGCCTGAGCATTACTCCCGTCTCTGGGGGACGGATTTAGTTAAACTGAGCATGTATGGACTTCAGGGTATGAGGATTGGCCTTGGTGGAAATCCCTTTGGACCTGCAGGTAAACGGCGAAATGGTCTAATTACTTGTCACTTCACCTCACCTCACCAAACGACTTTTAGCTTATTTGTATTCATAAATTGGTTTTATTTATTTATTTAGGAACTGGAAAGACTGAAACTGTCAAAGCACTTGGAGCCCTTCTGGGGAGACAAGTTCTTGTATTCAACTGTGACGAGGTCCGGATAATCTTTTCTTGACCTGTTGGTTGCTCAACGTGCTGATTTCTGATTTCTCTCCGCAGGGTATTGACGTGAAGGCCATGGGACGGATTTTCATTGGTCTTGTGAAATGTGGGGCCTGGGGATGCTTTGATGAGTTTAATCGCCTCGACGGTGCTACCCTCTCGGCCGTGTCTATGCAAATCCAACCCATTCAGAGTTCCCTAAAGCATGGGGAGACGACGGTCCGATTGATGGACGAAGTTGTTCCACTGGATCCAAATGCCGGGATATTCGTTACTCTCAACCCAGCAGGGAAAGGCTATGGCGGGAGGAATGAGCTTCCGGATAACTTGAAGCAACTCTTCCGTCCCGTCGCCATGTCCTCCCCCAACAATGACCTCATAGCGGAAGTGATTCTCTACACGGAGGGGTTCCACCATGCCAAGTCTCTTGGTAACAAGATTGTGGAAATCTTCAAGTTGGCGAGTGCGCTCCTCACACCTCAGACCCACTACGACTGGGGCCTCCGGGCCCTCAAAACCGTCCTCAAAGGGTGCGGGAACACGTTGAGGAATTTCAAAGGGAAAGGACTCAAGGCCGCAGAGCGGGACGAGACGGACATTGTCGTCTCCGCCCTCCGCCTCAACACGCTCCCGAAACTTCCTTACATGGATTCCGTCCGATTCAATTACCTCATCCGAGACATGTTCGGCGAGGTCGTGTTTAAAGACCTCGGCCATGTTGAACTGGAGGAAAATGTCCGTGCGTCCTTTGCCGAACTTAAATTGCATCCCAACGAGAACCAGGCCAGTTTCCTTCAAATTAAAACAATTTCTGCGATTCTTCATTGGAAACTACTTCTCATTTCCCTACATACCTCTCCTTCAGGTCCGTAAATGCCTGCAACTCTATGAGCAATTGGAGCAGCGCATGGGCGTAGTCATTGTGGGTCCACCCTGTTCTGGAAAGTCGACGATTTGTGCCATTTTGAAACACGTGAGTCGAGTGGAGGAATTTTCTCAAATCTGACGACCTGACTTAATGAATCCCCTTGTCAGGCCTTGATCCGGATGAAGACCGTTGTAAAGACGTCGACGATTAATCCCAAGGCAATGAACAAATCTCAGCTACTAGGACACATCAATGCGGACACGCGTCAATGGAGTGACGGCGTCCTCACGCTCAAGGCACAAGAAGTTTACAACGAACGAGAAGGTAATTACCAATGTCTCACTTCTCTACAGAAGATAGCTGTCATGGGTTTGGCTCATTCTTAGATGTCCGCTCGTGGATTATCTGTGATGGTGACATTGATCCGGTATGGGTGGAATCCTTGAACTCGGTATTGGATGACAACAGACTCCTCACCCTGCCCTCCGGTTGGCGAATCAAGTTCGGGCCGAACGTCAACTTCCTCTTTGAGACGCACGACTTGAGTTTTGCTTCTCCGGCGACCGTTTCTCGAATGGGCATGATTCTCACCAGGTCCGTTTGGATTCTGGGATTGTGTTTAGGGTTTACATTTCATGCCTTTTGAATTATTCTTTTCATACTCCACGCATTCTTGCAGTGAGGAGGATGCGGATGTGAATGGAGTAATTGCGTCCTGGTTAGAAACTCAGCCGAAGACCACAAGGGAAAAGACTGCACAGCTTATCAAGGACTACTTCCACAAGGGTACGCCTAGCCTAACGCCTTCCCGCCATAATTTTAAAGCAATCTCTCATGAGTCTGCGCCTCTTTGACGCGGTTTTAGGCTTGCACTACGTCGTCCAATTGGAAAAGAATGTTAACCCTCTCCCGCTCGTGAGCATTGTCAAGAATGGGCTCTCCCACTTGTCCGGAGTCGTGACTGTGCCACAAATGAGCATAGCCATGGTCAGAGGAATTGGGTGTCATCTGGGACTGGAGCAGAAACTCGAATTCACGAAAAGCGTAATTGACATCATTCAGTCAAGCTCTCAAGGAGCCCAACTAAATGTTTTGGTGGGTTTGGTGCAGATCCTGGGGTGGACGAATATGCGGATCCAAGGGAATTTGGCCAACTTGACCTACAATAAGGAGAACGAGAGCCTCGTTTGTTTTGATGACGTGGACTTCCATGATGTGAATGAAAGTGTCAAGCTCAGTTCACCTCCGCTCGTGAAAACGGCCAATGTCAAGCAGACGCTGGCCCACATTGAGCCATGGATGAAGAATGCGGAATCATTTCTCCTCGTCGGAACCGAAGGCTGTGGAAAGACGTGAGCGAGATCCTGGAAAGTTAAAAAGCCGAATTGAATTAATTGGAATCAATTTTAGGATGATTCTGGAGTACGCCTTTCGAGAGATGCGGGACGTGGAAATTGCTACAATTCATTGCTCCAGCCTCATCACACCGCACCATGTCCTTCAGAAGCTCTCTCAGGTTGGTCTTGGCAAGTTCTGCGCATGACCTTGAGCAAAGCTAATGTCAATTTCCCATTCGCCACGTAGATTTGTATCTCCAAGTCAAGTGGGGCTGGACGGGAGTACTGTACCAAAACCGGTGGCCGGCTCATCCTTTACTTTAAAGACCTCAATCTCGTCAAACCAGACAAATGGGGCACGTGCCAGCTTGTTGAGTTCCTCCAACAGGTATTGACACTCCACGACTAATTTCACCAATGAATTAAATTACATTAAACTTAAAGTGAGGACGCAAATGTCTTTCTCAGGTGATTACACACCAAGGATTTTATGACGGAAACTTGGAATGGATGTGGCTCAAAAATGTCCAGATCGTGGCTAGTATCACAGTCGGGAGCTCCGATGGGCGGAATAAGCTCTCACCCCGCTTCACTTCCAATATCCGCTTCTGCACTGTGACGTAAGTTCCGAATCACGGCTCACAAAACAGGATTCGAGTTGAAGGACTGTGTATGATGCGGACAGGGAGCCCTTGAAGGAGCAACTGATGGTCATTTACAAGACATACCTCACGCTCTGCCTCAAGTCTCTCCATCCGACATCCGAAATTGGGGAATCCGTAGAGGAAGTGGGGAAAATTGTCGAAGGGATGATTTCGGTTTATGACGGCGTCAAGAAGGCCTTCCCACGCTTGAAACAAAGTCACTACCAATTCACCTCTCGGGATCTCACGAATTGGGTATTTGGCATGATGCGCTACGACCTGGGAACTGTGGAGACAGTCCCACTTGATGACTTTATCCAGGTAAGGAAGTATTTCTAACGCTTAAGGAAAACTCCTCACCTATAAAGCCGAACTCTTGGTTAGGTTTGGTACTACGAGGCCTGCAGGCTGTTCCGCGATAGGCTCGTGTCCTCCGATGACAGGACATCATTTGATAATCTGACGACAAGTGTAGTGAAGCGGATTTGGAATTCAAAGGAAACGATCTGTCACCAGAAAGGTTGGAAACACCAAATCCGTCATTCTTATTTTTCGATTACGCAGATGCAATTCGTTGACTAGGTTTGGACTTTTCAGGAGTTTATTTCATCAGCGGCTACGCCCATTTGGTTCCCGCGACCTCGTCCTCTTCGACAACAATTGCTCAACCAACTGGGAAGACGATGGCCACTCTCTCCAAAGTATCTACGGACGTTCTGGAAACTGCGGCGGAGAAAGGAATCTCCCAATTTGCCAGAGATTATCGAAATCTTAACATTGTCACATTCGCTGAAGTTTTGGATAACGTGGCTCACTATGACCGAATTCTTTCGGCTCCTTGCTCCTCAATGGTTTTGGCTGGACGAGCTGGGATTGGACGAAGGACGGCCCTCTCCATTGTAGCCTCCCTCCACGGAGCCACTCTGTACACTCTAAAAGTGGGACAGAATTATGGAGTGCGGCATTTCAAGAATGACCTCAAGAACGTACGTAACCGGCATTCAAACCCATTCATCACAGACCCCCCCCCCCCCCTCCCATTCC
>Ga0194135_10002796_pt1 | contig 10635 bp, 8 predicted proteins | sample LitLau_LLRF_2013_FD_134024 | JGI IMG/M metagenome (GOLD analysis project Ga0194135, IMG submission 134024) | Freshwater sediment microbial communities in response to fracking from North America - Little Laurel Run_MetaG_LLRF_2013 (version 2) | ecosystem: Environmental > Aquatic > Freshwater >... | reverse complement strand
TGAAGAGAATTTTTCAAGATTTTTCAGCAGGGTAATGAAAAAAACTTTTTTTACTTTTTTAAATGAATTCCGGCTTAATATAGCGTGTAAACAACTCATAGAAACAGATTTGCAGGTTCAGCAGATTAGCTATTCATGTGGTTATGAAACTTTGCCTTTCTTTTACCGGCAATTTAAGCGGTTTAAACAAATTTCACCCTTGCAATTCAGGTTAAAATATCATAAAATAGATTTTTTAACCCCGGATATGAAATCTTTTATAAGATGACAACAATTATGGATGTACCAGTGAGTCTTGATGGGGCTTTAGATCTGATCGGAAAAAAATACCTGGAACTGAAGCCAGAGAGCAGGAATGCCCTAAAGGAGTGCGCAAAGATTGAGGCATTCGAAAAAAACACTATACTCATTAAAGAAAATCAGTATTCAGATGGTTTAATGTTTATCATAACAGGTGCTTTGAGGGCCTACTATTGGAAAGATGGAAAGGACATCAGTGACTGGTTCGCTTTTGAGACTGATTTTATCTGTGAGATAAACAGTTTCTTTCTTGACAAACCCAGTGCCCACTATTTCGAAACACTGGAAAAATCTACCATCATGATCCTTCCCAAGGATTCCATATTAAAACTTTGTGACCAGCACCATGATATAGAAAGGCTAGCCAGATACTCAACTACCAGAACTATGATCGGGCTTCAGCGAAGATTAGTTTCCTTACAATTCGAAACTGCATTGCAAAAATACAACAACTTATTAACGGTTCATCCGGATATTACCCAAAGAGTATCCTTAAGCCATATAGCCTCCTTTCTGGGTATTACCTTAGAAACGCTGAGCAGGATCCGAAATCCGAAAAACAGAATTTGATCTATATCAAATGGATTCAGGATAATCAATGATATTTTTGAAATAAATTAAATTTCATGAAAATATTATTAATCATAGGTGGCGTACACAGCCTGTTCTTTGGCTTATTTCACTGCATCTTCTGGAAGAGACTGCAGTGGAAGGAAGAGCTAAAAAAAATCCATCCGCACAATGAAGCTGTAATGCAAATCTTAAATCTTCGGATTATCTACATTTTCTTTTTTCATTCATTCCTGTGTTTCTTTTTTATAACTGAACTGTTGACTACTACCATAGGGATTTTTTTGCTGGGAGGATCAGCATTGTTCTGGCTGGGCAGAACTATCGAACAATTTGTTTATCAAAAACAATTGCCATTTAAAGATCCTATCAATATGGCACTAACAATTATGTTCATCTTCGGAATAGTAATTTACACCGTACCCATATTAATTTAAAATGATGCTCAGGATCGCTGGATTTTTTAATATTTTAATTTCATTTGGACATATTGCGGGGCTATTCTGGGCAGAGAAAATGTTCAGGGTAACAGGGGTTGAACATGAAATGCAGGAGCTGACTGCAATACATTATACTCTCCCCTATATATTAACGGTTTTTGTCGCCCTTGTATTCTTTATATTTGGATTATACGGGCTTTCAGCTATAAATCAGCATATACGATTGCCTTTTCCGAAATCGGGAATTTTCATCATCTCAGGAATCTATTTTCTGCGCGGTACGGGAAAAATCAATCATTGCAGTATTAATCGCCATATTATATTTATCAGGTGGTTTAAAACTGAACAGATCCCCAATTGGATAACTATACAAACAGCCCGGATTTATACCGGGCTGTTGCATCAACAACAAACTAATGGTGTCATTTTACCTGCCATTGTAAGCGGTAACCTTCACCCAATCCACCATCATCTTCGCTTTCCTTTTTTTAATCAGCTCAAGTGCCTGTTCAGATAAACCATAATAAGGTTTTTGAATGCCATTGATCTTGAACGGATAAATACCTCCTACTGCAAAATTGAGAATGAGATATTGTTTATCGGTAAATACCCATTTACCATAATGCTGCGCCATTGTTTTAGTTACCCTTAGCACGGTTATACCGTCGTATTTAAATACCAGGCTTTCAGGTGTCCACTCCACCGCATAGACATGCCACTGGGTTGCATCGTTGTTTATATTAAGATACAAACGGTTTACAAAAGGGGTTTCTCCAGAGTAATTTGGACCATGTACTGCCGAGCTTACCCAGTCACTTTCACCAATACACTCCATGATATCGGTTTCACCGCCTGAGGGCCAGGCTGGATAACCCAGCATCCACCAGGCTGGCCACAGGCCTTTGCCTGCGACCAGTTTAATACGTGCCTCGGCCTTGCCATAAGTAAAATCGAACTTATCCCTGGTGGTTAGCCGGCCAGATATAAAATCAAAGGTCTGCCCGTCAATAGTTTTAAATCCTGGCGAATACTTTGGGCTTAGAACCAGTGCACCATTGACCAATGAAATCACACTGGCCGAGTCTACATAGGCCTGCTGTTCATTGTTAGCATGAAAACCTGTAACCTCAGGTGTCCATTTGGTACGGTCAAGCTTATTGCCCGAAAAGTCATCCCAAAATATAACCTTTCCGGATCGGCCGGTTTGAACAGACTTACTTTTTTTTGTTTGCGAAAAAGCAGGCAAGGCCAGCACCGCAGCCATAACAATGGCAAAAAATTGTTTCTTATAGTGCATAAATATGGTTATCTGTAGACTCGTATATAATCAACTTCCATGGTACCGCCGGTGACAGCCGGATCAACAGCACCGCCAAAATTGCCCCCCATCGCTAAATTCATAATTAGAAAGAAGTTGTTGTTAAAAGGCATGCTCGCATCATTGGCAAAATTGTGGAACACGACACCATCCACAGCGAACTTCATCTGGGTGGCGGTCCATTCAAGGCTATAAACATGAAACTCTGTTGATGCGGTAGGCACCATAGTTGTCTTACCTACCCCGCCACCGCCGAAATGACCAGGATAATGCAGCGTCGCAAATATCTTGTTTTGCTGATTCCCTACATGCTCCATCATATCAATCTCTCCGCATGCGGGCCATGGCGTAGTATCGATATTACTGCCCAATGCCCAAAACGCAGGCCAGGTACCGCCACCCGAAGGAAGTTTAGCCCTGAATTCTACTCTGCCATACTTAAAGTTGAACTTTCCTTTTGAATGTAAACGTGCAGAAGTATAGCTGAACCCGTTATAATTCTCCTTTTTCAGCATGATTTTCAGTTTGCCATCAGCTACGATCACATTTTCAGGGCGGCTGGTATAGTACTCCAGTTCGTTATTTCCCCAGCCATTGTTATTGCCAAGGTTATAACCCCATTTACCCGGATCGGGTGCACCGGCTTTATCAAATTCATCAGCCCAGATCAGCAATTCACTTGCAGCTACTGTAACGTCAGTTTTTTGAGTAGCAACTTTACCCTGAGCACTTTTTGCAGTAACTTTTACGGTATAAGTACCGGCAACAGGGTAAGCATAAGTAACTTTACCTGTTGAGGAGATTTCATGTACTCCATTACCAAAATCAAACTCGTAGGATATCACGTTTGCAGCGGTCACAGTAAAAGCTACTGTACCAGCATTACCAGTACTTTGGATAGCTTTTATCTCTATATCTGAGGGTTTACCTGCCTCGGCACTGTTAAGATCTTTGCTGCAGCCTGTCAAACATAGCACAAGTACTATCAGCATATATTTTTCTAAATTTCTCATTTTCTTATTTTTTTATTTTAAATTTCTGATACCATGCCAGTCCGTCAATGCCAATATTGCGTAAAGTAATGGTGGATGGTGTAATCGCTAATATTTCATAGGTGTTTCCACCGGAACCAAAGTTGATCAGACCATTCCCCGGCACGAAGAATTGTATACGGGTTGAATTCGACGATGTCGAGTTTGAAGTGGCACTCATGAAAGTCAGTTTACGGGGCGCAGACACATCTATATTATAACAATTATCGCCGCCCGACGTACCATAATAGGCTGTTGCTACAGCAAGAAAGAAAGATTGCCCTTTATTATTCACGCTAAGTGTTACCCCATTATTCTCATCCCTGGTAAAGGTCATTTCATCATCGTACAGACACTCCGCGCGCTGGTTAGGCAAAGCACTGTAATAATCTGGCTCAAAGGAAGTAACCGGCCCCACTCCTACATGACCCGGGGTTTCACGGGCACTTACCCAGATTTGTGAGCTGCCCTTAGTCAGATTTTGTAAGATTGCTGCCGGTATTTCAAAGGCCACAAACACGGTGATTTTTTTTGCAGAGGTTGAGGTTGCACCACCTGTACCTATGGCGCTTACTATGATGGTATAATCTGCAGTACCCGGATTTGAGTATTTATGTTTTATCTTTCCAGACGAGACCATTTCGGTTGTTCCATCTCCATAGTCGATCTTATAAGATACCGCATTAACCGCCTGGGTTGTGATGGTCACATTACCGCTTCCACCTCCATTTGGATTGGCAGTATTCATCCCTTCAATTTCTGTGTTCAGGGTTATATCTGTCGGAGTTACGATCTGGCCAAAGGAATAATCCTTCTTTTTACAGCCTGCCACCAGGCTAACAGCGGCCAGGCAGACCGCCGTCAATATTTTCATAGTCATCTTCATGGTCATTCAGTTAATTAAGGGTTATGTCATCAAAGTAGAAGGTATAATTGGCAGAACCATTACCCATTGTACCGTTGTCGAGTATCAGTACTATTTTTTGATAGCTGTTGCTTGTATTGATACCACTGTAATCAAATGTCAGCTCTTCCCACTCATTTGCTTTTGTCGTGGTCGCTTCTTTATCAAAATTGATACTGCCATTGGTCATATTTTCAACCTTTAACAATATTCTGGCACCCGCCCTTGGCGACCATACCTTCATTTTAAACGTTTTCTTTGTTGAAAAATCAATCGGATAATCAAGGGCCAGAAAACTACCACCCCAGGTCTGTCCACTGTTTTTCACCATTTTTGCCACTTTTGTACTGGTGTTGATACCACCTGCATACGGATTGGCAATGATACTTACATTGCCTCCGTCAAAACCTGTAAAGGAGTATTTGAGCCCCGCTGATTCAAAATTAAGCGGCAAACCTAAAACCAAAGCTGGTGGTATGGATATCTGCAGGTCATCCATATAGAATACCTTACCACTGCCGTTAGTGCCGAAGTCAAAGAACACAGAGGCTTTGTCATAAATCACAGCAGGATCAAGTGCCGGCGTACCTGCAGAATTATTGTTAAAATCGAATGTTAACGTTTCCCATTGATTGGCCTGAGTGGTAACTGCATTTGTTTCAACAGATTTAGTCCCGTCTGTATGGTTTTCCAGCTTGAGTTTAATAACTAAACCCGCAGCAGGCGAATATACCCGCATGGTCATTTTTGAGTTGCCAGCCGATACCGGTATCTTATTGGCAAAACCTGCAGCTGTCCCCAATGTGGTACCTGCCCAAACTTCAGCGCCACCATTTTTAACCACTTTAAGTACTTTATTGGCCCCGCTCACCGGATCAGTACCAACTGAGGAGGAATTACCACCAAAATCGCTGGTACTATAATCAAAATTAGGATCATCAAAAGCAAGCGGCAAGTCTATCTGCTTACCAACTTTAACTGTCTGCTCGACCTTGGTCGTGGCTGCACCTCCGCTGAGTGCCACAATACGGATGGTATAGGTACCTCCGGCCTTGTACGCATGAGATGTGGGCTGTCCTTGAATAAAAGTATCAAAAGGTTCGGGGTTAACAGTTGTTTCGTCACCATAATAAACGTGATACATGGTTTCAAAATCAGCTGTCGCATCCACAGTAACATTTATACCATTCGTAGTAATTATAGGTTTAAGATTTTCCGGAGCACGGAACGAAACTGTAAGATCCTGCGTAAGCTGAACTATTTTGCCCCCAATGCTGTGACCAACCAGTTTGACTGCGTATTTTCCTTCGGCATATTTATGCTCAGCCGTTTTACCCGCCTCCACCTTGACAAAGGTTTCCCCTGCATCACCAAAATAAACATCATAGCTGGTCACACCTTCACCGCCAGGTATAATTGTCACCCTGCCTGTATTATCCTGTGTAATATTGAACAATACGCTCAATTTTCCTGGCGCCGCAGCCTGGTCAACAAACGAGGTATCGGTATAGTCCTTCTTACAGCTGATTGTAGCGGCAAGCAGTAAGGTAAGTCCTAGGTAATATTTTATTGCCTTCATAATTATAAATAATAGAGTTTAATAGCCTGCATTTTGCGTAAGACCAGAAATAGTTACCTCCACTTGTGGCACAGGAAACAACTCATTCTTGCCAGGCTGAAATCCTGTGAGTTTAGAGGCTGCCTGTCCGGTTCTGACCAGGTCGAAAAAGCGATCGCCATCCATTGCCAGCTCTAACCTGCGTTCGTCCCAAATTGCCTGCGTCAAGGCTGTACCAACTGCAGTTACATCGTGGTTACTGTCTTTAAAGGCGCGACGTCGCACCTGGTTCAAATAACCACGGGCCTTAGCATCGTCACCGCCACCGCGGTTTATAGCCTCGGCTGCCATCAGCAAAACTTCGGCATAGCGCATCGTGCGGAAATTGTTCAAATAGTTAAGCTCTATTTGCCCTGATGATTCGCCTTTGCGTGGTAAATATTTACCATTATACAGGCCGGTATTTTTATACGGTGCAACTTTATATGTTATACCATACTCAGGGTGGGCTGTTTTATAAGCCTCAATATCAAAAGCAGTGATATCTTTGCGCTGGTCACCTGCCGAATAGGCACTGGCCAGATCCTTTGTAGGCAGATTTGTACTCCATCCAGCTGCATAAGGCATGGCTGTGCTGCCACTGATTCCCCTTATCCCATTTTGCTGTACTGAATAATTACCCTGCCCCCGTGTTGCGCCACCCCAGTTGTAATAAGGCGAACCGTTGGTATATTGTATTTCAAAAACTGATTCAGGTCCGTTCTCGCCCGGGGCCAGGTAAATAGACGCATAGTCATTGACCAGTGTAAATGCATTGGCGGCAATGATGGGTTCGAGTACACTACTGGCCTGGCTAAATTTACTCTCATACAAATAAACTTTTCCTAACAAGCCCTGGGCTGCGTATTTAGTAATGCGGCCCTTTTGTGTTTGAGTGGTGGGCAAAACTGCAATTGCGGCCGTCAGGTCTTTCTCTATCTGTGCATAAACTTCTGTTTTAGCCGAGCGTTTAAGTGTTCTCGAATCTGTAAGACTAAGGCGTTTATCAATAAAGAAAGGTACATCTCCCCACATTTTCACCAGGGTAAAATAATAGTAGGCACGCAGGAAATAAACTTCGCCGTAGAGTGCATCCTTACCACTGAAATTCACTGATTGTCCCGCCGGGTTATTGTCTTTATATTGAAACAGATAATTGGCACGGTTAACGCCTTCGTAAGAGACTTTCCAGAGATCTTCAATAGCTGCATTTACCGGGGTCAGTGTAAAATCGTCAATTTGCTGGAGTGACAGAGCATCAGAGGCACTTTCGCCGCCGGCCACCGAATTGTCAGAAGCCACATCACCAATTACAGTTACCTGGTTGAGCCATTGCAAAGGTGTATAAGTACTAATCACCATATTGCGGTAATCCCCTTCAGACTTCAGGTAGTCCTGATCGGTAACAACAAAGTTTTCGTGTGGATTATAATCGACAAACTTTTTACATGAACCAAGCAGAGTTGTCAAGACCACCAGGCCTAGTATTTTTGTATATATCTTATTCATTGTGTTAGGGTTAAAAGCCATTATAAATTAATATCAATTCCTACTGCGTAAATGCGCGCCTGTGGATAGGCACCACGGTCAACACCATTCTCTAACAATGACCCGTTGCCTGATATTTCAGGATCGTAACCGGAGTATTTGGTGAACACAAATGCATTTTTCACCTGTGCGTACACGCGCAGCGATCTGAACACATTTTTAAGGATTGATTTTGAAAAGGTATAGCCCAACTGGAGGTTCTTTACTTTTACGAAGGAACCATCTTCAACATACCTGTCAGATACCCGTATATTGCTGTTCGGGTCGGTGAATGTATAACGTGGGTTACGGGCATCATTGGTGCTGCCTTCGCCGGTCCATCTGGCCAGCACACCGCGATATTTGTTGGAAAAGTTGGCATTACGCTCATAAGCGCGGTATACATCATTGCCTATGGAAGCATAGGTAAGTGCGCTAAAATCAAATCCTTTGTAGGATATACCCAGATTCCAGCCTAAAGTCATGCTAGGAAACGGATCTCCGATTTTAACCCTGTCACTCGCGTTGATCACCCCATCATTATTCGTATCAACAAAGCGGATATCTCCTGGCTGTGCACCTTGTTGCTTTGGAGCTGCTGCAATTTCGGCAGCGTTCTGGAACAGACCATTGGTTTTGTAACCATAAAAATAAGCGGGTGTATAGCCGTTTTCAAACACAGTTACAGTTTGCGACTGTCCATTAAAATAGCCCCCGCCTAAAATACGTGCGGTACCATCAGAGTTAGTAGCAGTTACCTTATTTTTAACCGTGGTCACATTGAACATATTGTTCAATGAAACCTCGCCAATTTTCTCTTTATAAGTTATGGTGATGTCAAAACCACTGCTTTTTGTGGAACCGATATTGGCTGTTGGTACCTGTGCAGTTCCAAGGTATAAGGACACTGAAGGCGTAAATAATAACCCGTCCACCTTTTTCTGATAATAGTCAACAGAAATGGATACCTTGTTTTTGAGCAGGTTGAGATCAAAACCAACATTGAGCTGTTTTTGCCTTTCCCATGCCAGCGCATCATTACGTGATGAGCCAACAGTAGAACCTGGATAAAAAACATTGTCAAAATTGTAGCCATTGCTATTGGCAGTAGGACCGTAATCAGGTCCTCCGGTCACAATCTTCACAAACTGCGGCGTGGTGTTCTCATTACCGGTTACACCATAACTTCCCCGGATTTTTAAAAAGTCAATAAATGATGGTTTAAAGAACTCCTCCCCGGTAACTACCCATCCAAGTGAACCAGCATAAAAATTACCAAACTTGTTGTCCACACCAAATGCATAAGATCCGTCACGACGTGCAGAGAACGAAGCCAGGTAGCGGTCTTTGTAATCATAGTTCACACGTCCAAAATAAGACAGGTTCCTTCTGAAATATTGAGAATAACCGCCGGTCTGGGCATTGGGGTTATCGGCACTGTTCGTTCCTGTTGCAGCTGAATAATCTGCGAACTCCCAGGAATTAAAAGGTACATCCTGTCTGGAAACGTTCATACTGTTACCGGTAATTTTAGCGAGTGAAAAACCCAGTACAGTCTCAAAATGATGATCCTTTAACACGGAGAAATTGTAGTTGCCAAAGTTTTCCCAGGTATAGTTAAAATTGCTGTTTTTACCCTGCGACACGCTGTTGTGACGACCTGTAACCGGGTTACCTGCCGCATCTAAACTATTTTCCACATTTTGCGGTCCCCAGAAGATCAGCGGCGCAAAGCTTTTTGATTTATCATCGTATTTGGTATAGCCAAAACGACTGTTCAGTTTTAAACCTTTGATAACTTCGTACTGCGCCTCAAACTTGCCATAAATTTTGCTGCCTGTATTGGTATTGTAAGTATTATCAAGCTTCGTCAGCGGGTTAAATATCTCCGAAAGCAACAGGTCACTATAACCGTATTTGCTTACCACGCTCTTATCGCTATTGTAAACCGGTACGGTGGGGTCAAAATTGAGGGCACTGCCTATAATGCTATTGAAGGAATTTTCCTGTACACCTTTATTATTCAGCAGCACACCTGTTGTATTCATAATAAACCTCAGTTTTGAAGTGAGATCATAAGTTAAATTGGCCGTAAAAGTACCGCGGTCAAAATGCGATTTATCATAACCACCCACTATGCCACCCTGGCTAAGATAACCTGCCGAAAGGAAGTAAGTCATTTTTTCGCTGCCTCCCCGGGCCGATATATTGTGCGATTGCATAGGTGCGGCATGAAAGATCTCCTTTTGCCAGTCTGTACCAGCACCCAATAAGGAGAGGTCCGGAAAGATAATGCTACCACCCGCGGCCACACTACCTTCATTCACTATAGCTCCGTATTCAGAAGCATTAAGCACACCTATACGACGCGATACCTCTTGTATGCTATAATTGCTGTTTACAGAGAATTCAGTCTTTTGCTTTTTACTGCCGGCTTTCGTAGTCACTACAATAACACCGTTTCCACCTTTAAGACCATAAATAGCAGTTGTAGCCGGGTCTTTCAGTACATTAATGGATTCGATGTCTGAGGGGTTAATGGAATTCAGGTCTGCAAGAGATTGAATGGAGCCATCAACCACTATTGTCGGGTCATTACCAGAGAAAGAAGGAATTCCCCTGACCAATACTGATGGTCTTGCACCCGGAGAACCTGACTGTATCACCGTAACACCAGATGCCTGTCCCTGTAATGCCTCCTCGGCACGCACCGCATTCAATTTTTTAATATCGGCACTTTTAATTACCGAAACAGCACCAGAAATGTTAGTGACCTTTTGTGTACCGTAACCCAACACCACCACTTCGTTAAGTGATTTTAGATCGTCATCTAATACAAAATTCTGAACACCGGCGGTAGTTACAGTTCTTTCGACCGTTTCCATACCAATGTACGATACCACTATAACTTTGCCAGCCTGCAGCACGTTAAGGGTATAATTTCCATC
>Ga0194135_10002795_pt1 | contig 10635 bp, 9 predicted proteins | sample LitLau_LLRF_2013_FD_134024 | JGI IMG/M metagenome (GOLD analysis project Ga0194135, IMG submission 134024) | Freshwater sediment microbial communities in response to fracking from North America - Little Laurel Run_MetaG_LLRF_2013 (version 2) | ecosystem: Environmental > Aquatic > Freshwater >... | reverse complement strand
TGAATAAAGGAAAGAATCGGTCAGTGTGTTTCGAAATTGAAATGCTTGTGAGTGGGAGTTGTCGAACATGCTGTTTGAGAGCCACCTCTGTCAACGTATCCCCATCCACCATCCCGCACTTCCAGCCTCCCAACTCTATCAGAAGAAAGATCTCAGGAGTAATGATCCAACCTTAAAATTTTTTCTCTTCGCTCTTCAAAAAGTGTATTTTTGGAAATGGAATTACGTTTAAAGTCCCTCCTAAATACTTTATTATCTCATTTCAGAGTCTGTTTGAGGATTAGCAAAGACAGGCTGGTGCTGGTGCTGGGTGGGTGCTTCGGACAAAGCCAAGGTCTTTTCCTCCGAGCCTCCGAAAACCGAATTCTCCTTTCCACACGGGTGTACCACCGCATCGTCATTAATTCCTCCTTAAGACTTGAAGACTGGAGACGAGGATGAGAAAGAGAAAGAAAGACTGACACCTTCCAGGCCCTCACGGAGCGTCATGAAAAATGAAACCCATTTTTCATCAAAACTAATTAAGTCACAATTAGAAATTTTGAGAGATCCGGAGGAGAGAGAGCGGGCCCGTTAGACCTTTTACAGGGTAGCCTGGCAGGATGGAGGTGAGGGCTGTCATGAGGAAAGACCAGCGATTTTGACTAAAAAGGAATTATATAAAGAAAAGACAAAAAGTTCTGTAGCAGGAGCAGGCGGAATTTCTTTCAATTTTTCACAGAGCAAGGGAAGATTAAACTGTCTTTCTCCTGTTTCCTTTTCTTTCTCGCCTATTAAACCAAAACAATGGAACGGCGGTTAGCAAGTTAAGGAATTCGGGCATCCTCCTCAGCTCTCTGCGGTTCCAAAAATGAATTCATTCCAAACTTTGTCCTGGAGTCTGCCCATATAGGCTAATTTAACACATGCAATTATCCGCTCCGGCCTAAAATGACAATGAAGAATGTACGGATAAGAAACAAGACGCCTGATGACTTCAGTTCTCTCAAAACTTTTTGCATTATCACTTAATGCCATCTAAATAGAGAGGAAATTTTATTTCAAGAGTTGTGACGAGGCAAAGCTCTTTCTTGTCTCTTTTACTCTTACTTTTTTCAACTTCCTTCGTTTGTCAGAATTTTCTTGTTCCCATAAATTTATAGACTAGTTACAAGAGAAATTGGAAAAATTTTTGTATACTTTTTAGAAAATTAAATTCTAAACTCTGGATTAAACCAATTTTCTCAAATCGCGTCCCACTGGTCCCACCCTGCTTTCCCCATGATGCTTTGGTTGTGATATTTTATTTGTCAAAACTTGGCTTTCCATTTCCAAGCTGGGCTGAGTGAGTGGATGCTGGGGCTGAGATGAGAGTCTTATTAATTAGTATCGAATGGCAAGATCTGGATTAGAGGAAGCTGCTGAATCGGGTCTTCTAGAAGGAAAACCTCCAAACAGATTGTGACAAGCTTAATTAAATTCGTCAATCCGGGGAGAGAGAGAGGCAAAATCCTGGTCAAGGATCAGGAATAAGATTAGTCACTATTTACCAAAAATACAAATCTGTGGGTTTCCTTCCTTGCATTCTAATTGTTCTTCCCCCTATCCTTCCTATTCCCGTCCTCCCTCCTTTCTTATTTTTATATTTTGTGGGTAGCAGCCGGAGCCGCCAAGTGAGGAAAAGTATTGTGAAGTGTGCGAGGTCCGTTCCCCTATCTGGTCCGGAGTCCCTTTAATCAAGGGCGCAGGGAACGCACTTCTGAGGGTATTATGGAGGACTTTCCATCCTAAGTGCACTTAACCAGGGCTTATCCCGCATTATTATGCATCCGCCTCCTCTCCATGTAAATAGACGAGAAATTTAGATCCGAATTCTCCCAGAAGGAAATAACTGCTCCTTCATTTTTAATCTGGTCAATGTATAGACAATATTGTAGAATGTTGGATGTAGGAGAGCATTTGAGGAGGCCTTGGCTCAATAAACTTTTGGAAATTTCCATACTCTACGCCCATTTTTTTTTAAACTAAGCGGGCCATCTGGATCCTGATCAATGGTTTGATTCATCAGATCATTTCTTGGTTAACCCTTGCACTTCCCATCGTAAACTGTCAAACTCAATTTCGTTTGGCACTTTCCGTATCTTATACGCTTGATATTTTATTATTACTGCTCGAACATATAGACATTCTTGAATGAAACTTTGTAAATGGTGAATAAAAACAAAGTTCTGTTAAGCTAATCTAAGCCCTCCCTTTATCTCTGGGTTAAAGGCTTTTGCTTACCATTGTTTACAATTTCATTTTAAACAGAACTCAATACCCAACCCTTTTAACTATACTCGTACATATTGTTTTCAGCTTTCATACAAATGGGGTGATTCCCTGGAAAATAAATTACTCGGCTAGGCTTTGATTCCAGATTAAAGGAAACTCTTTGGGATTCCCATTTTAATACTCCGAAATTCAAATAGAGGATCCTCCATTTTCTAATCCATCATTAATCAAAGAAAGAGCGGAAATAATAAGTGGAATGTGCTCCTCTGCCTCCTGTTTGTTTTGTCATGGAGAAGAAGTTTAATTAACTTTTTCATAATTGCGAATCTCGTCCGGTAACACTTGAAGTTATTTGGTTTATGAGCGGAAGCCATCCTTATTCCAACCCTCCTCGCGAGCACTCTTGTAACTTTTCAAGAGTAATCTAGAAATCCCTCGCGGAGGATTTCATAACCTCAGTCAACATCAAAGCAGTCCACGCTTCCTGTACTACTTAACTTGAGGGCAGTGCGGATTTTAATCAAAGGAAATTAAAATGGGCACTCGCTGTATACTATATGCATTACTCCCATAAAATTCGCTTTCTTCTCCGGTTTCTGCAACCCCTGGGGAATTTAGGAATCGGGGCGGGGAGCGGATGAGTAATCCTATGGAGAAAAGGTGATTTATGAGAAACTGAAGGGGGAACCTAGTAATTCTGCTTAAATTGTTAACTGGTTTTCCTTCTCAGATGACAATAGGAGAGGAGGAGAAAGTGTGAAAGTCGTTAGATGCCGAGGGAAAGTGAGGAAGTGAGCTTATCAGGAGCGGAATTGGGGAAGTGCGAATATTGAATGAGGAAGAGGATCGAGACAAAGCGGAAGGGTCCGTAGGGACACGCCAGAAGATGAGAAATTCTATTCCCAGTCCCAGAGCAGAAGAAAAGGAAGAGGAGAAGAGGGTCAAGCTCCAAAATAATTTCCAAGCCGGGATCCCGTAAAGATGATTTCATCCTTTAAGTTTTGGAGGAACAACGGGGTAGTGGAACTTCCCAATGAACACGTAGTGCCCATTCTCCCCGCATTCATTCAACGAGGATGATGAGGCGGCCGCCTCCCTAATGTTTTCAGGAAGAGGTCAGTGCCCGAAACGCATTTTCCCTCAGTCAGACTCACACTTGGAGAAATTTGATAAAGTCCCACTGATTGTGTAAGCCTACTTAAGTGTACAAGTATTTCGTCGATGATTGGGCGATCTCAGAATCTTCCAATGGCATTTGATGAGACTGTGTAGTTATTCGTTTAGCCTGGAATAATAATACCCATCAAATCTCATTCCCACTATGACTCAGCCCGCCTCTCTCTCCATTATTATCCGTTTGACAAACCAAGACCTTCTGATCAATCCATTATTCAGCTCACATTCCCACTTGGAATAATCGGGCAACGGAAACTTTCCCTTACATCACACCATCCCCCTTTCTTTTCCCCATCCATCCCCGATGAGGGAAAAGTAAACTTAATGACGTGGAATATATTCTCTATCAGATCAATCTTCAGGAATTTCAAACTAACTTTGACGAGCCGAGCATCTCCCTCATCTCGTCATCTCCGTTTTACGTGACCTTATTGTCTCAGTTTTCCATTGGGAAATGAGTTTTTTTTTGTTCAGCGAGGAGGATTCGTTTCTAAATGATTCCTCGGTGTGATTGATCTAATGAATTTAATTTGTGAAAGGTATTACACAAAACGGTGTAAGTTAGGTATGCTTTCATGAAGAACTTTGATGAGTTCCGTTATAGTCAAGTCCGTTCTTAGAATGTCTTCGTAAAATGAGCCCTTTACGAAAGGTTAGTATGTGGATCTAATGAGGATTGAACCCGCACTGAATCCCAAGTAATAAAAAAAAAATCAAGCTTCGTTCTACATGGTCGCCGCCACAGAGTAAGCGTCAGGTTTCGGCAATAAACTTTGTATTTACAAACCGTAAAACTCTCTCAATTAAATTTATAACTTAAAGAAGGGATTTATTGTTGGTGAGGCCAGGCTAAACCAGTAAAGTGTAATAGGAGTTAGGAGTAAGAAGGGAATTAAATGACAAGGAAATTAATTGCTCTTTTGTACCAAAGTGTCACTCCGTACTTGCCACTGCCATTTGTTTCGAACTGGAAATAAGAGTTCTTGTTTTTTTTTAAATAAAATCTTTCCGTCAAGGGGGACTCTTATAATTGGACACGGAAAATCTTGCTCCGACTGAGACTGATGAATGAAAGTAGTGAAAGTATTTAAAAATTCCCCTTCGGTTTTCTCTTATTAGGGGAGGAGGATGAAGAGAGGGAGTGGGATGGAGAAAATGTGATTTCATTCACCACTCACCAATATTATTATTTTGGCAAAGGAATTCGTCATCCTCTCCAATGACAATTTCATGGATCATGGATTAGTGAAACGAAACTCAAAATAGTTGGATGAGGACGCCAAGTTCCAGGACCCCCTTTCCCCAATTTCCCCATCCTTTCTCCCTTCTTCCCATTACCCATCACATTTTCATATTCTCCCATCTTCAAAAAGTAAAACCATGGTATTAGTACACCATACCTCCACATTGTGTTTTGTAATGTAGTAATGTTGCTTGTAAGCAGGTGGATTCTGCAATCTGTTCATAGCGGCGTAGCCTGGTTCCAGTTGTTTCTCCTTTCGACGGTTTTCCTTTCTGTGTAATAAAGTGGAAGATGTGGGAGTAGGAGAGGTTCTGTTGAGGCGAATAAATACGGCAGAATGATTGATGAATCATGAATCACCCGATCCAAGGGGATGATGAAACTTTGAAGATATTTTGGAATCGTTGTTGATCTTGGATCAGGTACAAGACGGGATCTCTTTCCACGACCACTTTCCCTCATCCCCTCTCTCCTCTCCAACTAAACTAAAATTGCTTAGTCATGCACTCCGAACTGGAATCCTGAATTATTATTATTATGTGGGACTCATGACGCTGACGAATAGTTCAACAAGCATCCCACCTTTCCTCTCCACGTGCGTGTATGATTCCTTTCCCTTCCATTTTGGTTTCGCCAAATAAATAAGTTTCATGAAACTAAAGAAAAACCGAAAATAGAGCCAATGGAGCTCATTGGAGAAAATAAAGGAAATTTTGGAGTTGGTTAAGATGGAAAGTGTGTGGGATGGGAGTCGTAGATTATTAGATTGGAATTGGATTAAAACCGACCAGAACAATAAGGGGAAGTTTTTATTTAACCAATGGGGAGAGGAATGTAATAAAAGGGGGGATGAATGCTAAATCCATTGTATAATATAAACGGAGGGAAATATAAGTTCCAATGACGGGAAATAATCTGGTCGGGATGAGATGGATAACAAGATGGGGAAAATTGACATGCGGAGATGGGTGAGGGTGGTGGTGGTATGGTGGTGGGGCTGGCTAGTGTGTGGCAGTAGTGCCTGCTCCTGGCTGCCTCCATTATTTAGAATAATTTCAATTCCAAATGTAATTCGGAATACTCATGCTCACACGCTCCTACGCTTTCTTCCCATCATTGTTCACTCTCTCATCCACAAAAGAGTCAACTAAACCGGAGGAGCATAAAAGCAGTCTACCCGAATTTCATCAGAGAGTGAAAGTATTAGGAGAGGAACAAGCATGAGTCATTCAACAGATTATTGTCATGGATCAAATCCATGATCCCAGTTAATCTACACAAGGAAAAGGAAACCCATCTCATCCATCCTTCTATCAAACTATGATATCATATTATGCTCCTTCTTGAAACGCGCAGCTAAAGTTTTATTTACCATCTTTATGGAATGCCCAATTGTAAACTTAAATTGCCCATTCTCCTCCATCAGGTGAACTATTCCAAACTGGAGAAATAAATTGATGGTGAGAGGTGATTCCAATTTGGCAGGAATATTCCAACAATACCATAATAAGCTTTACTTACGCTTACGTCTATTACAGGAAACCATGCGTAGGGTCAGGGAGCCGGTCAAACTTAAGATCAGTTGGTCTTATAAACTAAAATTTCGAATGAATCAAAACCATTTCCTTCTAATTTCATGCTTTGGGTCGCGTTTGCCAAGCTTTTACGGTTTTTTGTGTGTGCACAATTTCAAGTTTTTGCACAGTTCGCATACTTTTTGCATCTGCAGCTTTCATTTGTCTGTTTTCTGTCGTATTGTGTGACCGAAAACAGTTTTTCTAACAAACAAAAATGCCCTTGGAGCTTGGACTTTTCGAAATCAGAAAATGAGTGTTTCAATTTGCACCACTATTATAAATAGTTACTATTTCCACTATGCGAAGAATTATTGAAGCACCTTGTACAAAAAATGCATGAAAACCGTGAATTGTGCAGATGCAAATAAAATGCAGGCGTAGAAATGTGTGGAGAAGAAAAACCGTAAATTTTACAGATGCAAAAAGAATTGAGTAACAAGGTGGAGCACAAAGGAGAAAAGAGGCGTACTTAATCTTTTTTGCATCTGCACAATTTCCACCAACTTTACGGTTTTCCCCTCACCTACCGTTTTCTTTTGCACACATTTCTAGGCCTACTTATTTTGCATCTCCACAATTTCTGTCTTCCTATTGTTTTTTGAACCTAATGGTAATTATTGTGCAGCTTTGGAGCCTTTTAGCGTATAGTGTTAACCGGAAATTATTTGCAAATGAGTTTAAACATCCTCGAGTACGTCCTTTGGGGACGTTCAATAATGAATTGCCGAGGGCTCATCTGGTATCAATGCATTTCCTGGACATTTGAAGCAGTCTCAGGGATGAGTTGGATAGGCGCTGGATCCGGAACCCACGACGCCGTCGACCTTGTTGGAAAGGTCAACTGACGAGTCCCAACTAGCAGAATGGAGGAGGGTGCCTTTGAAGGCGTTGAACTCATCCGGAGTATTTGGGGTTCCCAAGAGTTTAGTTTAGTTTTAGAGCTGAGACCTGAAAGGGTCTCAGCTTTTGGGAATATCTTTGTCCACAAATAATAGTCCAACCTGCTTTTGACCTGTTGTAAAAGTCATTGACAAAAAGCAAAAAAGTTTTGAAGGTTTTACTTATTCTGTTGCCTCCGGTGTTGAAAGTTTATTTTTGTTCCAAGATTTATTTGATTGTTGGAACCTATCACATCACTTAATAAGATTACGGTTGGTAATATTCATTCAGTAGGAGAATATACACTTAGGTTGGTAGGCTTGTCGTAATCTTGTCTTTCAATATTTTAAATAAGCTCATTTGGAAGAAGCAATTTATCCTGAATAGGGCTCAATTCTTTGGATTCTAGAGGTCAGGAGCCAGGCCTGCGCTCCTAAAAACCATCCGGGAACAAGGGTTTCATTCCGTTCTGTGACAACTAAACTAGTTCCCTACAATTAAGGTCTCCATTCCCATTTGCAGTTTATAGACGCACGTCCTCATGATCCCAGTGTAGTTCCGTCGCCCAATTTTAAAATAATATTTCTTTTGACTGTCCAAGGAGCAACGGAGGGACAGTGGAATGGCGTAAGGCAGAGCAGTAGCCAAATTATCCTAAAATACTTTATTAATTATTTCCTTCCGAAAATCATTATTATTCACGACAATATACCATCTATTCAAGGAGAGAGTTCATTTTGTCCAAATTCGGTTCTCGGAAAGTTTTGCATTGGCAGTGCTAGTAGCCTTTTAAAATCACGGCACGCCTGGATCCGATTACCAAAAATCCTGTGAATGAAGTTCAAATATTGAGAGGAAATCAATCCCAAGAAACCCGCAAGTCTCAAATGCCGCTCCATTTATTTGTTTTTAGTTAGACTGAAGTTTGAAACATTTCCATTACGTAAGTGTCGTAGTTTAGCCTTTTTCTTGTAACAAAGGATGAGTCTCAAATTCAAGCAAATTAAGCTCCACGCCGAGTGTGGAAGCGTTGGTGTTGAGCCGAAGCCCAGTGTCAAATTGGAACCAGGCCTAGAGCCACATTCCAGGGTTGAATTACCTAGGATGGGTAACAAATCTCGGGAACCACAACGTGGGAAACTATTGACAGCTACCGGGTAAAAACATTGCGCATGTCAAAGTGAACGATTAATTTGGAGTTTTAACAGAATTATCGGGAAGAGACCTGGATGCCGGATAAGCGCTCAGTAATTCGCGGGTTATGGTGCCAGATTAATTACCAACAATGTTCGCTCGTGGACCTTTTCTCTGCCATAAGAAGAGTTTAAAGAGGGGCATTGGACAGAAGAGTTCGTTTCCAGTATTCCCAGTATTCATAAAAAAAATTTTTAACTTCATTTTCAGCTGCAGTTTACCGGGATACGAACGTCCCGCTTGTGAGGAATGTGGCAAGTCGTTGACGACCCACATGAAGACTAGTATTTTGGGACACCATCAAAAGTGCTGCAGGTATGTCCCGAATCAGAGCCAATTGATTACTCTTTGTTCAGTTCAATTTAAATTGTTCAGTTTAAATTTGATTCTTAGCGAGGCCAGCAAGAAAGTTCATCACCAACTAGTTACCGAGAACACGCAGCTCCGGGCGGACAAAGATGCCGAGATCGCGCAGCTCCGGACGGACAAAGATGCCGAGATCGCACAGCTCCGGACGGGCAAAGATGCCGAGATCGCGCAGCTCCGGACGGACAAAGATGTCGAGATCGCGCAGCTCCGGGCGGACAATGATACTCTTAAGGCTCAAAGCGAAAATCTGCTTACCCAGCTTTCACCTGGAGAATTTGACGCCTTACTGGTCACAATTGGGGATGGCGAGGACGAGCGTGGAGCGTCCATGAGTGGGACTTCTCGTAGAAATGAACAGGAACAAAATCAGGTAGCCGAGGATCGTCGGGGCGGGGGCGGTGACAACGGATCCACCAACAAGGATTAATTCGGATTGCATTTCCAAACGCCCCCATTCAATTTAGAAAACCTTGTTTCAGTTACTGTTTATACCCTTCAGAAATTATGGAATACGATTTCTACATTATTCACTTTATCCTCATATTTTTTTGCTACATATTGTACACATTGAACGGGGATGCCAATTTGTAATTGGGAGGTTTTTTTCTGAGCTGATCAAGTTTCTGGGTTACATTTTCAGAAAGCAAATTTGGCTAAGCTGTTTAGGAACAAATTGTTTGCAAAAGCGTAGTCCCAAAGGACCCGACAAAGGTTCGAGGTACTTCCTATTCCGAAACTGGGTCTATGTTGACCATTGAGATCAATCTAAATGAGTTTTTATGAATGAAGATCTACTCGGAATTGAGATAGAGGAAGAGGGATTCTGCGCTGACACAATCACCTTTAGGTTTAATCACTTCTTGGAGAATAACCAACAATAATAATAATATATTACTTCAGTTCTTAACTACAGAGAAGTCAATTCTCTTCCTGCATTATTTTCAACAGTCTGTAGAACAGATTAGGTGCGTTTCCTTCGCATATTCAAATGCTTTCATAACTAAATGAAAGGAAGGAGGAAGTGCTCTCTCGTGCCTAGTTTTGGATATATTTCTCCCTCGTCCTTTCTCGGTGGGATGTCTGCATCCATCCGCCAGATTCTTCTTCCCGTCACTTGATTTGAGCAAAACTTACGAGTGTCCTGCAGCAGGAGGCTGGAGAGGGATGGAGAGGTTTCTTAAAGGTATCAACGCAACGGAGAAAGCGATTCTCGCAGAATGAAAATCCTGTAGAATTTCTCAGAGTCACAGCTCTGCTGCTAGATGGAAGGAAAGTCTTCCATGTCTATTGGAAATTGGAACGAGCAAGATAAGTTTCTCCTTTGTGATTCCTTTCAACCGGCTTGGGTTGGGTCCCATTCAAGATTCATCTTCTCTGAATATTTGATACTGTCGAAGAATTTTTCTCATTCTATAAAATTTGACGCTGACTTTCTGGGATTGGCTGGAGGAATGAGAAATAAGTTGAATATGGGACACACGCCGTCACGTCACGTCGCGTCACTTCTATCTTCACATAAATCAGAAGAATAGAAGGGTCTAAAAGATGTCTTTCACTGTGGCTTTTGATTGAAGTTTTTCTGATTGATCCTGAAAAACGATCTTTTCTCCTGTTTATTTTTTCGGTTCAAATAAAATAAAATATTTGTGCTTCATGCATGTGATTTTCCGACTTCCCAAATGTTGACTTTGGAATCAGAAGAGATTCGATTGGACTTAGAGGCTCATTTTGCTCATCCAAACCTCTCTTTCTCTTATTTTGAAACTGGGTTGACATTAAGACAGTTCCCTTGATGGAATTGCTTTGTTTAAAAGTCATGGGGTCGTTTCTGGAGATGATACTTTGTTCTAAATCCGATTTCTTGCGCATGAGAGGCAGAGATATTTTATTGAACTTGAAAATGGGTAATCATTGAGTAGTAGATTTTGAGCCAATACCCTTCCG
>Ga0194135_10002794_pt1 | contig 10636 bp, 4 predicted proteins | sample LitLau_LLRF_2013_FD_134024 | JGI IMG/M metagenome (GOLD analysis project Ga0194135, IMG submission 134024) | Freshwater sediment microbial communities in response to fracking from North America - Little Laurel Run_MetaG_LLRF_2013 (version 2) | ecosystem: Environmental > Aquatic > Freshwater >... | reverse complement strand
TGCACGACGCACGAATTTGGAGGATGAGGATTTTGGTTTATTATTGAGAGAGAAAACTCGTCCGCCGGATTTCGGAGGAAAGAGAAGTCGTGTTGGTTCTCCACTCTGCCCGTAGATGCTGTGACATGTGCACCAAATGCGTCAACGGAAGACTATTGACCTTGCCCTGCCACTTAATTAATTTTTATTGTATTTCATTTTTATTTTACATACATTTAACAAAATTTTACCAAACCTGATTGCAAATTATAAAATTACATCCTCGTAAGACTTGACCCAAGCACTGTCGTGTTTGTTCCGACATTCGACATTTTAATACAAATTGCGAGACAGCATCTTCATAAAACAAAGTCTGTCTTTGGATTCATTACGTACTACCAATACCGGGGGGCGTATAAATTTAATTATAAAATGCACAGTTGATACTGTTTTGGCTACATGCAGTAATTAGTGGATGGTCATTGTTCATACAACCGAGGACACTGTAATCTAAAATATAAAAGGAATCCAAAAACTCATAAATCTTGTATCCAGAAGAATACAAGGACAGAATTCACATTATTGAAGCAACAAAAGGATTAATTCGCCACACTTGTCAAGTGATTTGTTGATAATGATTCCCGCAAATGAGATTTTAATGAAAGGGATGAAACCTCTCCCCCGAATTCTTAGATGAGGAAAAAGAAAGCCAAATGGAAATCAATCAGCCTTTGACAGAAGGCAAATAGAAGAACATTAGGCTCGTGAGATTGGCTAGCTGGTAGTACAAGAATGATGGAAGGTTTCGTTTTTAGAATTTAAACGACACAATAATAACAGGAAAAGGTGGTGAGCATGATTGATCATTACGCAAAAGGGAACCCTTTGAGGGAGACAAGTGAATTTTTGTTTTAATGTTATGCGCTGCAAGTGGTTGAAGGGTTGTGGATCTTCAATCTGACTTCCTTTTATCATTAACCAACCACCAACCATCGAATTCCATTTTGTGGTCGAGAGAAACGCGTAATGTAAATGGAAGGGTTGATGTCATTGTCAGGCTTTCGAATCTCTTTCATCAATTTCAAAAGAAAACGATGACCGAATGACGACGGCATGGTGCATTTCCGTTTACTTAAGTCCGCATCTGAAATTAATCGATCCTTTGGGCATGAAGACCTCCGAGGTTAATATCGTGATCCATCAAGAACAATGTATCAGCCATCTGAACACATCGCACTATCCCCATATAATTCACACTAGGAACGACGCCTTTAGTGACAAAAGCGTCAATCCTACTCTGCCCACGGATTTGTCACTGTCGTATCCACTGCCTTTTCTTTTATTCATTAGCTGGTTCCGTACTAAAATTATGATTTGCATTTCGGAACGAAAGTTTATTTATACGAATTCGAGTTACATCATAATTACACCAGCGTCCATTTCAAGCACTGTCACATGCGATGCCCACTGACAAATTTCCTCTGCCTCCATGCCAAGTGACAATGTCTTTGTAACGATGAACAGGAGGGAATTGGCTGAATAAGCGTCTGAGCAGTGCTGGATTTTGATAAATTTGAAATTAATTCCTTCCTCCTCTGAGCTCAAGATTGATACTTTTTTGAGATTTAAAAGCCTCCAAGGAGGAGTGAGTTGCTTAGATTTAAATTAAAATTTCTTAGCTGTTGCCTAATTACAGTGAATTTGTCAAGCTCAGGAGCTCTCGAGGAGACGGAGAGAGAGAGAGAGAGAGGGTGGGACTGAGGACGGAAGTTTCGAGAGTGCGGGTGCGGGTCTCCTTATCAATAAGTCAGTGAAGAGTGAAAGTGACAATGGGACTGATTACCGTGACGCTGGGAAGGAGTCTTAACGCAGCCTAAAGGCGGAGTAATTAGCATGTGAAAGAGTGACAAATAGAGACAAAAGAAATGAGAAGGAAGGGAGGGTTCCGCTGTCTACAGAAAAAAGAAGATAAATTATTTGGGTGGTTGTGCAGTGTGCAGCCAGTAAGTTGAAAAATTATTCCAGGCGATGGAGAAAAGGATTCGGGAGAGGAAGGGTGAAAGGAAAGGGCAATTAGCGGAATGAAGTCTCTTGGATCAGTCGAGGAAGGAAGGCAGAAGGAGAAAAAATTGCAAAAGGAAAACACAGGAATCTCATTTCACCAAATCAAAAAAGAATTAGTTTCCAGTAGGAAAAGTTGGAGAAAGGAATAATTAAGGAGAACATCATTCATCCATTCCCAACCGAAAAAAAAAGAAAAGAAGGAAATGTATGCAAAACAATGCCCGGATACCGAAGAAGAAAAAAAAAACCTCCGGAGTTTTTCCTATTAACTCTAGTTGACTTTCTCCTTCCTATCAAGATCCCCTCGGGAATTGCGGACGAGAACGAGGACGTCATCCCCTCTACCCTCCATTGTATTCCACTCTTTCATTCTCCCAAATTCAAAGATTTCAAGATTACTCAGAGCATCCTCATCCGCCGCTGCCACGAGCCGCCAAGAACGTCCAATGTGCATCCTGAAACGAAAGTGATTGGAGTATGTAAATTTACACTCTCCTTCCATGATATTTGGATTTCCGAATTGGGGGAGTGCTGTTTCACTGCTCTTATTTCAGTCGTGTATTTCCTTTTCTTGTCAAAAATTTATGAAAAGCGTCGCCAACACTTTTGGAGCGTCGAGGATGAGGAAGTCCGTCTGAAGAGTAATTAAAGGGAAAGGGGTTGATTTTATGGAAGGGAAAAAACATATTTAGCGTGTGACGTGGATCAAATAACCCTTTAAAGACTATTTCCTTCCTTACTAATTCTCGCTTTGATGAACAAAAACTAAAGAGAAAGCGTACAATAAATCATAACACAAACAAAAGAACCAAATAAAAAGTGAAGAGCTTAAATGTTCTGAGACGAATTTTTTTATTAACTGGACAGTTTCAATTATTTCTGTAACGAAAAAAAACCATGGCATGATATAAGGAAAAGTTTCACTCCATAAAAAGATTCTCGAATCTCGATGAGCCTCTCCATATCCTCATCACTTCCGCTAAAATGATTTGTAGAGTAATTTGTGGGTAATAAAATACTTCCGCTTTTGTTTTTTAATGTGGTCGGACGGAGGTTGGTAATGGACACTTGTCACTAAACAGGTAAATTATTACAAAGAAAATGAGGCTCAATGAGCTCTTTTTATGGATTTGGTTCCCTTGCTTATTAAGGATTTGGAAAGGGAGCTCTGAGGACCATGCAGGGCCCAGGCACACACCTTAAGCTTCCTGGCAGGACTTTCATCCCCCTAATGAAGGGTCCCAGGATAGTCTCCTCCATTCAGCAGGTATAAATCACTCATCCGAATCCAAATCTTTGGGTAGGAAGAGGGGAACCATAGTAATAAAATCTGAAATTGCTAAATTCCAATTCGCTCTGCACTTTCCCATTCTGCTCCCTCGACCCCGCGTCACACGGCTCGGATGAACTTTGTGAGAACTCTATTTTGGGCGTTTGTTTCGGAGTCTATGGGATCACCGTCCGTCGTATTTACCAATACCGGTTCAATAGGGTGTTAAAATCAATCCAAGAGGAGCGGGTGTGAAAGGGGTGAATGCTTTATTGATTCGTTACTCATTTCAGAGGGTGAGAAATCAACCCTTTCTCGGGGCCGCCTAGCCGTCCCTGGTGGAGCTACAACTTTTACGACACTTTTGCCTGAATCAAGAGGATCCTTTGCAAAAGCGATCCGTAAGTGCCAAATTAGTCATCCAAGTTCCAAAGTTACCAAATACATTTTATTTTTATAGCTCCGAATAACTTTCTTTCAAATTAAAAGAGTAACCCCCGCCCATGAGTTACAACTCTGGATTTTTTTTATTAACGTTTGCTCTCCATTTGATATTAGAAAGTGCACCATTGCCTGCCTGCCATTCCCATTCTTCTGTGCTCAGGCCTCCGTGTCAAAGGTCTCCAAAGTGGAGTCAGATGGATCCGAAAAGACTTATTTTCTTATTACCTTTGGAATTGGAGGATTCCTGAAGAGAACAACACCTGAAAGGCTCATAAAATCCTTGTGTGAGTGTGAGCCCATTCTCTGTCACGGAGACATTTACTACCAAATGCAATTTAAATGATTCCCAAAGTGGGAGACAAACAATGTGCAGAGGAGAGATTTTCTCCATCTTATTTGCATTCCGCTGGGATTGGAAGAAGGTAAAAGTAACAAACTGGGCCCGTGTAGGCTGGGGATTAATGGGCCATGGACGTCGATCCTGCCTGATGAGCTGCTCTTCCCATAAAAGTCAAGGAATGAAATTGATGTCCAATGCTCAGACGTTCGGAGGATCCTGATTATGCCATTTTCTTCCTATTATTCTTTTGTGTTGCTAATTTGTAAAAAGTTCGGCCTCCTTTCATCTGCATGGGACCAGCTCTTAAAATCATATTAAATGATCCTAAACGGTTCTCAAAGCGGCCTTTGTCCAACTTTATGCAAATGCATGTCGAATCTCAAAGTTTTAAATAAAAAGGGTTACTACGTTTTACATTTGAGAACCAAACGCCGTCCATCGACAGGCATTCAAAATGGCTGTCCATCAGAGACGCAGAGAATAAATGGTTCCCAGCGGACATTGTGCATTTCTGTAACCGACGACAACAGGCGTCGTTGGTTGGCGTCTTGTCATTGCGTCATCCTCTCCATCACTTATTTCGAGCAGGAGGCACCACACCACAGTAACTTCGGCGGAACGACGCCCAGGACTTTTCAAATCATGGATTTTACGATTCCTTACATAAATTATTAATCCAGATGTATTGGTTTTGATGAAAGTGAACTAAGTTGCGAGGCTGTTTGGGATTCATCACCCAGAAATAGGAGTATAAGTGAATCAGGAGAACCTTCAAATTGACCCCTGCTGCGACCCGAAGTTCAATAATAAACTATAAATTGTAACGATTATGGGTTTGGTCTTTGGTGCGGGAGAAGAATGGAGATTATTCCCTGCTCTTCAGACAGACAGAGAGAGAGAAAGTGAAGTAGTTTCCTCATCCCCTGGTTTTGTTACTTTCCCTAATTTCAATAATCATCCAAGGGATGAACCAGGGTCCCGGGTTCTTGTGTCATGTCAACTCATAACTTTTGGGTTATTCCTGACATTGAGGGTGACGAAAATCTGTTGGCGTGGACGGGACGAGGTGTATTGACAGTAAACCTGTCACATAAACAAGACGCAACCAAACCCAGATCTCCCTTCACCCCCTGCCCCAACTCCCTAATAAACTTTTACGAGCTGGATGCGTAATGTCGAATGCAGATCTGATTCACTGCTCACTTTCATCCCTTTCTTTCCGTTGGACAAGAGCTTACTTCCTTATCATTAAATTAAATGAAAACCCTGGAATCAGTTCCCGGAAATCAAAGATGTCCTCCAGAGACACTCTCCGCTTCATTTCAATCCCAGTTAATGCCCTCCTCCAAAGTCTGGCGTTTCCTGGTGGGATGTCGGAAACTGCTGCACGCAAACCAAACCTTTAGCAAGTCAACTTGTAAAACTGGTATTCATTCAAGACAATCCTGTTTCTCTCCTATACAACAGTTTATATTTTGGTTGAAGAGGGGGTTCAAATCCCTGGAGACGATTTTGGAAGGGTACAAAGCATCCTCGTGTGCTGACCAGCAAAGTGAAAAGTTTGTAGCCGAGTTTAAGTGAGGCAAGTAAGCGGAGATGCACGGGCGTAAGTCATTGAGCCTGAACGGATGACAAAAACAAATAGTTGTGGAAATTATTGGTAACAGGAGTTGAGGTGGACCCAATTTAGTTGATGGTGGCTCCGGATGATGATGGAAAGAACCCTTTGATCCCAAGTGACTCTCGGATATACTGGACTCAGATCATTTGTTTTTAGTCCCATTTGTCAAATGTCCACTCTTCCGGATAATCATTTCAAGCCTCCTCCATGACGGACACTCTTCCCCTGAATCAGCGATAAACGGGCATACTTTCCCAGCAGAGTCTTATAATGTCCATTTATTTCATTCCACTCAGATCCTAAAGGTCACTTTCTCAATGTCTCTGAGAAAGTTTCACCCTCTCCTCCGCTGGGAATCAAATACCCCTTTCCTACTCCCGCAAATGTAATGATACCCAAATTCAAATCCACTCGGCAGTCCCGCAAGGCCATGGGATTACTAACCTAGCCTATGAACCAACTTCTTACAGTGTCTTCAAAAATCAGTAAATTTGGCCCACGATCGAGTGGGAATTGGGAATCACTCAAAATATTTTCCATTCTCCCCAAAGAACAGCAATAGGGATGAGGTAGCAACAATTCCTTTTCACCCCTGTCAACCGGATTCGCTCGATACCGAGAGCGTTTCTCTATGCAGAAGGAAAAGTGAAATAGGAAAATGACGCAATGAAATTTTATGATTCGAAACCTATTTCTGATAGCAGGGAGCAGCCGAGTTTTGTGTTGTGTTGCCTCGTCCATAATCAGGAATATCTGTTAAAAGGAAATGTTGAGTATGAGAAGAAGACGCGGAATAATAAAAGCGTCCCCGTTCTCCTCTTTGAAATGTTTCAGGAAAAGTGATATTAGATGCAGTGGTCCTGAACCAAATGATGATTTCTATTTCCCAGTCAAAAGCTCCTCCAACTCTACTGTGAGTAAAATACAAACTTCACATTTCATGTGAAATTCAAGGAAGCTTGGAGACTGAAATTTGGCGAATCTGCGTCTACTCATCCCTCGGCGTTCCTGACGTTTCTACTTGGACCAAAGAAGAGAACTTCCGTAGGAAACTGTTCGAGTCCAAATAGAATCATCTCATCCCTCAGTAGAAAGTGCGGGAAGATAAGGAAATGATGCTTTCTCTCTCAGCTCCAAATAAAATGAAACTAGAGATGAAGTCTTTGTGGGAAAAACTATGAAGGGATTTTATGGGATTTTCATATCTGTCCTCACGTCCTGTAAGGAAGGAGGGGGTTTCGGAGTATCTGGAAATGATATTGGGTGAAAGTAGGTGATTTCCAGAGGGAAAGCATCTTCGATTCCGAATCCCTCGAGTGGTCAACCATAAACTGTCCTACCCTCCATTGATACGGTCTAATAATCATCCCCATATATTTCAAGGTTCTCAAAAGTACAGATTACGGATTCCAATACATGAAAACATACCAATCGGTGCGACGACAATCCCATAGGGGCCATGTCGCTTTTTAAAAGTTATTTTACATTTCTCTCCCAACTATACCCTTCATTATCGACGCTCCATTGTTCTAAATTATGCTCTTAGATTTCTGGCAGCGGTGGACCGAGGATAGCGGGCAACCTCAGAAGAATTCTAGCTTTTCGCTAATCCGTAACAATAGAAGACTAGTAAATGGAGAAACGAAATTGGTTGGATGATTGAATGTATTGGGTATTTCCAACCGTCCCCTTCTTCCCATCCTCCTTGTCCAGTGTCCTGCCTGCCAGAATTTCTAAATGTTTATGCCAGCGTCAATTTCTGGGACATGACAGCTCCAATGGGTCGTGCGAGTCGGGTGGACTGGGAGAGATGGACAGAAGGTAGTAAACGAGAATCCGAAATAAAATTGCATCCCTCTCTCAAGATCCAAACTATCCACTACACTCACGGTCCGCCATCCTCAGCTTTTGTTTCCTAAAAACCTCCTCTCTCAATCTTAATCGTTTCCATTCGGATCGTAACAAAGTAGTAAAAGCAAACTTGAGAGATAAGCGCTGAAGACGTTAATGGTTAATGACCCTCCTCACTTTTAGTGTCTCACAATTACTAACACTCTCCCATCAAAGTGAGTAACCCATCCGTCGATCCGATGGGAATGCGAGTCTATCCATAGTCCATGGGCACACAGGAGACCTTAAAACTCCCGGGTCCCCCACTCTATCCCTAATTTATGTATCTGAGGCAGAGGCGGAAGGACTTTAATCCGCAAGTCCTGATCAAATTGCTCACCGGGAGAAGGACGCTCACTATCAAATAAAATAAGAAACGAAGAAGAGAAAGTGCAAATAAAAACCAATGAGACTCGGACGGAGGAGGGAAAGGACGCTCGGCTGGAATTCCTTTTTTTGATGGTGGGCAAATGTCATCTGTAAATTACTTCCTATCCTGAGAACCAGGTTTAGTTGTTATTTGATTTCAACTCCAACAAGGATTTCTTGGACAACCTCCAATTCTTGCCAATACTACCGCAATTTAAACTTTTCATAAATAGAGATGAATACTTGGGTCCAAGCGAGGGCCACAAGGTCCGTAAAATGCGGGTACGTGGACACGGCATAACATGATTCTCTGGCGTTTTATTAAGAGGCTGAGCGGAGTAGATGAAGCGGTTAATCCTGACTTTCTCCCTTGGGGAAAGCGAGCATGAAACCAAACCAGACCGTCTTTGGCTTTTCTCCAAGAGCGGCTTACTTCCTCTTCCGCGTCTCTGAGAAGCGCAACAAATTGAGTGTCAAGGAAGAAGGCTATTACATGATCGGGTTAATGAAAAAGAATTAAGGGGGTTGGTCGGTTGGACAGGGACTTTTCCTTTCCTGTTTCATTCCTCTCGAGACACACGGGGATAAATTACTTTGAAAGGAGAAAGCAGGAAGTGTCTCAACGTGTTTACTCAAGAGTTCCCTTTGTCCGTCCTGATTACCTCCTCTGTCTTTTTTGGACCTTGAGCCAAAGGAATTAATCCAAACGTCCAAAGATTGAGATTACTCAAATCGCCTCTTTGTTTCAGTCCTTCCAAATTAATCCAATCGTTTATATTGAAAATCCCAAACTCACTTTCCCCTGGACACTTTTATCTCCTTTGGTTGGTTGGCCTCTCCTGGAGAAAAAGGTATCTACAAAATGGGGGATGGCAAATCCAACATTACCACCACCAAGCAATTCCGCTCCATATTAAAATTTACTGTACGTTTAGGGATGCAGAAGAAAACGAAGAACAAACCTAGAGTGCCATTATGGCCGCGGTAAGACCACATCCCAGATTTGACCTGGAGGGCTGAAAGAAGAACTAATTTCTGGCGTATAGTTATAAACGCAACCCTTACCCTCTTTTTTACACTTTGATTTGAAATTGAGGACTTGATTAGATGCAAACTACTTTTTATTGGTAACCCATCCATGTCAATTGCCTCAATAGTTGGGGCGGAAGAGTTACATGACAAAAGGGGAGAGTTGAGTTTAAAATTCAAATTAAAAGGATCCAGGGGTGGTAAGAAGTAATCTGGAACCCCAAACGCAGGAACCAATTTAAAAATGAAAAACCGAAATGTTTCGTACAATAAGTAACCTAGACTAGTAGGGGTGAGGATACCTAAGTGTAAAAAGCAGTTGCGGTTGAACAAGCTCAAAAAATAGGTTGACACGGCTGGCCACCAGGGAGATTGACGCCTCTTCTAGCTCTCTAAAATATAGGAAAGTCGGTTTGGGATAAAATCCCGTCATGATATTGGGATTATTAATTGTCACAGCACTAGCTCCATTAGCTTCTGCTTTCTCTAGATGGAAAACCGAGAACCTCTTAACTTTCCTCCTCTCCGCCTGAAATTAATCATGTATGCTGAAATCAAATTAATTTAAGTAGGAGTTGGGGGATGTGGCTGCTGCTGCTGGTGTTGAGAACCAGATCAGCCCCAGCAACGTCTGCGAAAGACTGAAAAGGACTAATCGGGTTTTTGAGAAAAGGAACAAATAATTCCCAGTCCTCAGCCTCTCGCCCGTCTGCCTAAAAAAGTGTGTGTATCTTATTGACAATGGAACTAAACTAATTGGAAGAGAATGTGATGAATGGGATACAGTTTGTCAACGTCCCTCACCGCTCGCTCGCTCGCTCGCTCGCTCCTTCCTTTAATCAAAACAAAAAGAACGCGCACTTCCATTTCCATTCCAAGCATTTTGACCAAATTAATTTCACTCAAGGAGGAAGGAGTCCCAGCCCGGCTGTCCTCCCAGTCAAGCTCCATTCCTCTGTCGCTTCTCTGCCTGGCCTATGCCTGGATGGAAACCAGTCAAAATGCCAAAGTGAAAGTCATTTCCTTGAAACTTGAAGCATGGAGAGGAAAAATGCCGGAATGTTTTGCTTTCCATCTTTTCTCGGAGGCTCGGACGTGAACCCGAGTTGGCTTCATTAGAGAACCAGATAACCTTCCTCACCCCAATCCACCAAAAATTAGAAGGCGGGATAAATGGTGAATTCCCCTTTAATCAGTTTCCCTCTTGTTTTCCTCCCATCATGGCTGCTCACAAAGAATTAAGCCTCGCCGACTCATCCGAGAGAGGCAGAACGTAGAGGGAAAGATCGCAGGGATGTGAGAAAACTTGAGCCGAGAAGTGTGGCAGGGACATGGTCCGCTCTATTCAAATGAGACCTGTAATACGATATTATCAAAAGGATTGGTCAGAAGGGCCCCGGAGTGTAATCAACAACCCTTTTAACCCCACTTTCTCCTTTGTCCGTCTCAACTGTTTACTTTCCATTTTCAAAGGACCACGGTCACGTGCTCACGTCACCACCCGTGTTTTTCTTAGGGTCCGCCACCATGGCGGACCTGTGGTGCGTCGACTTGAAATCAACTTATTCCACACTGCCAGTTTACTATAAAATCCTCCAGTGTAGCAGAGTGTTGGTTGCGAGTATTGACG
>Ga0194135_10002793_pt1 | contig 10636 bp, 5 predicted proteins | sample LitLau_LLRF_2013_FD_134024 | JGI IMG/M metagenome (GOLD analysis project Ga0194135, IMG submission 134024) | Freshwater sediment microbial communities in response to fracking from North America - Little Laurel Run_MetaG_LLRF_2013 (version 2) | ecosystem: Environmental > Aquatic > Freshwater >... | reverse complement strand
CTCTAGTCTCTGCTACTTGATGGGAGGTATTGACTTAATGAATGGTCGTCGTTTACCCCCCTAACAGTAGCGATCGTGTGACAAATCGAGGAATTAGGGTGCAATGTGCCTCAACGAACCCAACTTTGATCCGGGTTACGTGTCAATAGAATTCAATTTATTTCCGGACGTAAATAAATAATAAAAAATAAAACCAATTTATTATTAGCTATGAGCAGAGACTATTCATCAGTATAAGTATTCATTGCTATGAGTGCGCGACGTTCACGTTTTAAGGTTGCCGCAAGTATTCCAGTTAGAAGAAAAGCTGGCGGTTCGGCGGAACCTAGCAGCGCAAGAGTTGTAAAAAGGGAGTGTAATGATTCTGGAGTGGAAAATGTAGCCCCTAAAAATGCCGTGACTGACTGTCATGATCCCGTATCATTGCCTACAAATGACGAAGCTGTGCAATGTAGTATAAAAGTAATTGAGAGTGAAGTTCCTGACGCAAAGCCAGTAATTATTGATGAAATAACAGCACAGAGCGACAATCAACATCCAAATCAGTCTGCGTTGAAAGTTGACGTAGCAACATCGAACATTGCTGTAACAATTCAGTCACCAGTTAAGGGAGAAACTAAGCCAAAATTTGCCCGTCCTGCTTTGGTAGATTCTGGCTTTCGAAGACAGAGTGTGCATGCTTCAAGTGCCAGTGAGTCAGAGGATGACAGTAAAAAGTCGCATTCGTGTAGAACTAGAAAGGTTTCTGAAGGAGGCGCGTTTATGAAAGCAATTCCATCATTCCCCAGTGATACTACCACTCATGCACCAACTGACCACGAGGCCTCTGAATGTGCTCGTTTGGCACTTTTACCAAGTCGCAAAAGACCGAAAGTCAGCAATTTTGTACGCAAAATAGCAGAGGCGCGGAGGAATTTTAATAAAAAACATGTTAAAGGAAAACCAGACAGAAGCTCAATTAAAATGTTTGATTTGTTATTTTATAATCCTCGTTCTTCTGCTGAGGATGCTGGGTAAGTTATTACGTTGTTTCTAGGTAGTGGTACCTAACTGTTTAAAAAAAGCTAAGGTACCATCTAGTAGTGATTGTTGTTTTACGCTCACAAGTGGATTTTCTCGTACCTACCGAGTATCTAAAGATTAGATAAAAATAATAGAGTAGTGATCTCATTAGTGTTGAAAACAAAATTATTTAGCATCTTTGGTGAGGCTGCAAACATGGTTGCTACTAAGGAATAAATTATATTATCATTGGTTCACAAACAAGATTATTCATTTCAGGACTGAAGAAACCATAGATGAAAGACGGATTAGTGTCAATAGTTTTACCGAGAGGCGTGTGGAAGAGGAGGATGTAGACGATGTTGAAGAGCCAGCCGACACTGAGGAGCCAGCACAGAATCAAGCCATGCCCGCGCCGAGGGTCAAGATTGGTGCTAATGGGGAAATCATTTTGGATGAAAAGAGTCTTGTGATAGAAACCACCGAGTCAAAAAGAGGTCGCAAGGCTCTTATGAGCTCGGCGCCAATTTTGGAGGAAGGCATGTTTCGATCTGCCACCTCCGGAAAAAAGAGAACAAAAGCGCAAGACTGGTCCCCTATAGGTAAGCTCCTCTGCCCTGTGCTTGAACATGTAATTTTTATGGGAATTTTTTAAAACATTTTTTTGGAGGTATGTAGGTATCACTAAAAACTAAACGAAAGAAAATGGTGAACTGAATTACTCCCACTTGATTAGAATAGGCACCTAGGTATAATATTATTGAAATTTATAGCATAGCATGTGCGTGGTTATAAAAACACCACAATAGGGCTATTGGCACGATTTGCATAAGCCAAAAAACATGCACTTTCATAACATGCTATGAACAATAATAATAATCTGTTTTTAATTCAGAAACCAAATGCTTCTACAAAGCACTAAACTCAATAGGGACTGACTTTGCAATGATGCAGACCTTCTTCCCATCGAGGTGTCGCCAAGATTTGAAGAATAAATTCAAAAGGGAAGAGAAAATAAATCGGTCATTAATTGATGCAGCTATTAGCCGCCCTTCTGCATTCAACATTACCAACTTAAAAGAGGAGCTGGGTGAGTTAAAAAAATTCAATTATACTAGGTATAATAGGGAAATAGATACATACCTACAAACTTCTTTAAAAAATCACTATTTAATATAAGTATCTAGATAATTTAATTATCGGAAAAAATCCCTGACTAAATATTATTTTCAAAACATAGAGCACCGAAATAAATCTTGGTTTGTAACCAGCTGTGAAAAATTCGGGAAGCGCAGGTAAGGACGAGAAGTTTGTACATATATCCAAATAAAAAAACATGATTTCAAAGTGAGTATTCTTTCCGAAGATTTTGTTTATTGTTATTATACTTTAAGATATTTAGTCATATTTTTTTGTCGGACTCGAGTTCTTACATCTTAAAAGTATTTTTTTTTTCAATTGTCTTGATTACAGATAGAGACAGAAAACTCGTTGCAGCTGAAATTAAAAGGAAAGTGACGGAAAAAAATGAATTAGATCAGCAGAAAATAAGAAATGAATGGGATAAGAAAACTGTGAAAAGAAGGGACTCAATATCAGTTCTGGGACTATTAGTAGGCCATTCTACGGAGGAAACACAGGTAAAACCGATTCGGAGTAGGAGAACACATAATAGGAAATATCTATGCGAAGACTTTGTAGACCCGGAAGAAATAGAAGAAGAGATCGAGAACATGGGAAATAATAGTGAGAGGGAGAGTGTGATTAAGCGTGTTCCGGATGGACAACTAGAAACAACACGCCCTGCAAGGGGAAGAAAGAGAAAAAAAGAAGAAGACGTGACCAGAATCTATCCTCTACTGCCTGAGCCAGTTGAAGAAACCACAGAAAGCACAAGGGATAGTGTTGAAAATGTCACCGACGAAGAGTTCGTACAGCTTTTGGAAAAAAATATCGATCAACTAGGAAAGTCGACTATACAAGTGCAAGTAAGTCAAGAGTCTTCCAAAGGGTCTAAAGCCGTACAGTTCATAGTTGATCAACCTTCCACTTCCAAGAGATATAAAAAAATATTGAATGTAACCAATAGGAAGACCACCAATGAAGCTGATTTAAAATTAAGATCGGAACCAACATTGCAAAATGAAAACATATGTGAGGGTTACATGGGGGTGCGCGGAACAATTCCTAAGAACATAGCTTGTTCGGAGAAAAATGAGAGAATAAGAACAATAGAAATTGCATCTTCTTCTGATGATGGCGTAATACAGACTTCAGAAATTCTCATTCCTAATAAAACTGAAAATACTGTATATAAAGTAGGTATCAATAATTTAAATGCAAAACCAGGAATGGTATCCGATACTAGCGCTCAAGGAAAACTAGTGTTGGCCAATGAACTTTTAACGCCGAACAACCTGGCATCAACAGAAAACAGACAGACTGCTAAGGGCGAACAAGAAATGGAAACCGTTTACACATTTCCGACTACAAACGAGGCATCAGAAGAATTAGAGCGTGGAATCTTTAACAATAAAGCAGTATTGAAGCCCGTCAAAATAGGATCTGGGTCTTTTATCTTTACGGTAAATGAACAAACTAAGATTTGTCAAATGTTTATGGTAGATGAAAAAGTTCTCTCTGATGGCACAAAGCAAGTAGCGTATGTTCCAGCTATCCTTCCTCCGGAGCTCCTTGACATGGTCACAAATCAATTGTCTTCAAAGTAGTATGGCAAACGTTTTCAAACATGTATTTATCAGCGGATTCTCATTTGAATGGCCAATCAGGTTCAGTTTTACACCTAGCGCTCGCAGCCGTGTCCGTCTAGCCTAAATATTTTGCTTATGTTGGTCGGTGCCATCAGTGTGTGCACAGACCAGAAATCGCATAGCCCTCCAGCATTCAAATAATATGCACATTATTATTAGAGGCTGACACGCTGTAGGAATATTTACTGTATTTCGGTTACGCGAAATCACGCCCAACAAGATATTTTAAGTACTCACTTTTAATTACAATTTTTTTAATAAGCTAAGCATTTGACCGAAATACAAAAGAAAATTTAGTTACAGCGTCTACGTTATACAAAATTGAACGAATTGTAAAAAATACAATTTATTGTTTGGCAGGCTTCAAGTGGCTGCACCAGAAATGTCCGCTATAGCGTGTCAACATCTATTTATTTGTATTGATACAATCGTAGTTTATACTATAACCTGTATGTACATATACATATATATATCTATAGTAAATTATTTATTAAAGTTAAAATTATTTATTAAATTAAACGTTTTATTGATTGCATGCATTACTAAGGGTTTTCTTTAAATCCTTGAAGCGAGGTCGTCGTTGGGGTTTTACCCTCCAGCACGATAACATGACTGAGTATCTGCGAAAAACATACTGCCCGTCATAAAACGGTGTAGGAACTTACTGCTTTCACTCATCACCTTAATTTCTGGCTCCAGTAAGTACCACTATGACTAAATTTATTAAAACTTTGTGATTGGTATCATGCTGCTATCGGCCGACAAGCAGCTGCATGAAGCCAAAACAATATGTGAAAAGCAGTCCTAGGTATACGAGCTATAAGCATACAAAAGTTTATGCCTGTAGCTGAGTGTGCATCCTTATAGGCACCTATTCTAGGTACGTACGTACACATTGACACACATAAAACGTTTTTTGAATTACCTTTTGGGACCTCAAAGACATAAATAAAATCTACGCGGGATCTTTTGCGGAATCACAATACAATACTCTTCTATGGGAAAATTACGTTGTATATGGAAGTAACAAACACACTGAATGAATCACTTACAGCTGGGGCGATGTGTTTGACGGGCAGGGAAGCCGACGACCAGAGCAAAGATATTGCAGTAGTTGGCCTGAAGATATACCTGTGTAAGGCATCGCTCCAAATGTCATTATTTCCCACATAAGCACACCAAACGACCATCTAAAAAAATTAAAATGAAGTGGTTACCAACTAGTTGTAGGGCAGTAGTAAATAAACTTCACGATCATTCTGTGAATGACTTTGGACCAAACATACGAATAGATTTTTTTCCCTATTCCTCTACGTTGGTACCTACCTAAGCAGATGACTGGATAGATATTTTTTATATTTCCAGTGGGGTTGGGTATTCCTGTTCCAGCTCGTTGGTGTTCAAATATTAGTTGATTAAGTAAGTAAGTAAGTAAAAATTTATTGTTAAACAACCAGACATTACACTGCAGAATATGGGCCCGCTCAAGAACCTAGCCCTTCTGTTTCAGCGAGCCCATGACCTATGTCCTATATTATTGGTGTATTATTAAATAATAATAATAATAATAATAATAATAATCTTTCACAATGTCGTAGTTTAGGTTTATAAGCTACACATGCGTCCACTTCGAAAGGAACGAAAAATGTGTACCTGTGTGAAAGTTGTTACTACCTAGGTATTACTCACACATCGCTCTGGGAGGTGTAGGTGGAAGACAGTATAGACTCGATAGCCATCCACTTAAGGGGAACTTTTCCATCCCCTGTCTTGACATAACAACTGCTTTCATAAATGTCCCGGCTCATTCCGAAATCGGAAATTTTTAATGAATTTCGGGCAGACACTAAAACGTTTCTTGCTGCTAAATCCCGGTGAATAATGCGATTACTTGTCAAAAAATCCTGCAACAAACAAAAAAATTGAGGTGCTTGTTAATTTCCACGAATGGAAAGGTTTTTATAATAATGGGATTCACTCTATTTAAGAATGTAAGAAAGTCTTAGATTGTCCAAAGTTACCATAGCAAACAGGTCGCGTGACAGCGCTCAGCTTAAAAGGATGAAAGTGAAAGTTTCTTTCGAACTTCGGACATTCCTAACCTTAGAGTGAACCCCATTATTAATATTAATTAAATGAATATTTTACGAGGGTCAACTAATGGGCATATTGGCCGCTACTTGCATTTTTTTATCAACTCAATTTTAAAACATGACCCTGTAGGTATGTATAATTAAACTGTTCACATACGTTTTTTATACCTTTCAATGGATGATGAGTAATGTCTTTTCCAAATGCGATCAAGGTATGTGGGTAACCTAATTAACTATCGACCTACTTACCTAAATAAAATTACTTAATCAACAAACCATTCCATCAGCGACTTGAAACGCAAAGGACAAAAGATCCTGGGTCGTCAAAAGTATTTCTGAAAATTAAAGTCAAGATTCGATTTAATAATACTAGATGGGCATAAAAGATTTTGAAATTAAGCCCTCATTATTAGCAGGTACCCTACAGATTCTGGAAAACACAAAATTTCCAAAAATTAAGCTAAAAGAGGTAAAAATTCCATTAAGCTCTCGGATACGACTTATACCTGTTTTCCCGTACAATTCGTTGCTGACAGCTTGTTCATGTCTGACGGAGCCATTTACTGAAAAAAAAACTTTTTTTCTATAACTAGATAATCTAACTATTACTACATCTACTACTTGGAAATTATAAATATTTATATTTGTAATATCACTCACTGTACAACCGAGAAATCCTCTTTAATACGGCAGCCTCTTTTACCATTGCCGAATGTGCCTGTAAAAGATCTAAAATCAATATCTGACAAAAGAATAAATAAGTTATTATGACTAAGTTTTGTTTAAAATGAATTGCCGTTGCCGAGTCACATCCAAACCTATATAATTTAAATACCACAACGGGGTGGACTTAGTACCATAATGTAGAAGTGGATAGCAGAAAAATGGATAGGAATCCGATTCAGATCTCGTTGTCTGCTGTCTTGTGATCCCAGCCAGTCAGAAGGGGCCAGACCACCAGAGGTACATACCTAAATCGTTGATAAACCTTGACCACTCATAATTCTTAATCTTTTCTAGTCTTGCAATAAAGACAAATAAATAAATACCTTTTGTAGAAATTGTAGTAAATCGCCGTGAGGACAGTATTCGACAATCAGAAGCATGTCGCTAGGCCTGCAGGAGGTTACACATGCCACCAGCGACACAACATGGTCGTGCTGGCCAATCATAAGCAGCATACGTAGCTCTCCCATTAACTGCCTTTCTTCCTCTCTGCTGCACTTCTCTACAATTTATAAATTTCTTAATTTAAGTTATCAATACATTTTTCTGTGGGTTTACAAACATTATTGCGAGACATCTTGGTCCTTTTAGAAATACAAACTTACTGTTCGAATCGCAGTGCCAAATTACCAACCTTTGAGGGTTTTTACAGCCACCAGGTGTTGTTTACCGCCAGAGGTCAGAACAGCTTTACGCACGACTCCAAACGCGCCTTCTCCTAATATACACCCGAGGGAAATTGAACTTCTTGGTACTTCATATCGTGCGTCCGTCACAACTGGGTATTGATAAGAGACTAAACTACTATTTCCTACATTTTCATTGTTGCCCATGATTTTATGAAAATACTTCATTCGAATCTAAAATTGTTAACCCAAAATAACATCAAAATCATTTAAAACTGCTACATATGAAGCGTGTTAAGGGAACAAAATTATCATTCATCCCACCTTTTCTCTGGAGAGCCTTTTACGGCGCCAACAAAATCCTCCCACGATTGCAACAAGAAGCAGTAAAAGGACTGGGACTGCATACATCAATAAACTAAACTCCCAATGATGTCTCAGCCAAAAAATTAAATGGCCTCTTTCATCAATTACTGCGAACAAAACAAATGATAGTTCCTAGGTATATTCGATTCGTTTTTAAGATAAATTAAATGTGGACGGTGAACATCATGAAATAGCAATAATAATAATAATTCTTGACGGTACACAAGAATACCTACGCGTCGATTCTATTTTAAGGAAGGTCCTTTTATAATAATAATAGTAGGTAATAATAATGGTTACTTACTAGAAGTAGGTACATCAAAAAAGTGGGAACTGACAGGACCTTCCCCAGCCGCAGACCTAGCCGATATGTCCACTTGTAGTGTAGCTTCCACAGTAATGTTGGATACAAAAACGTTATTCGTAATCTGAAAAAAAAAAAAGTTCCAATCATTCTCAACACTTGGTTAGTATGGCCCATACAAGAAACAGGGATAAAGTTATCACTAGTAATAATAATGTTTAGTGTGCGTCATATTATGGACCAAGTACACTTTTTTTAGTATAGTTTACTAGGTATGCAGTAGAGGGAAGGTAAAAACAAAGCCAACTTACTCCAGGAACAAAAACTTCCAAGATTTCGCCAGATGAAATATTTGGAAACAGTTTGACCAAGATGCCAAGAGTCGGAAAAAATGGCGCCGTCCATGAGACATTTAAATCGAATAAATGTGGGCCCTTTGGTGGTTCATTCAAAATAGAGTTTGAGAAGATGACGTCCACCCCAAATATTTCTTCTGGTACTAAAATCGAAGATGTGGAATTAATTAAACCAAAATACTATAAATTTTTAGTTTAATTAATTAACCTATCAAATCAGTGTATTGGCCATACAAAATATTAAAATTTCATTGGCTTTGTCATTAAACGAATAAGAAACAATATCAAGAACAATAGGTTTGATACAAAACATAATACATAATACGGTTGGTCGTAATGTTCACTCGAAGCCACGCAGCCCGCCGTATCGAGTAACAGCCACAGGTCTCCAAGGTTCCCAGAGTCCCAGACACAGAGGGCTGCGTGGATTCGAGTGAACATTGCTGTAACATGAATAATTCAAATGAAACAGAGATAACACAGATCAATAAAACAAGAGACCAATCAGCATTATTATTATTATTTGATTAATTAAACCAAAATACAATACCTATCTGAGACTTTTTGGTATTTGAAAGTAAGAAAGCTATGCGATGCGTCATCGTCGATAGATAATAATAGGCTTCCGCACGGTGTGTTAGGCATGCCTTCCTGGGCTTTCCAAAGATTGCACATTTTAAGCTTACCAAAATTTAGGAAAGTGTAGGAATTATTTCCCAGTTGGAATTTTTTATAAGCTACACATGGGGCCCCTGTGAAAACGTCGAGAAGCACTAAAAATCATGAGATACAGTGGTGAAACCTATTATGATAATTACTTACTGCAGTCTGAAATAGGAGAAGGGGCCACTTGATGACAGTGAGGTGTGATGAGGCTCATTGAGCTTGAAAAACTTTCTTTCACGACAATACCCGAATCATCGGTCAACACCGCCCTTATAATCAAAGTTAACTCCCTATTGTATTTTAAGCCATTTAACTCAATGTCCGATAGTTCTTTAACCTAAAAAAGGACAGAGAGTCACAGAAAATAATGAAACAAATCAACAACCTAAGAGTATGGATACACTAGCTTTTTCTGAAGTTCTGAAGTTACCAACATAACAAATGGACATGTTTTCTGGAGGAGGCTACACTATTGTAGCCTTTAATGTCGCAGCGACGGACTTCCATAAGAGCCCATGTAATTCATTTTGTTTTGTTGGTAACTTGAGCTATAGCCTAACACTAAACACTACTCTAAACCACTCTTGAAAGACCTTGACATGTACTTGTAGGATAAAAAAAGCATAAAAATAGGTACTTAATTATGTAAAGGTGGAACTCACGTACACTCCTTATTTCCTTTTTGTAAATTTTTTGTTCACAATGCCAGACAACATCATAATTACAGGTTTTTTCCCTTCCAAATTTCCAATGGACTTTAGCACTGAGATGAGACTCATAAGGTTTCCATTCATTTACGACTATTTCAGACACAGGGTTCAGCATCGCGTCATCTGCAAAACAAATTATGAAATATAATGATAAACTAAATTGCAATTTAAAGTCTAATTAAAATATGTAGATACTTAGATAGGTACCTAACCATTTTTCTACATTTTTAATTGTGATCGCATCTGTTGGAAACGGAATTAAAATCATCTCAATAAAAAATTCAACAATCACAAAAATTAACGAATGGATTCGTGTACTCGATCTCTCAAAGAGCAATGTTAAAGCCATACCTAAACGGATTGATACGGAAAAAATATCAGTAATATCGGTGGTTGACTTTTACGTTAAGCCATTTTCCCTAATTTTTGAAACATTCGATTCGATATACGATTACCTACCAATATAGGTAAAATTATGTTACGTAAGTACCTGATAGCGTAACCGCTGAAAGAGAAGAAATTTGGACCCCTGCAAATGGGGTTGACCCGTTCTGCATCCTCAAAAACGTTATTTGATATGTTTGATTTGGAGCCAAACCTTTCACCGTAAAGTAACTCCCATTTGTCTATAATCAAAATAACCAAATGAGAAAGAGGAAATTTTGCGTAGTCTTGATAAGACAACCCCTGGACAACAGAACAGAGAACCTACCAATGAATATAATAACCAGAATCTAACCTATAGATAGGTATCTTCTAATTAATTAATTATTGTACTACGAGAACATTTGCTCACCACCAATGGTATTCACGTTAAGTCTAAGAATGCGTAAAAATGTCCGAGAAATGGCACAGTCTATGAGCATGCGAGTTTCATTCGGACATTTTTAGGCATATTCTTTCATTCTTAGACTTATCGAACGTGAATGTCATTAATTAATGCTGATTTGGGTCAAAATAAAATCACTTATATTATGAAAATTATATAATAACTACTACTTACCGCAGCTAAGGGG
>Ga0194135_10002792_pt1 | contig 10637 bp, 10 predicted proteins | sample LitLau_LLRF_2013_FD_134024 | JGI IMG/M metagenome (GOLD analysis project Ga0194135, IMG submission 134024) | Freshwater sediment microbial communities in response to fracking from North America - Little Laurel Run_MetaG_LLRF_2013 (version 2) | ecosystem: Environmental > Aquatic > Freshwater >... | reverse complement strand
CCGTTCAAAATGAGCGAAAATTTTTTATAATGGGGGGCCACTCGATGTCTGCAATTTGCTTTGAGTATTAGGTTGTGAAAAGGGGCATTCTGCACTCAACGTACCCCTTCTGTCTACGCTCTTAAAAATTGCAGATGGATTCTAGAAAAAGGCAAACTCTGCAAATATTAATATTGGAATTGGGTCGCGTATGGCTAATCGGCAATTCTGGGTTACGCTCTTCTCCAAAGGTTAAATAAACTCAAACTGTTTTTTCCTTGGTCAGTTATTCAGATCAGCAAACAAAATTTTAGGAGGGTGGGGTAAACATTACACGACCAAAGGAGATGAGAGGCAAGACGAGGCCAGGTGCAGTTGATTTGAAATGCTCTCATTGTCACGTCTATATACTAAAGGATTTAAAGTACGAGGGACAGAGGGGCACACATGTAATATGTAATAACGAAAGGGAGCGTCTCCTTCTAATAATGGAGACAAAATCCTGGAACGTGGAGGAATAGAACACACCTGGTTGATTCTGTCTCTAGACGTAGTAGGTATGAAGAAGATAATAAAAATGTTGAACTGAAAGGGAGTGGAAGGTGTGTTGGGAGGGATTAGAAATTTGAGCCAGGCTCTCCAGTCAGAGGGGATCAGTGAGTTTCATTTCCAAATTAATTCTCTCCGAGTTCACTTGAGGTATCATCCCATCAAATCTCAAATCCAGGTTTATGATCCGCATGATATCAAGAATCAGGAATCAAAGGGGAGAAGACACACGGGGTTTAGAAACATCCGTGGGTACGAGTTGTGTAATACCGTAAGAAGTGGGTTCATCCTCTTCCTCAGCCTACCTTTTCAAGAAGGAAAACTCAAATCTCTCCATATCAATATTATTATTGTTATTATCCAAATAACACTATAAACTGTTTGATTGGAATTGGGAATGGGAAAATCCGAGCCAACTCAATATATCTTGCCTCTCGCGATGTCTTCTCCGATAATATTACGCCTTCTTTCATAAACGCAATTTAACCTTATCCTTGTTCCTGAATGACCTTTCAAAATACCTTACCCTTTAACTAAGGCCTATACGTACAAATGCATCTGAGAAAGTTGGAGATAATTCCTTCTCGTTCAGAAGCATACTGGCACACTTCTAAATGCGCCGAGTTTATTTTAGAAACACGTTGAACTGGCCATATTTTTAAAGTCAGAAATATTGTTTTTGGAGTTAGGATGAAAGGAAAAAGTTTCATGGAATTGTGTCATTTGGAATATATGTAGCTGGGAAGATGCAAATATGCACACAAAAATAAATAAAATAAAAAATAATAAGAAATAAAACTTCTTCCGACTACCTGAGCAACCTACAAATGGCAAGTATGAATTTTAGTTAGAATTTATTATCTTATGTGAAGCTGTGACGTCACCGTTGAAGTCTAAGCAACTTGAGTTCGAAGGACCTCCAGTACAAAAAATTACAGTTTCCTCGCATTTTTCTTGGAAGACAAGAGAGGATCAGGATGTCGATACCTGATTGCCTGGACTGAAATGACTTGTTCGATTATAAAAGTCCAAATACAAATTCAGGAATTTATTCACACGCCTTACAATTAAATGACGCGTCAAGCTAAAATTAAACATTTTGCCTCCCCCATGGTGTCGTTGCAGGCGGGCTTAATTGTGGGAATAAATTTGCGGTGGTAAATGAAGAAATTTCAAATCCAGTGCTTCTTGGAAATATTTAAATGTTTTGGATATTCTATTCACGCGTTTCAATTACGATTAATTTATAAGCAATCAATCTGAGCTTGATTACAGGATTACGGATTAATTTACGATTGAAAAGATGCATTGAGTTTTATCATAGCTTATTGTCGTGTGTGGAGCGATTGAAGCATAAAGTCGGCACAACAATAAAGTCTGGGCGCTTGTTCCAAATTCTTATCTGAATCCATTCGAAGTCGAAATGCATGTCGTATTCTTTTTTTAACCACTCATGGTATTTCTGGTGCGCTTTATATTTCAATCAAAGCGCACCGGCGTAAAGAATTTAATAAGCATTCACTTCTGCCAAAGTTAAGAACAGGTTAATACTCTGGCACCCAGGAGCCGAAGCCGGATTCTGGTTATAAAGATTAATATCCTAGATCCAAGCCATGTTACTTGGTAAGTTCTTCCGCATGTATTCGGTGGATCCGAACCGAAAACGGCCAGTGGGCGTTTCATTTTTGAAATTTCGCTGTAAACTCCTTGAAATGGTAACTTTTGACCTTCAAATACTAGCTTTAACTAACCATAAGGAACATGAATAATTGGTTTTCATTATGTCAGGTTTAGGTAAAAAAAAAGTTATTTCGGCTTTTGATCGTTTTAGAGAAAAAGGACCACACCTAGTTCTAACAGTTTCGGCTTCGGATCCTAACACTTGGAATCACACTGCCAAAATTTCTAATCAGCACAATTATCTAATCGACATAATTAAACACAATTTAAATAATGCATCCTCGTCGATGTTATTTTACTTTTAAAGGTGCGCTGAACTTTTTGCAACCGCGCCTTCTACAGCGCCGCCAAGAATAAGCTAAAAGGCTCTCCGACGTGCTTCTGACAATCTCATCTCCTTTTACTTTTTACAAATTATTTTACGTCTTTACTAATGTAATCCTCGTTGAAAAAGTTAAAGTTTTCCCTACTTTAAACAAAGGCCAACTGTGGTGGAAGATCTTGACCTCCTGATCAAGATTTCCACAATAATAATTTTTCACTCTACCTGGTAAGCTTAATAATCTTCAAAGAGGTTTATGTTTCTGCAACATATCAACTCAAGACAATCGATTCAGTAATAGTAAAGCTTCACCAAATCCTACTTCAACAGGTGATACGAGACAAAGATGAGTTCCACCAGGGTGGAAGTGATTGTTGATTTGGAGACAGCTGATGCTAGGTGTTCCCCTTTCCTCGAAAACACTTCGACAACCGTAGGCTTGGATTGTGAAGGGATCGATTTGGGTCTCAATGGAAAAGTAACGCTGATCCAGATGGCATGTTCCAACGAGAAGGTATTCCTCTTTGACGTCCTCACTTGTCCAGCAATCCTCAACGGGAAACTGAAAGCCGTGTTGGAAAGCCCAAATGTTGTGAAGGTAAGGTCAAACTGTCAGTTAGAACAAAAGTTCCTCATCAACAATTTTATTCAGTAGACTTTGATTTGGTTTCAGATTATGCATGACTGCAGATCAGACAGAGTGAACTTGAAGAAAGATTTTGGAATTGTTCTTGGGCCAGTCTTTGATACTCAAATTGCGTATCACTTTGTGAACCCCTCCCGTTATCGAGTTGGGTGGAATAAGCTCTGCAAAATCTTCCTTGGGAAAAACTCCGAAAATCCGTTGAAGGAAAAAATCCATGGGATTCTTAAAGTGAATGAGGTCTACTGGAAGAAACGTCCACTCACTAGTGAAATGATCAATTATGCTGCAGCTGATGTCATCCAGCTTCATTCACTCTACCATAAGCTCGACAGTCGCATTTGGGCTTCACGACGAAATGACTTTGAGAAGATGTGCGCCGAAGCAACATTGAAGGAAGGACAAGTCTCATACAACCTATTTTAATCTTTGCGAAACAAGACAAATACAGAATGTTGAAGAAGCGATTGATTGATTGATTTCTTTTATTTAAGTGTATCCTCAACGGACATGCTTCTACTCAGGGTGATCTGATCATAATAATATAAATTTACGGTTACGGTAAGATTCACCAGCAATAAATGCAATGATACAACTTTTCACTGAATTCTTAATTTGTAAATCTGTCTTGAATTATTCCTTTGTTTGAAGACGAGACGATGTTGAGTTCGGAACAAATTACGATGCTTAGAAATCTTTTGAATTGTTGATTGGAAGGACAGCTTTCCGTACTCCGTAGCTTGGGTCATGAAAGAATGTCGAGAACTTTGCGGTGATGTCGGCAGTGGATGTTTGCGAATAACGTTTCCGCTAATGTAGACGCCTATAGCAAATTATAAGTGCCAGAGATTCATGCTTTTGTTCTCCCGCACCAAGCCTAAATTGAGAAACTTTCGGTTTCATCCTTTTCTTATCTTGAGGTTTTTGTAGGCGAAGAAGTCTTGATGTAGGAGATCTCTGAGAACAACTTTAACAACATTGTCCATACATCTGACACGTCCAATTCTTATGTTTTCTTGCACAGAAACTTTAGTATCTGAATTTCCCTAACAAAAACACTCCAACCACCACCAGGAGATGATAACTTTCACTGCCACGTTCATCCATTTTCCACGCGCAGGTTTTATTTCTGTGATTCCAGCTTTCTATTATTAGGAATATGGCTCAAAAGGTTCAAGCAAGATCTCTGAGAGTGCTTGGTCAAGAATGAAAATCCTTCCTGTGCCCTTTCTCTCCTGGTTAAGCTTTTATTCAGCCTTGTTTCCTTGGAATCGTTACCAAAAAGTATGACAACGTTAATGGATCTTCCGTTGGTTTTCGTTCCATTCGGAAGGCCTTTCAGTTTAATTTCGCCGACCAGCCGAACCCTGCCGCATTCTCATCCAAAAACGTTCGATAGAGTTCCTTAGATCCTTTTTCTAGTATTTACGACCGCAAAAATCCCCATTTTCGAATTTAAAGAGACGCGACTGGCGACTCTATTTTTAAATTATTGAATTCCGTATCGAACGAATGGATGCAGAGTATAGAAAAGGAAAAAAAAGTTTTAAAGATTTCACAAAACTTGGACACAATATCATAAACTTACTGCACGAACGAGTACGCTATCAAAATGGACAACCTTTTACAATCTCCTAAAATATCCTTTTCTATCCAAAAACTTTCCTCCTCATCCTTTTTTTTTTGCTAAAAAAAAGAATTCTTTAAAAATTGAAACCCCTGCCGCACAGGATTTCCTTGGTCCGAGTCTCCCTCCGCGAGTTTCCCGATGTCTTCCTGAAATGGCATCTGGCTCCTTCCCTCCTTTTAATAAAAAAAAAAGGAAGGATGGGAAGGAATCCTAATCGGAAATATTATTGAGACAAGATCAGATTATTTCCTTTCATTGAGACAGAGGAAGAAGATTGGAGAGGAGTCTCATACTTTCTTGGAGAAAATTCAATCGGGATTCTTTCCACGCGGTGGATTATGTCACACTAGTCAGACGTGGAACGAGTTCCAACTTCCAGGATTTGGTTCGGTAGAAAGGAAGCCTTAAAAAGGAGCTTAGGCGAGTGCTTCAGGGTTAACCTCACTTGATGCGAATGGACATCTTGGGAAATGACTTTCACTCTCCTTCTACATAAGGAGGGATCAAAGGTGAAAGGCTATTTCCCATTTCCCATACTTTTCCTTTTCCATTTTCCCAAAAGAAATCAGAGACAGGACAGACATTGATTAACTGTTGATATCAATCATTTCTTCTCGGGTATACCTTATTTCCATTCGCTCCAGTGTGGCGGAAAGTATAAAGCGCAACAGGAGGAAGGAGAATTTCCAAATCCATACCCAACTTATCTCCAGTTTTAATTTAAATTTCCATTTTGTGAAATCGGCTATGTGGGCTTTTGTTGGGTTCCCCACCGGACTTCTTACAGCTGGGAAAAGTTGGCCCTAATAAATTTGTTCAAGATGCAGGGGGGAGGTGAAGGTGCGGGGTACTGGCCTCTTCAGCCTGTTTAAGTTGAAGGGTAATCACACCCTTACGACTATACAAAATAAAACATTTTGTGTATTCTATATTGGATTTCAGAAGAGTTGCGTCGGTTACATGGCGCCAGCATGTCCAAAGGGCCTTTTGGCTCCCTTAAAACTTCATTCACACACAGAGAGAGCCTCATCCATAAGAGCAGACTGACAGGTCAACATTTTTTCATCTCCGAGGAACTACGCACTCATCATGAGTCGAACCCTGAGAAACTTATCCGTGTTATCCCTTTAAGGGCGAGCCCCTTTGGGGTTTCAGAGCAAAAAAAAGTCGAGTTCAAAAAAGCCAACAACGGCTATAAGACAAAGACAAGACAACAGGTTGAGAAAAAAAAGTGGGAAGAGAAGCAGGTTATTTGAGAAAGGGTTCTTATAATTTGGTCATAATCTTAATTAATGATCTCGGCTAGTGTTAACAATTGAACCTCGCTATAAATAATCTCAACAAGTAATTTAACACTCCAAACCAAATCCGACACCGACGGTTGAGATTCCAGTTAACAACGGAACAGGCGCCCAACTTTCTCTTCCCTTTCTCACGTCATTAGTATTTTTCTTTTTAGGATCGTAAAATACCCGCAATTAATTCATGTAACTTGTATTTTTTATTTCTTGTTTCAAATTTGAACGCTCTAGCCTTCCGCGTCATAGGTCGATTCTATCAGACTAGATTCGTGTTTTTTTGTTATCAGATTCATGCGAAATTGGATGATAAGGTGGATAAATTGAGGCTTTGGACTTTGAAATTGTGGGAAGCGTCGTCATTTGTCTCCTTTCTTTGCCTTTTTTTTTCGCGAAGAGACACTGGTGGGAATCGAATCTCTCACGTTTTCCATTTAAATTAAACTTCCTTGCGGAAAAGGATTCTCTTCGCCTTTCCTCTTCGTGTTTTCTCATTAATTTTCTTGAAGGAAGCAAGAGCGAGCGAGCGAGCGGCGGGATGGTTTCTGAAGTAGTGAATTGGAGAAGGGAAATCTGATATTAGATTTCATCCTTTCCCGCCTCACTCCTGCATGTTATTTCATTTGGGATCTCGTAAGCACAGCTTGAAGTCTTCTCCTTTATACATGAGTCCGCTACCATCAAATAAATGTTGGACTTGTTAAACTGGTTGTTTCAACTCACATCCTCCAACACTCCTTTTCTATAAAGCAGTTTATACGTTATTAACACCCCTCTTGGGCTAAAGTTTCCAAAGGAGAAAGTCATGTCGTCGCTCCATGTCTTTCTAAACTGGGAAAAGGAGGCACGAAACACTAAAAGTTTTCCTTTGCGCGCTCAAAATCAAATTTCTTAGCACCGAAGGACATGGTTTTTAATGTATACTAACTTATAATTAGCTCCGAATTCCCCATCTCACGTTCCGCTAGTTTACTGGGCTGATGGGTTTGGATTTCTCTCATTAGGAACTTAATTCTCGGAAGTGGAAGCAGGACGGAGAAGGAGCCTCTCTGAAACTGGAGACATTTACATTCAAAAGGAGAGGAGAAAGGAGATAAAGGGCTGAGAATCATGTAACGAGGGAAACTTTCCTTTTAGTCTTCCTCTGTATTTTATAAAAGATCAAATTCTCCTCTCTGCACTGAGTTTTAAATGTATCTTTTTGCGAAATGGGAATGGGGATTTGGAGAGGAGAGGATAGTAGTGAAGTTCCTTCCGGAGATACTTGAAATCGGACCTTGTGAGTCCCTTGTGAATTTAGAATCCAAAGAAAATCGAAGAAAAGCAAAGATTTCCATTTACAATGAGTGGCAGGAGGGATTACTCTCTGGAGAAATGCTTTCCCGGAGAAACTGGAAACTGGAGAATGAGAATTGGGATTTTGAGATAGAGTTTGGATTTGGATTTTCCAATGAAGTTTAGCGCCTGGGGTCGATTCCCTTCCGGTCCCAGCCCTTTTGATCTCTTACGTGCGGTGCGCGTCCCTTTCCCCCATTTTACACAAGTTTGAGATTGGAAAGTGGTGGAAACCGAATGCCTTAAATTTAAAGACTTTACGCCCTTACTCAATTTTAATGGTAATCCTACTTTCCCTTTAACGCCGAGCGCAGTATATTAAACACCCAAAAATCGATACGAGACTCATTTTGCCTTTGTGTCGTGGTCTGAGCTGAGGCTCAAATTGAGAATTTGTTTCTGATGGGATAAAGAGAATGAATAATGAAGGAAACGACGAAACGAAACTTCCTTTCTTTCCAATTCTCATTCTCAACCTCATTCCACGGCGGGAAGGAATGAAAGGTTCTTAGAACAGCCCAAGAGAGAGGAGAGAGAAAGAGAGAGGGAGGTGGGAGGTAGAAAGCAAAACTTTTTCATCCCCACCCGACACTCCAACGAAAATCCGACTTTTCTTAAAGTGAAAGCAGAGAGGTGAGAAGAGGGAAAGTTCTTTAGTTTCAAGTTTATTATTTAATAGAATTCCATCGTCTTGTCTCGCTCCTTCGATTCCATTCTTTTCGTTCTCATTCCGTTCCGACTTGAAAGTCCTTTTGATCCCTTCCCTCATCATTTCTTAACTTCACATTCCTATTCCTGGGCGTGCGGGTGTGAGTTTCAAGCGTGTCACGTGCGGGGGATGCTTTAAAAACTTGATATTATGGGTGTGGGCGGACTAGAAAGAAATGTTTTTACCTTCTTGAACGGCACACCGAAGAAATACCAAATTAGATTTCATTTCTACTGGCTAATTGATGACAGATGCAACGTAGAATTTGAGACTGCTGGCACTTGCCAATAAAAAGTATTTACCTGCGTGGAAATGGAAAAAGCAGAAAATTTGAATAAGAAAGAATAGACATTTTGTGCAAGGAGAATAGAAAGATTTTCGTCAACGTTACAACTAAAGAGATTTCTGTAATTTGTATGAGGTTGAGCAATACTAGAAATTTTCAGATAGTTTTGGATTAGAATCTCCCGATAATTTTGATTTCATCGTGGGCATAACTTAAGTTTATGAGGGGATCTACTGAACGATGTTGTCGCCGCCGCTGCAGAGAACATTTAGAAACAACTTCGTTTTACTTGTAGATGCAATTCCAATTTTTAAATTTTTAAATTTCTCAAAATCTAGCATAGATCATGCAGGAGAAGCAAAACCAGCTAATATTTTTAAGTCAAGGATTTAGTTCGATAGACAAAAGTAGCGGTGCGACAGTGGTTGTCGAGTTTATTGCAGATGTGGACTTAAAGAAAAATAAGAAATTTGAGTCTAAACCAAAAGGAATATTGAATACTTAAAAATTGTTGTGGGCCCAGCGAATGTGAATTTTCCAAAAATATCCATCAACAGTTTAAAGTTCATAACAATAGCCCTTTCCGTGGCATAAGTGACTGCAACATTCTTCACCAGAAGAACATTCCAGACGATTCGGGGTGCAGCTTAACACCTCATGGCTGCTCAGAATTCCAACCAGCAAAACCAGAAAAAGCAGGATGAACGGAACGGATTTGGCGGACGTCATTCTAGCTGATTTTGAAATAATTAGAAAGCAATTATACTTAATGAAAGTTTAAAATATGAATTATTCACCTGGTGCGTTGAAAAGGCGCGAGATACTCTCTTTCTTCAGGAAACAAAATGAAGTAATCGGTCTTAATGTTCCTAAACGAGCAGAGAATATGAATCCTTAATCAGTAAAGAAGGATTGTGTCCTGTCCGGTCAGTTGTGTTTCTGTGTGATTTCTTATTCGCAAGGAAACGCTTTTATATGGAATTAAAGCCTAGTTAGTCTGATCTGAAATTTCAGTACCCCTACTTCCCGACTTCGTATAAACCAGAAGCGTCAAAACTCGTTTACCATAAGGTTGTGAAAAACCGGACTTCAATGTCAACTCATAGTTCAAGTTTATAATTCGTAGTCCTCGAAGCTACCTTGAAATTTACGATTCCTCACCTGAATGGTTGGACCCTATTCCGGGATCAAGATCGAGGCATCAATTAATCCCATCACAATTGATGTCCGCACTTCCGCAGCTTAAACTCCTACGAGAGATCCCTACAAATTTGATAGAAGTGTTCGGCGTTTGGATAGCCCTTTCGTAGAATTTAGGGGAATGACTCCTGTCCCATACTGCAAAAGCACGCAAGGACACTTTTGTTTAATCGGAGCGTTTGAGTTCGAGTGCGTTTTCTCTTTGAAATCGGCAACTATTTTGAGATCACCATTCGAGTAGAAGAAATCAATCAGGCAAATGAAAATCAAATGAAATTAAGACCCTAGACATCAAGTTAGGTATTTGAAACCTTCAAGTGATTCATTTTGCAGAAATTTGATACCAGGAATTTATTCTGCCCACCTCCCTCTCCTTGACAGCAGGGGATAAAACCGTTCCCAACTTTATCAATTAGGAAACCACCACTCATTACATCATCTCCACCACCTGTGTGTCGCCAGGTGACTTCAAAGCTTTTAGAATCTACGGATGAGACAAAAGGTTGAAGAAAACGAGATGGGTAACAAACTGCTCCGCTCTGGAAGGAAACTTGGAAAACTGAAAGTTAAGAAGGCGGGAGAGGAGCATCTGGGCCGGCTTAAGTCTTTACTACACAAATCCTCTAGTTCCGTTCTTCATTAGTTAGTTGTAGGTACAAATGGGACTCTTGGTTCTTAAGATTAAGAGAGTATGTGGTTTCCATTTGAAAAACATTTAGTTCTGCCTCGCACGTCTTCCGGAATGCTTGCGTTCGAGACTCTTTCTTCCCATCCCCTCCTCCGAGTATTCCATCCCCAAGATCTCAAGAAGATCCCAAACTTCTTCTTCCTAATTTAGATCCTCCCGCTTCTCAAACTTTCTTACTTTACCAACAGACGAGTTAAATACATTTAAAGAAAAGAGCAAAGTTTTATGGGAGACCTGGCTAATGATCCTCCTTCTTCCCTGCGTCCTCTGTTTGCCTGCACGCTCTGCGAGAAACGAAACGGGAGGAGAAGCAAATTT
>Ga0194135_10002791_pt1 | contig 10637 bp, 11 predicted proteins | sample LitLau_LLRF_2013_FD_134024 | JGI IMG/M metagenome (GOLD analysis project Ga0194135, IMG submission 134024) | Freshwater sediment microbial communities in response to fracking from North America - Little Laurel Run_MetaG_LLRF_2013 (version 2) | ecosystem: Environmental > Aquatic > Freshwater >... | reverse complement strand
CGATGATGATGATGATTCAGCTGCCCACCACCACCGTGACTGTGGTGGTGAATGTTACTTGGAGAGTGTCGTTTGGATTGGAGCGTCTTCTGTATTCTCAATGGTGGTGGTGGTGTTCACACACAATAACATTGGCCCTTCTTGTTGCCGCTCACTTGCTGTCTTCAACATTAAATATCCACTATCACACTTTGTTCCGACTAATTGTCGATTTTAAACCACTTTACTACTATTACTTTGTACTTTGTGTACTGGTCGTTTGGCTGTCACTGGTATGAAAATTTTAATTTCATAAGAAGAAGTTTCATGTGTGTGGTTTTAGTTCTCTAAGACGGAGCAGTGATGATGGGAACATGATGATATTGATAGGTGTATTCTAGAAGTGTTTCGAATTTCATGAGTACGTTTCTTGATAGATTTCAGTCGGCTTTGTCAGTTTTCTGCTGTTGTTGGTGGTCCAAGGAGGTTATAGGTCTGTAGCCAGCCAAGATGGGGTTGGATGGAGAAACTGAAAATAATGGAGATAATTCGGTAAGTTAAAGTTATTACAAGTAAACTTGAATAAAGTTAATGCTATTTTGAGAGAGTACTTTTGGTGAGATACCTTTTGGCAATTGAATTGGCAGTCCAATCATGAATTACAGAGCAACTCTTCAGACGAGACGAGCTCGGCTTCTAATTCTAAAGAAAAAACCGAAGAGTTTCAGTCGAAATTGGCAAGTTTACTTGAACTGAAAATAATTAAAAGTTATTCCTCATGTCCTAATTGACTTACCGGGCTTTTTTAGGAGAGAGACAATGCCAAAAGATTCGAATATCTTCTCAAGCAAACTGAAATTTTTGCGCATTTCATGGTCACTGGAGATGGAAGAGACAAATCCCCCACCAGTCCCTTGAAAGTTAAACCTACGAAAGAAGAAAAGCACAGGAAAAAGGTGGAAACTCGACGAATGTCTGAGGCTGGAGAGTAAGTTACATTAAGAGTTTTGAGTACGATGTATCCGTATCTACAATTTTTATATTAAACCATCAAATATAGTACCACGAGGTTAATTTTTAAATGTTTCTCTAACCAATCACTGGTCAATTGACAGCCATCGTCACCGTATGACGGAACAAGAAGAAGACGAAGAATTAATGACAGATGCCAATGCAGCATTAAAAACAATTATTAGTTTCGATGTTTCTCCACCTTACATAAAAGGGGGCGAAATGAGAGACTATCAAATAAGGGGATTGAATTGGATGATTTCATTGTATGAAAATGGAATCAATGGTATATTGGCTGATGAGATGGGTTTGGGAAAGACTCTCCAAACTATTTCTCTATTAGGGTAAGCTCATCAGATAAGTGATCCGGTTTACCGTACTTACTTATCGCAAATATACTATTTTTACGATATAGATACATGAAGCATTACAGAAGTGCAATGGGACCTCATCTTGTCATTGTTCCCAAATCCACGCTAGCAAATTGGATGAATGAGTTCAAAAAGTGGTGTCCGTCTCTACGTGCTGTATGCTTGATAGGAGATCAAGAAAGTCGAGTGAGTTGGGATTTACAAAAAATAACTGTTCAACAGCTTAACTGCTGCACCACATAATCCTAAGTTTAACACGAATTGATGATATTATATAGGCTGTCTTTGTGAGAGACACGTTAATGCCTGGAGAGTGGGATGTTTGTGTTACTTCATACGAAATGGTTATAAAAGAGAAATCGGTGTTCAAGAAGTTTCAATGGAAATACTTGATCATAGATGAAGCTCACCGTATCAAGAACGAAAAATCTAAACTGTCTGAATATGTTCGAGAATTTAAATCGGGGAATCGACTGTTATTGACTGGAACCCCATTACAAAACAACCTGCATGAACTATGGGCTCTGTTGAACTTTTTGCTACCTGATGTATTTAATTCTTCGGAGGTATGCATTCCACTTAAACTAGCTTTTAGTCAAATGAAGACTACTCTTAACGATAGCGTTTGTTAATTTATAAAGGACTTTGACGAATGGTTTAACACCAACAACTGTCTGGGGGACAATGTATTAATTGAAAGATTGCACTCCGTTTTACGACCGTTTTTATTGCGTCGATTGAAATCCGAAGTGGAAAAGAGATTACCGCCTAAGAAAGAATTAAAAGTATATGTTGGCCTCAGTAAAATGCAACGAGAATGGTTCGAAAATTTTTTTTTTGTGAATTGCTATTCAAAGTTTACAGTAAGTAATTAACGTGGTTGTTTTTGTAGGTATACCAAGGTCTTAATGAAGGATATAGATATAGTTAACGGTGCAGGCAAAGTCGAAAAGATGCGTTTGCAAAACATTCTCATGCAGCTCAGAAAATGCTGCAATCACCCTTATTTGTTTGATGGAGCTGAACCAGGTCCACCATATACAACCGATATGCATTTGGTTACCAACTGTGGAAAAATGGTCATATTGGATAAGCTACTACCAAAGTTGCAAGATCAAGGGTCAAGAGTATTGATTTTCAGTCAGATGACACGAATGTTAGACATTCTTGAAGATTACGCTATATGGAAAAATTACCAGGTAAGTCCTTATTAATAGGTAAAGCCTCTGTATTTTTGCTATGTTTAGAGTCTTATTCCTATTACTAGTATTCCAAAAACGATATTTTACTATTTAGTATTGCCGATTGGATGGTCAAACGCCTCATGAAGACAGACAAATTCAAATCAATGACTACAATGCTCCAGGAAGCAAAAAGTTTCTTTTTATGTTATCAACAAGAGCTGGTGGTTTGGGTATTAATTTGGCAACTGCCGATGTTGTGATCATACTTGATTCGGATTGGAATCCTCAAATGGATCTTCAGGCTATGGTGAGTATGCAATTTTAGTGTGATATACTGTGTAAGTATGTAAAATCAAAACTCTGTTATAACCGTAGGATCGAGCTCACCGTATCGGACAAACTAAACAAGTACGAGTTTTTCGGTTTATAACAGAAAACACAATCGAAGAAAAAATTGTGGAAAGAGCAGAAGTCAAGCTGCGCTTGGATAAGCTAGTTATTCAACAGGGTGAGCAATAGTTTTCTGTAACACTAAAATTTCTAACTCTTAAGCGGGATTGTCATTTAACTCTGATGAGGTCTAACTAGAGGCGTACTAACATAGAAGAGTCAAATCGAATCGCAATGAGTCAAAATATGGAACTTGAGGCGCGTCAATAACCATTGAAGCGCCTCAAGCTCGGTGTTTGACGAGAATGCACTTAATAAAACCAAACCTCCTCATTACGAAGAATTTTATGTAATGAGGCCCCATACGAGGTTTATAGCTTGCCCCTGTCATGTTATGATTTTTATGCTATACTAATAAGATTACCTTAGACGACTCAACTACACGCCATTAATTTGTCTTCAACACCTATTGTTAGGCTTCATATGAGGAACTCATTGCTGTAAAGTGTACACTATACAACCTACTGGAGTATTCACAATTACGATTATTACAGGTCGACTAATGGACAGTAAAACCAATCAGTTAAATAAGGATGAAATGCTTAATATGATTCGGTTTGGAGCCGACCACGTTTTCGCGTCCAAAGATTCTGAGATAACAGACGAAGATATTGATACGATTTTGAATAAAAGTGAAACTAAAACTGAGCAGCTCAATGCCAAACTTGCTGAACTTGGAGAATCGTCGCTTCGAAATTTTACGCTGGATGCACCTACTGAATCAGTTTACAAGTTTGAAGGAGAAGATTACAGGTATGTCTTAATATTAAAATAGAAATCGATACTTGAACCACGGTTAGGGCTGACGCTGATGATAGAGATTTAGAGAGGGAAAATCTGCTTACCTATTGTACGACCCACTTATCACAACTTCGTCAAAACTTTTCGTCCCAGATGAATAAAAGGGGATTGAAAGTTATACTATTTTTAGCAACCTTACACCTAAACCGGTTTTAGTGTGCAGTAGTATAATTTAAAATAGGAATTTAACGAAAAGAAATCCGAAATCAAAAGCGTGCAATGCCTTTCGTGAGGTGAGAGTGTAAGTGTGAGTGGTGTGAGTGTTAGGAGCTCTGAAGACGAGGCTGAACTGATGTCACGGTACGCGAGGCTTCTGACTGTGAGCTGAGTATAAAATGGCAGCACTAGAATCATTTGTCACCACCTCAAGCAACCGACTTTTGTTTCGAACAAAGACAATGCTGTGCCATGTAGCAGGGACAAGGCGCGAGTATGCTTTATGTCTGAGGTTTCTCCATGATATTCGCATACTGACATCAGCCAAGTGTCTAGTCTGAAGTCTGGTCGGAGTCAGACTGTCGGATTGACATTAGTAGTGGAGGCGAAGGTGAAGGTTGCTGGTTGTTAGTAGTTCGGCAGTAGGGGTCGTAATTTCTTATTAATAATTTATTAATAATTTAATAAGTTATTAATATTCTAATTATCTTATATCGCACAAAAATAGTACAATCTAGTTGCCTCTGCTTTTTGTCATTATACCCCGCATAAAATGAGGCTGTTTATGTCTATTCTCACCACGGTCGATTATAGGTATGTAATGCAGAGGAATACATGTCATAAATTGTGTAAAATTTATGACATGACAAGAGTTTGCCACTGTCGATGAGTTATTGATAAATTATTTTAATTTATATAAAGTAAAAATCCTAACGTATCGTGTAATTATCAATGGTTTTTCAGGGAGAAGCAGAAAGCGTTTTTGGGTCATTGGATTGAACCTCCGAAAAGAGAACGCAAAGCTAACTACGCTGTTGATGCTTATTTTAGAGAAGCATTGCGAGTTTCTGAACCAAAAGCTCCAAAGGTAAGATTTACGGTACATTATGTTTCATGTTTGAATTGTTAGGTATTATTTTTTTAAAACAATTTATTGGTACTTTGTCACAGGCACCTCGACCACCGAAGCTGCCGATAGTTCAGGATTTCCAGTTTTTTCCTCCAAGATTGTTCGAACTTCTAGATCAAGAGATTTACTTCTATAGGAAAACTTTAGGATATAAGGTACTGTTAGGCTTTCCAGCTAGATCTATGATTAAACCTGCTGCTGAACTCACGTTTCGAATTCTTGTAGGTTCCAAGAAATCCTGAATTAGGAGCTGATGCGGCTAAGGTTCAAAGAGAAGAGCAGAAGAAAATTGACGAAGCGACCCCGTTGAGTGAGGAAGAGCAGTCGGAAAGGGACACTTTGCTGAATAAGGTAGATAGACCTTGTTAGTATGAAATTAGATCCATATTAATTTTTTCTAAAAGTAGTATATATTGCGTGTTTTATGCTTTGAAGGGATTCACAACATGGACCAAGCGCGACTTCAACCAATTTATTAAGGCTAATGAAAAATATGGTAGAGATGATATTGAAAATATAGCGAAAGAAGTTGAAGGAAAAAGTCCAGAAGAAGTTATTGAGTACAGCGCAATTTTTTGGGAAAGATGTCATGAATTACAAGATATTGACCGAATTATGGCTCAAATCGAGCGAGGAGAAGCGAAAATTCAGAGACGAGCTAGCATCAAAAAAGCTTTGGATGCTAAGGTTATACAAATACAATTTATTTCATTATTTTATGTAGACTATTGACTATTGATATATTTGGCTGTTGAATGATGCATGATGCATGCAGTTAATAGTAACTACAGTTTCATGAGATATAATCTTAATTATCTAGATGGCAAGATACAGAGCACCATTCCATCAGCTACGAATTGCGTATGGAACTAATAAGGGGAAGAACTACACTGAAGAGGAAGATCGATTTTTGGTGTGTATGCTCCACAAATTAGGGTTCGACAAGGAAAACGTGTACGACGAACTGAGAATATCAGTCAGGTGCGACGAGCATTCAATTTTGATTAATTATTTGAAATGCAATGTGAACTAAAATATAACTTGTAATCCTAGATCTGCCCCACAATTCCGATTCGACTGGTTTATCAAATCCAGAACTGCAATGGAACTTCAGAGAAGATGTAACACTCTTATTACTTTAATAGAACGCGAAAATCAAGAGCTGGAGGAAAAGGAGAAGCAAGAGAAGAAGAAACAGAAGAATAGCTCTAAACCTACACCAACCCAACCTAAAGTTTCTGAAGGGAAAGGCAAACGCAAAACAGACACATCTGTCGAAACAAAAACCGCTAAGAAAAAGAAGAAAACCGAGTAGTTTTATTTGACTTTATTTTTGACAACACAAATTTTGACAGATCTGTATAAATTCGATACTTTCCAAACTTAAATATAAGAACCGATCAGCTAGCGGGACTATATTACAATGTTTTCTTGTAAATTTTTTAGATTAAGATCACTATCGTATTCTTACAAGTAAATATTTAAGTAAGTTTTTAGTCAATCGACTAAATAGTTCATGCCACGAAAATATGATAGTAGAATATTTCATTATGCCGTGGATATCATTTTAACTTGTTTAGATGATTTTTTTATGTATTGACAACTTAAATTATTCATTTTAGGATGTGAGTTAAAAAAATAAATTTCAAGTGTCCTAAATTTTTGGGTTCTGAAAGTTTAATAGCTATATACCGGTTGTAAAATGTAGTCGAAATTCCTCTAGTTGCTTCTAAAACCGATTTTTATTCCGTATTCTTAATTTTCGCAGTTTACACAGCATTTTATAGTTGACTGAATTTGCACATTCTTGTGTATATGTAGCATTAGGCGAAAACGTAGATTGACTACTGTGAATATTGACTTATATTGGAGCTCGAACTAAAAGTTTGAGAGAAGCGTGGTTGAATACACTTAGGATTAGTATAGAACGAGGGTTTATAATTGGCCTTTGACTCACATGATGTTCTCATAATGGGCAACTATTATGCACTTATGCGCGTGAAGTTCTGGATAAAAAATATTTTGCAGTAAAATAATTTTTTCGATTGCTGACTCATCATTTCCCACAAGAGCCTGGTTCTGTAAAAACTGAATCAATTTCAGTATCTAAATCAAATATGATTTTATCACAAGGATGGAAGCATTGTTGTTTGCTAATTGAAGTTTAAGTATGCATGTTATGGAGAAATTTAGCTAAATAGCCGCAGCTTCAACTCTACTATAAAAGAGATTTATTAGATATGTCTTCACTGGAAACGGAGTTGTTCCAGAAGACTCGATGAGCTTCAAAATTGCTTCACATACAATTAAGAGTTTTTGATACTCAGCAAATTAAATTATGGTATGACTTGCACAGTAAACTGCAAGCATGTTACCTGGACGTGATTCGTATTTTTCAAGGTAGTTAATTACTCGTTGTTCCAGTCACCAGTGACACTGTCACGTGCGAAGCGAGTATACATATGAACAGAATTATATGTGTCTATTTAGTAGTACCATCATTACTATAACGCATCACACTTCGTCATATAAGCAACATAATAAACACATGTAATCCTATATATGCAATGCAAACCGGTTAATTGCCAGGAAAAATTACAACAAACCTCTTGAGAAGCAATCAACTATGTCAATACCTGCACTTAACTGCATATAGTCTTATTCAATATTCATTCATCGTTTTCACATACTTTAAACCATTGAAACCCAACATATAACTATAACTCCGAAACATTAGCAAATTAGTAATACAATGTATAAATTTTTTGATCATGCAAATCTCAAGCATAGATACTATACACTACTGCACACTATAGTACTTGAAGAATTCATCTCATCGCCTGTATTCAAACTGATAGACGCAATACCTACACCTGGGTTTCCAATAAACAGAAATCTCGTTCTATAATGGGTCCTTCCTAACTAAAGAAAGCTGCCCTCCCTATGTAGGACCTATTTAGGTAAGTCGAAGTCGAAGTATTTGATTAAACATATTCATTCTACCAGTTTCCAAAACCCATGAGCCTCATATCATCATCAATGTAAGGATAAGGAATGAGGAAAAATGTTGGACAAGAATAGACAAAGCAATAGTAACACTAGTAACAGTAACAGAACTATAGTAGTTCAGCCGATGTCCCTCCATGATGACCCTATATATCATCGCGGCTTCAACCTGGCTACTGGATATCTGGAAGCTTTCCTTGAGAACCAAACCAACAAGCACCCCACCAAAACCACCACCACCACCATCGCTTGCTTTTGCCGTGCTTTTGCCTCTTCAGTCCAACTCCATATAACTCCAACAACCTCTTGCCTTTATAATATACTGACTTACTTGGATTCAGCACGAGGACAATATGATACAAACTCAGTGTGAGTCTGTGAAGAGCTCACGTAATAATTTCGCCACCACCACCACCACCACCACAAGAACCACTTTCAATTAATTCATTTCCATGACCTTGACCATTAAATCATCATTCTCTCTCTCTCATGATCATCATCACAAGTTTACAACTCAAAAAGCTGAGGTGAGACTAGCAACATCATCGGCAGCAGGGCAGCAGGAGCAGGATTAACCGAGTCATTGCATTATATTGCAACATTCATCTCTCACGTCGTCCTCCTCTCTTTTTCTTCTTCGTTAATTCCACCACCTTCGTCTCAGCAACTTCTTCTTCTACTCAATACAATTTAGGTAAAACCCAGTTAAGCTGTATATTAAGCCACCCCTTAATCTATTAAGCTCAGGTTATTCCACCACCACCACTGGACCACATCATCATCAGCTTTAGAATACAATTAAGAAGAAGAGTTTAGCTTATCAAGAAGACATAGTGTTAAGGTACGACCGGTGTAGTCCTAGGTGCAATTCTGATTTGTGGGTACTTGGTGGAGGTTTTGGTGGAGGTTTTTTTTTTGCAGAGTGATAAGTATAAAATTAAGGCAGCTCGTTAATTTGGTGTGAAACTGTGCAAGTATTTTGAAGCTCATTATTAGTATTCAGGTGTTGTGCTTCCTTTAAAATCTCGTAGTAATGATATAAATGGTAGTCCTTTTTCATGCCATTGGAAAATAATTTAATTCATTTCAATTTTGATCTAGAGATATCTCTGTGATTTTTCAATTATAGCAAAAAGAGAGTTTTTTCCTGTTGAATTGGTAATTGTAATCCAGTTGCAATCAGTTAAATAGTCGAGAAGTCTTCGCGAATCGCGAAACGAGGTTATCTGCGATGTAGCAAAAGGAAATCAAAGTTGTTGATGTATTATTAACATTATTTGTTTGTTTACATTTTAGAATGGACAGTGTAAATGTCGGAGAGAAATCGCAAGAGAATGTGGTCACGGAGGAAGCACCTGAATCGACGGACGGGTTCCTGACTGAGATTTACAACGAAATCACATCTTCTTACATCAACATCTTTTTATGTTTCGCAATCCTCTTTCTGATTTACAAAATCATCAAGGGTCGCAATGACAGTGATGACTCAGACAGTTCCATAAAGGCTGAACCTTCTCTTCCAAAACTGAAGAAACAGGACATGACACTACAACAGCTGAGGAAGTATGACGGGACACAGCCTGATGGGCGTGTCTTAGTCGCTATCAATGGAAAAATTTTCGATGTCACCAAAGGAAAACGCTTTTATGGCCCTGGTACTTAACATTACTTAATTCAACATTGTTTAATTGCAATCCAATATTAATACATTTACTTGGGACATAGGCGGGCCTTATTCATCATTTGCGGGTCATGATGCATCCAGAGCTCTTGCCATGTTTCAAACTGACTTGGTCAAAGAAGAATACGACGACTTGTCTGACCTGGATAGTCGACAAATGGAATCCGTTCGGGAATGGGAGGCACAATTGCAAGGTAAAGATATATCCAAATAATGCACAAATAATGTATACATAAAAACCTGCGTCATTAGTCATTAGTCTTGCCTAATACTCAAATATTTCAATCACTGATTTTGTACATGCTTACAGAAAAGTATGATGTCGTGGGTCGACTGCTCAAACCCGGAGAAGAACCTACAAATTATTCAGACGATGAAGAAGATACAGAAGAAAAAGATAAAAACAAAGATGACTGAACTTCGTAGGCAATTTTTTCTTTATAACCCCAAGCCAAACAGATTTTAAAGTTAGGTAGTATAAGTCTTATGTAAATGTAAGTATCTAGCATTTCTTTCTGCACGTCACTTGTATATTATATATTCAGTATCCAGTATGTATTTTATTACGCGAATCCATTCTTTTCCGATTCCGCAGCTTACATTCTTAACTCATTACAAAGCTTTTCTAAAGAAAATTGATATATCAACAATAATATAACACTAATAATTAAGCATTTCACGTAATACTAATGAGCGTTATCTGTTTGGTGTCATGGATCGAAAATTTGTAAACTTTTCGAAACGACACTCAGTTATAATGCCTCTTGAAATTCGTCTTCAAGGAAGCAACTACTTAAGACTACACTACTCTGTATTACTGTTTACCTTCCTCTCGTATATGTGATTGAATTATCCAGAATATTAATTTGAAATAAACTATGTTTTGATATAACTGCATGTATGTAATGTTGCCCCAGTATATCTTGAATTACTTTGTGATAATAATAAAAGACATCCAGAACCCACAAGAGTATGCATCAAAGAGTTTTAGAATGTAATTTTGCAATCAATGCTGTCAAGACGCATATACTTTGAATATGACCTATACTTGCAATATATGCAAATAATTCGATATTCTAATAAAAGTG
>Ga0194135_10002790_pt1 | contig 10638 bp, 7 predicted proteins | sample LitLau_LLRF_2013_FD_134024 | JGI IMG/M metagenome (GOLD analysis project Ga0194135, IMG submission 134024) | Freshwater sediment microbial communities in response to fracking from North America - Little Laurel Run_MetaG_LLRF_2013 (version 2) | ecosystem: Environmental > Aquatic > Freshwater >... | reverse complement strand
TTTCCACACTCGACATGGTGATGACGCTATAGTACCTATCCACAAATCCGAGTTCCTCAAGAAAGCAATCTGCACAGCTGGGCTGCACAGCTATAACTTGCTCCCAGTTACAATCAAAACACAGAAGTCTGAAGCATTTCGGAGGGATCTACTAAGAAGGATGAAAAATTAAGTTGCAAGTTGAATAAGAATGTAGAATGAAGAAGTAGAAGTTTATGTTGAGAAATTAGCGTACCTGCGCTATTTATTACTACAACTACTACTACTAATGTATGTATGTCTATTTTTAGATCATTCTAGTAAAAGATGGACTTTTCCAATGCAAGAACACGATTCTCTTGTAAAGAAATTGTCAAACTTAAAGGGTGTTGTAGATTTGATTCCTTTACCAAGAAATATCTTAAATTGCTTTATGGCTGCTGAACCAAGTATAGCTTCAGTCGATTTGCATAAAATTGATAGAGCCCTAATGGAAATTTTATTACCTTTTCAAATTGATGGAGTTAGGTAAGTAAATATATTCATCAAAGCTTCTTTCTAATTTAGTGCGGGTTGTGAAGTAGCTGTCCTTACTCTTGAATGAATGAAAAACTTAATGGCTGGAACTTTTCCTATACTGACCCACGGAGAACAACTCAAAAGCTTAAGTCTTGGAACAATCAAAAGCCCAGCAGCGAAGCGTCAAATATGGCCGATAGCGACTCAGCCAATCAGGACGCAATTTGAACCAGGACCAGAGACCATTAAAGATATGGTCTATTTTGGTCCCAAAGTCAGAGTGACAGCTTTCCCGTCTGCTCCTCATACTAGAGGCTCTTATTTTCGATGGATCCCAACAGGGTCGAGTCAACTTCCACAAGAAGCCAACCTAAACCCCCCTTAGATCCCTTGGAAAGAAGAGGCCGATTTGCACAGTATTGAAAAATGGCTTTTGTTTAAATTTTTCTTAGATTTGGGATATCCAGAAAAGGCCGATGCATTATTGCCGATGATATGGGCCTGGGAAAGACTGTGCAAGCATTGGGAATAGCAGACTATTATAGGGAAACATGGCCGCTTCTTATTGTCTGTCCTTCTTCCATGCGATATCCTTGGGAAGAAGCTATACATAAATTTTTGCCTTCTGTCAATCCCTTCACTGTTGTGGTCGTAACCACTGCTCATGACGATTACCTCGATGCCCAAGTTGTGATTATTTCGTACGATCTTTTAAAATCATGCCTTGACGAAATTAAAAGGAAAAAATTTGGAACTGCTATTTTTGTAAGTAGATTAACTTCCACAGTATTGGCCAGAGTGTGGTGATAGCCAGTATACGCCAACTGCTCTCCGTAAGATAGGCATCAGATCTAGGTGGCTTTTACTGGCCTCATCTCAACACTCTGGCCCATGTTAGGGATAGGGATGTTACTCTAGAAGCCATATTTTACTTGGACCTTTGCACTGATTTGGGTTAGTTGCATAATTGCGCATCTAAAGCTAACATAGGGAAGTCAGAACCGTTTCTCTGTACCTCTGTAAATATTGTTGTTTTGTTTTTAGGATGAGTCTCATTTCCTGAAAAATACCAAAAGTGCCCGAACGAAGGCAGCATTGGAGCTCGGACCCAGGCTGAAGCATGTTGTTTTATTAAGTGGTACGCCTGCCTTATCACGTCCTGTGGAAGTTTACCCTCAGATACTCTTGGTTGATCCCTTATGCTTTCCAAAATTTCATGATTTTGGAGTACGGTATTGCGATGGCAAGGAAACCCGCTTCGGTTGGAATTATTCCGGTAAGCAACCTTCGACTCGTTCAGACAGGGATTCCAATTTACATCTTGTCCTTTACATTACATGCTTGCCTGTAAAAAAATCCACTTTTTTGAATTACCTGTATTCTAACTAAAGGTAATAAAATTAGCTCTGGGACAGCAAAACTTGTTTAAATAGCTAGTTTCATTTAAAATGGAAATAGTTTCCTTATAGCTTTCTCAACAAATCGACTTTATTTTAATCTCTACTATCTACGTTTCTTTTTTGTGCCCAAACGCATAGAACATTATCTTAGTTACCAAAAACTTACCTGCCTCATTATGTTTTACAGGTTGTTCGAATAGTTCAGAGATGGATTATGTGATGCGAAGGAAGTTTTTGATTAGGAGACTGAAATCTGAAGTTCTTGCCCAGCTGCCATCCAAAATGCGAAAAGTTGTCATTTTACAAGTAAAAATGGTGAAAGCCGTGTCCAAGCAAATGGAGGTACAGTAAAACATATTACCTAAGGGTTTAGGACTAAAGTAGTTTTAGGCACGGATTCATAGGGAATACATGTAGATCCCGAATGTTTAATTGGTGTCCGTGATTATTAACTACTTGGCCATATTCTATTGAAAAAAATTAATTACACTAAATTTATTTTCCTGAGAATACCTTTTCATTTATTGCATCAAAACTTTTGAATGATTCTACGCTATTATCATAATTTTAGGCACTTTCCTCACAAATGGAAGCGCAGAAAGGCATGGAACGAAGAGGCACCCTTCTTCAATACTACTGTGCTACTGGCACAGCTAAACTGGACGCGGTTTGCGAATACCTCAACGACAAATTAGAAATGGGCGCTAAGATGTTGGTGTTTGCACACCATTCTCATGTGCTGGATGGCATATCGGATATGCTCATCAAGAAGCATGTCGATTACATCCGCATAGATGGCACCACTACTGCGGAAAACCGAGCTGCTTTATGTGAACGTTTTCAGACGGATCCCTCGACGCGTGTCGCCGTTCTTAGCATTAAGGCCGCAAACTCTGGGATAACTCTCACAGCTGCTTCGCTCATTGTTTTTGCTGAACTCTACTGGAATCCAGGGGTTATTATATATTAAATTACTATTTATAAGACAGGAGGACATACATGTGTAAATGAACATGAGTACTATAGTCTAGCTGTTTTAAGAAAAGTTAGGAGATATATCTTACTACCTAGCTTACCCCAAAATATAGTTGAGAAAGAGAAAGAAGTGGTGTAAGATATCTCTGTACGATCTTTCCTTGCACAGCCAGATTGTAGTGACTACATTTTTTAAATTTGTGGTACTGTGGTCAGTTTACCTCGATGGCATTTTTTTCTTCATAACAACTTGTGAGGGTCATGCTATTTGACTAAACAAATTTCAGATCCTTTGAAAAATGTTACTGCATCAAACTCCTCCGTCCCTTTACCCCATTTTCCCCCTTATCGAAGAAAGCTATCATTGAAATCTGAGTTTTGCGTCAAAGAATACGTGCGCCACGATCGCTTGAAAACTAGCCCCTAGCCCTAGACGGACACTGACAGACATCAGACCCAAATAAACTCTAAAGGGTCCCCTCGTACTGCAAACACTAATGTCTTGTCGATTTATCTGAATACTGAAAACATACCTAATTTTATTTTATTGTGAAATTGATTGAGATTTCAAGATAGATAAACAAATTGAAAGGAATTTACTACTTTAGTATTATTTTCTCATTTCAAGATCGCGAAACTTTTTTTTCACGGTCTTATATTTTTTTCTGCATAAATTTTTGTTGCACTCGTAATGAGTAGTTTTGTATCTTGCTCACTGTTTCGTTTCAGGAGTTGACCCAGGCCGAAGACAGGGCGCACCGAATCGGGCAGCTGGATAGCGTGCTGGTGGAATACTTGGTGGCGAAGGGAACTGCTGACGACCAACTGTGGGCAATGGTCCAATCGAAACTTTCGGTCCTCCACTCCGTTGGCCTTAGCAAAGACAATTTCAAATCAGCCGATACTGAAATAATGAAAAGTAAGACGCAACCTACTCTGCCTGAAATGATGTCCCGATCCGAAGAAGCGACTGAGCAAGAAAATGCTAAGAATCTGCTGGATGATGACTTCTTTGATAATCTTGACTTTGATTCCTTGGAAAATGAAGTTGCCGTTGAAGCCAAGAAAATCAAGTTGGATTCCTGACTGCAATGGGGTATGAACTTTTTTTCGTAGAATCCTAGCAAGGAATACATAGTGTTTGATTGAAATATAAGATAGTATTAATAGTTACAACTTAGTTGTAATTTTCCGCGCGTTAGCTGAAGTCTCTAACAAATCACCCGATATTAAAATATTTAAGTCATTTCCTAAACCTGAAAATGACTATGCCTTACTGTAAAAATAGGATTTAAAAAACTTTATCTAACTGTTATAAACTTTAATTTACCATTCACATTGACACGATTTAATGCTCAACTAATACACTGAATCAAAATTTTAGGATATACAACCGCAATTGTTATTTAGTTATTTGGTACTTAAACAAACCTTAAAATATCAAAAGTATTGGCGTTCCTTCCTTTATAATTTGTTTGGATCTAAATCCATGGATGTAAACGGCTTACAAACGCTACGTTTTTTTTTAATTTTACGAGAAAACCCCGAGTGACAGGCCAGTGTTACACTTCCCAAGTTGACGTCTTATAGGTATCACGTAACACGTAAATGATTTTCATTTCTGATTGGCCAATAGCATTTATTTATTTATTTTCTTCCAGATTATTTTAATTTTTGATCAATTGTTAAAAATTGAAGCAAAACCGTAAAATATAAAAAAAGAAATAAAAAATAAAAGTCTTATTAATATAATAAAATGAAAAAGCTCAGAAAGCGCTTTGTGCTATGCAACTTAATTTTATTTTGAAATTATTAGAGCTTAAAAAGTAATTTTAACAATGTGCACGCAGGTCATTTATTTCATTTTCTACGTATATACCTAGGCACATATAGAATGAATTCCAAAATATAGATTTTATTTTTTAATTATGCATCTACTTGTTTTTAAATTGTTTGCTCGCCAGAAATGAAAATTATTAGATATGCCATAGCGCAATAGGTACATAATATAGGACGCGGAAACTTGGGAAGTATAATGCAGGCCATAGAAAAGGAAAAATCTCAAAGAAGTGCCAGAACAACGAATTCAACAATAGTATACTGAATCAATACAAGCGTGCTACATAAATTTACCAGATATTTTCTTAATCGTTACACTTGCGCTTCTGTTTGCATTTACAAAGTTCATTGGTAATGGACGTCTCCACTGGTATGAACAGGTATACGCAGAATCAGATTCAGTATAAAAATCTAAGATAGATCTATACGAAATTGAAAATCGTTTTTGTGTGCCGCAAATATTGTTTGAGATGATAGAAACTCTTATGACTCGTCGTCACACTTCGAATGCCGCGTACCATCTCCTTTATCAACTTTCTGCAACTTCAGACAAAGATAGGGCGATTTGTGACATCGCACAGAAAAACGGTTTTCATTTTAATATCCTAGTTTTTATGCTCAATCTGATTCTGTAAATCATACCATACCAAATGAGAAGTCCATTGCATTCATGTCGTAATTCCAATATTTTAACATTTTTTATCTTAAACTTTTAAATCATGGCATCATTCTCTCGGAATGAAAACGACTATTACCCACGCATTTCTTTTATTTCGAATATTTATTACTTTAATTTTTTAGTTTTGTTTGAAGGGAAGGTTATATTTTTGGTTACAAGTATCCTACACAAATAGGCCACAATATTCAAAAAATCAACACCGAAAAAAAACAATATACCTACATTTAATAATTTAACAAATACAGCTAGTTACTCATCAAAAATAACATTTATTAGATTTCGGTAGTAAGTAATTAGGTAACATATACCTAGTTATGCAATTTTCTCTTCTCTCTTCTTTGGCATCGGTTAGGTATGCATTTATATTTTATTGCAACATATATTAAATTTTTAATTCAATGACTCGCACGGTAATGTAAATAAATACATTAGCTCCCCCTGAAGATACATTTTTTTTTATTTATTACCTACTTACAGAGGTTAAAACTTTTTAATTTACTAGAAAATTTCAAGCTATTAAAAATTTGAGTGTTTTTAAAAGCGTAGAAAAATATTTTATCTAAATATATAAGTCTTGATATGGTTTCAAACTCATTAATAAATTAAAACATGAATGGTTCATTTTAGATGGCGTAAAAATTTATTGTTAACAAAATAACTGAGACTTTGATTTATAATGATTTCCATGGGTTCGGAAAAAATCAACATATTACTAATAATTGTTTATAAGAACTTACACTGAGACTAAGAAATGTTAAAATGGACCTTATCACTGGCTTGAGTTATTAACTTAATTACATTCAACATAAAAAACCAAGCTAGGAAAGATTCAACGGTTTTACTATGCAGGGCCTCATTTCGTCGTTGGTCGTTCGTGTTAAAAAACCAGACGCATGACGGCTCGAAGTTTTTATACGAACTTTTATATCAAACTATGGAGTATACACTCCTTGCATAGTGAAACGTAGTTGATTTTGTTTGTTGAAATTATGTAATTGACTCAAACCAGTGGAAAGGCCCACTCGTCAAAATACATGTTTGGCTTATGTAAAATGTTTTTTAGGATTTACATTTTCAGGGTGGTGACGGTGTGTTATGTTTTTCGGAGTTTGCATAGTGGCCCCTTGTTTAGCTTACCTAACAGAAATTAGCACAAGTGTTAGAATGGAATTTTTTTGGCAAGCTACACATGGTGCCACTGCGCAAAGCTCAGAAAACCATGACACACCGTGTAGACCCTTACTATTAATGTTTTTCTACATGACAGGTTGATGGTGGGTGAAGGAGTTACATGAGTTCGCTGTGCATGTCGTGATGGTCAGCGAACTCCTTTACGTGCTATATGTCGTCACTTAAGTGTTGGCACAAGTACCATGTCAGAATCACACCAGCCATCTGAAATCAAATAGAAAACCTGTCTCTTGGTCCACTGGGTTGGGTAATTCACGGGGCCGATTATTCAATACAAAATGCACTAAAACTAAACTAAAAAAATGTAAAAGGCTTCAATAGACTCAATCAGATTCAGTTGAAAAAACTGGAATAGGATAGTCAAAACTATGTTTCTCAGTGCAGGGCCTCGATTCGCCGTAAATTGCATGGAATGTGCCAGAAAGTTGACAGCGCTCAACGTCAGCTTTCCCAACTTATAAATTCAATTTACGGCGAATCAAGGCCATGCACTGAGAAACGGTTTCCTCTATCCTAACAACAAATCAAATCCTTGACATATTCTGCCATAACTTCTGAAATGAAAATAGGAAAAACGCCGTAAGAGCCTGTGTTAAGGGCCTCGGTCCGTGAAACCAAACCACATGCGCCAAAGCGGACACTTTTGAAAATCGGGATGCACCGACTATGTCCTCTTTGGTAATGGTGCTGTCGCTTCCCACACCCATCCTCTAAGCTCCTGTATATTTATATCAATAAACGGCTTTAGTAGCTGGATAGAGAATAAAGTGAGTTTTAACCTGCAGCGCTGCAGTGCTGAATCCGACTGTTATCAAAATGGTACTCTCCGTAAAAAACCAGTCGTGGATGCTTGCGTAACAACCCTGAAAATAATTTCCAAATCAGTCAAATGAATGACTTCTTGCTAAATTCCCAATTCATAATTATTTTCTCTAAAAGGTGCATGCAGATAGGCACCTATAATTTGTTTAACTATTCGTAACCGTCTCTAGTACATATTTATGTGTCTTCATTTTTACTTTCACTCTTATCTCGTATAGTAGTAAGTAGAAGAAGAAGTATTGTGATCGTGCGAAAAATTGATTTTGAGATTTTGTGTTTCCTATGATCTCCGAGGTCCATTGAGTCCAAAAACGTCTTTAAAATTTTTATCATATAATTTTCTAGGTACTTGGGCCGTTTTAGCTGCAAATCGATTTTCTCGCGTTGTGGCTGACTATTTATCAAACTGAATTTTTTTATCTAATTTTTTTTACCCCGATCATTCTAATGTTGTTTTTTCAATGCCGGAGTTAGGAATTAAAAACTATCTTTTTTTTAAGAAATACACAGGGAGTTTACAGTTTTTTTTCTGACTAATTGGCTGAATATGATAGCTGATAACATTATCTATGTTTTTTATTAACGAATATCCGTTAACTTTACCAGGACCGTAGCTAGGAATTAAATGTCTTATGGGAAATTACATGAGCGAGTGAAAGTATTAGTCTTTTGACGGACAGTTTATTTTACCTTCACTCAGTATACAATCCCACAAAAAATGGAATTTGAAATATGAGGCATCTTCTTTTTGATTGAGTTGAGGTACTTAGCCCTTAATATTATTTCCCATAAGATGTTGACTCTACTCGCCTTCAATCTTCAAAGAAAATGCCTTAACTGTTCAATAATCCCCAGTCTAAAAAACTCTGAGTGTGGGTGAGACTACAGTCGGATGGCCGTAAAAATGTGTGGAAGTATTATCGTTTTATGACGAAAAAGTTTACCTTTACATTCCGTAGCATGAAATCTTTTATTTCCTTGGGCTGCTGACATATAGTCGCATTCTCTACATTTGGCGTCTGCCATTGCTCTTCCACCTGAAATCCGGAGGGGGTAACATAATGATATTCACGTTAAGGATGTCAGAATGTAATAATGAATTTACCATTAGGTATTTCACATTTTAATTCATTCGTACATTCTCGGGCTCATACATAAATCCCATCAAAGTTGGCAATAGAATCAGTGCAAAGTGTTTTCATCTTTTGGTTGCGCTTATGCATACTTTTGCAGGAACCATTTCGTTTTATGCCGTTGTTGCGCGCAGGCCTAAAGCTTGTCATATACATGCACAGCTAATAATCATGATGCCATGTCGCCAGTAAAAGCCAGCTATATTTTATGTTTAGCTTACGGAGAGCAATTGGCCTTTACTGGCGTCTGGCGTGGCTGGTACTGTTAAATGTACCTGTATTTCACACACACACACACACTTACAAAAATATAGTTTGACTTACAGTTCCATGTGGTGTATCGCGCAGTAATGTATTTATAGGACTTCCGGCATTATTACTGTAAGGCTGCAAGAAGGTACTCGGCTGTAAAGAGTAAATATCAAAGGATAGTGCCAACTGCGGCAGCAAGTGTTGGCCAATAAATACTTCTATACAATAAATGACAATATCTTATCATGAAAGAAGCTCAAAAAGTTATTCAAGCTATTTTTTCATAAGTATTTAAAAGTAATGTAAATATTGAAAAAATGGAAACACAAGAGGAATGGGGACCTAGCGTACCTTTTGAAGGTTGTTAGAAAAACAAAAGTAGCTATTATTCATACTTTTGTGCCCAATTATTATGCCATCCACCCTATTGATTTTAATTAACAAATAAAAGTGTTTATAAATTGATTTGAGGCAATGTTAAAGGCTAAAATCCATTAGTATGAGTTATAATCTGAATGACATTTAGCTTAAAACTTAGGATAGTATATTATAAATTGTTTCTCAGTGCCTCAATTTGCCGTAATGTGTTTCAAGTTGTAGAAAATTGAGCAAGATGCGCCCTCCCTGCTGACGTCACCAGCAGGACCGAATTTCTAAAACTTGTAATGTAATTTACGGAAAATCAAGGCCCTACATAGAGGAACAGTTTTCACAATCCTATCCTCGTTTTTTATGCTGCACCTGATTCTGTTAATAACAAGTGAGTCCTTTGGCCTTTTACAGAAGTAGTTTCAATTAAACCTAAACCATGCCAAATGAACGGGTAAAATATTGTGTGAACCGACTCTTACTACTGCTTCTGGTAATGCGTAATTGAAAACTTTCATAGTAATTCCATTTTTTCGTTGTTGCAGGTTTTTGTACACAAAATGGAGTCCTTACCTCAAGTGGCGATTTTAGAACACAGCAAGTAAGTGGAACAAGCTTTTTTTGAGTTTCTGACATTTCACTTTGGGTCCCATGCATTTTCTTTAGCCATTTCGATTGTTCATAATCCGTGTGGTCTATTATTCCACAACAACTGAACTGTAAAGCAATACAAGTATGTACATAATTTGATTTCGGTTTGGAAAAACCACAGATGTACCATCCAATATATAAATAGAACCAGAATTTATGGCGTTGGTTAAACTCTTTTCTCAATGTTAACAGGCCCAATTGAAATTTAAACAGGTAACTCACCTGGGTTACTTAATAAAATATTTTTAATCTACTAGGTGCTATCTGTGGCAGATGTTGGCTGCAGTGGGGCATCTAATAACGTCAAACCTATTATAAATGAGATACCTACTTTATGTTGAATGAAGTTCATGGTCTCAGAAAATGTAAGATACTTGTCATTGGCTGAATGGTTTCCGTAATTTTCAATGAGCTGAGTGTGTAAACGGTTTTGAAGTCCATCCAACCATCCATCCCGAAAGTACATTGTTACACCCGAAATACTCATTTCCACCATTATAAATATCAGTAGTGACAGCCAGTACTGTGGAATATCAACAAAATGAGGTTAAGCTATAATTTATGAAAATTAGCTAAAATGTATCCCGTCAACTGCAGATACATCCCTATTCCCACGAGTAAATGGATTCCATGATAATTCCAAATAATTAACGAAAACCGCAGGTTGAATGTATTAAACACACGTGTTTTAGGGTTCAAAAAGTTAAAAAAATCCCTTTGGCAAGCCACAGGCTGAGGTAGATTTCGCCTGTGTGTATAACTTATAATAAGACCCGTCTTTTTGTCACTCATAAATTTGAATATTTTTCCCTTCAACCCCATTTTCACC
>Ga0194135_10002789_pt1 | contig 10643 bp, 7 predicted proteins | sample LitLau_LLRF_2013_FD_134024 | JGI IMG/M metagenome (GOLD analysis project Ga0194135, IMG submission 134024) | Freshwater sediment microbial communities in response to fracking from North America - Little Laurel Run_MetaG_LLRF_2013 (version 2) | ecosystem: Environmental > Aquatic > Freshwater >... | reverse complement strand
TCACGGTAGGACAAAAACGTATGACTTGCAAAATAAGACAAATTTGAAAGCAAAAGCTCAAAAACTGTGCGATTCTCCGACACTTAAACTTTGCTCCAATAAAGTACTAACGCCCTTCCGTATATATATATATGCCTTTTTGGTTAGAGGCAGAGATATCATCTCATCATCCTACTATTGCACATTGGCATTTTTATTATTATATGTTCAGCCTAGCGGCTAGATGAATTCTATCTTCACCTCTTCACTAGAAGAAGTTGAACAGGTTTCTCGTATGTGTAAGTGTGTGTGTGTATGTGTTTCGTTACGTAGGTTCTCACTGCTCCCCAATCAATTCAATTTGAAAGTAGTCTATTTCTCCTTTCACCCGATCTCTCGGCAGGCTGATGAGCAAAAGATGAACTCCTGTACAAATTTTCTGCTGCTAGACACGCTTTCTTTCCCAATTTCATGGAGTTTGTTCACATGAAATGAAGAAGCAAAAGAGAGAGAGAGTGTGTGTGTGTAGTGAGTGAGAGAGAGAGAGACGAAAGAAAAGTCTCAGCCCTGCGAGCTTCTTTCTAACCGATGATACTCTTTTTCTTTTCCACCCTCCGCCACCGTGTGTGTCTTCTTCTTCGTCTTCGTTCATTCAGATAGCACTAACTTTTTCGTTATTGAACATTGTAATTCCGGAACCTGAGCCACAACGAATTTCCCTTGGAGTGGTGGATCGTGTGTAAGATCCTGGTAGAGACCCTCCTGATGATCGAGATCCGGGTGTTTCGCGAAATGTACATATTCCGTTCATTTGATGCAACGAACTTATCTCAGGGTCTGATCTCCTGTGCAAAATACAATTCATGGGCTTACTTATTATTATTATTACCTTAACAGTAGAGATAGGGAAGATATATTTACTCTAGTGATGCGTACAATAATAACGTATTATGTCCGTAGATAAATAATAACTGAAATGGAACAATGTTCTAATCTCGGACGCAAAACAAAGGAACAAAAAAGAGGAAGTAATAATAGTGTAGTAGTACGTAACTCGTAGAACAAAGTGTCATCATTAAATCCAGACACACAATGGAATGCCTCAACTGCCATCAATCCTTTCAGATTTGACGTTCAAATTTTTAATTAAACGCCAAAAAGAGAGAGTTTGCAATAAGTATGAAGTAAATGCAATTCTGGGTAGACGGGGTAGGGAAATAATAAGCCTGTTGTTCTCCCGTGAATGAAATGAAAGAACGGGACCTACACATATAACATTCATTCAGCTTTTGCTCTTGCTGTAAGTTATCTACCCTCAACCTCAAGTTGTTATCTTGTTGAACAAAGACCTGAATAAGACGTCGGGATGAGTAGACAAGAACAAAAGTAGAGCACACAGGCCACACGATACTCTCTTTGCATAAAGAAAAGATAAAAGGAATGCTTCATGAGAAAATAATACGCGTCTTTATCGCGACGGGGAAAGTAGGCTGCTTTTTCGCCATTGACAGCAGTCATGATGTTATAGCATAGTTGTAGACAAACCTTCTTTGAATCAGAGCAACGGCTTGGTAGCCACAACGCCTGCAGCACGAGATAAGTTGGCAAGATGGACACCACTCCGTTTCCACGCAACAGTTCGGAAGTCTCGATGTCAGGATTCTTCGGAATGCAGATCTAAACTCCGTGTTGAATATCGAGTAGATAACTGGATTGAAGCACGAGTTGCTGTAGCCCAGCCAAGTGAGAATCTGAAACCCAAGTCAATAAAACCGTTTGAATATTACTAACAGTCCATTTTAAATCCTTTCAACTGGTTAAGCCCTTCTTACAATTCATATTCGAAATAATAAGACCATTTAAAATTTTTTAATAATAATGACCAAAATGACAATTGTCAAATTGTCAGAAAAAAACGGAAAACAAAAGCAATCCCTGTATAGGAATGATCGATTGAGTTGACCTCCACGTGCAGCAATAAATAATACTTCCCGTTTATTAGCAGCCAGGCAATGATCGTTTCATTCCTGCTGAACTCCTTTCCCTTCGGGGAGTAGTACCAGCAGGGTTTTTGCATGTGTATGGAGAAAGTAGCTCAAAATTGAATTATCAATACGACTCAGCTCATTGTTCTTCACTGCGTCTCATCTCCATGCAATTTACTTCATGATCTCTTATGCATTGTCTTCATTTCATGATAATTAAATGACTCGAGCTTCTCAACTCGTTGAATTTCCAACGTTGAAAAGGAAATTGGAATTTTATCGGCAATAATTGTATTTCCTGTCTACTTTACAAAATTGCAACATCCTCAGAATTTAAACTAGCTTTTTGTATACAACTTATGATCATATGAATCATATGCAAAACTGAGCATGAATAAAACCCCTAAAGAAACGCTTGTTCTGTCCAGGTCGCACGTGCTACTCTCATGAGAGATACAACTTGCATAAGAATCCTAGTTTCCATCAGGTAGGAGGAAAGGTAAGTAGTTTCTTCTAACCTTGAACGCCAAATCGGGAATACACGTTTTACAGAAGGCAGCAATAATGTTGGCACAAAAGAAGGGCACCCAGCAGACTAGAAAGACTCCCATAATGATGCCAACAGTAACAGCAGCTTTATGATCAGACACCTGAAAGCAAATTGTGATCTCCTCATTTAAGATAGAACGGTGATAATTGGATTTGAGTAGTAGGTTTAATGTGTATTGATGAGTTCGTGTGAAGAGTGCAAACGAATCTCTTCTTACCTGGTAGGAAGAGTTGGAATGCTGAGTGGAAGGTCTGCCATCCCCCGTGCGTGGCGTTGGTCTGGTAACGGCTTTGATATTTTTAACATGCTTTCGAGCGTAGAGGTAAAGACGGCAGTATATGCCTACCATGATGAAACAAGGTAAGTAGAAGGAGACTAAGGATGAGACAACAGCATACGTAGGACTTAATTCTAGAACACAAGTCGGGAGTGCTGGTGCTGGCTGGCGATCTTCTACGCTGGGCTCTTCACCTCTGTGCAGCCCCAGCGAAATAGGTACGAATGATATGAGAGCTGCTAGAATCCACACGATGGCAATTACACCCAAGATGCTCTTTTTGTTTACCCATTGGCCGTATCTCAGTGGATCCTTGATATGAACGTATCGATCCAAGGATATCGCAGCAAGGTTAAGTATCGAAGCCTGCAAAACAAGCAGAGATAGATAAACTCAAGATGAGAAAGATCCCCAGATTTTTCACTTTTTGTCTCATTTTAAAGAAAGTTTTCTCAAGCTTACAGTAGAGCACATCACATCAAATGCAATCCAAGTATCACAAAACTGCGGTCCGAATATCCAGTATCCCAGCAAATCATTTACGCCTGCGAAAGTCATGACGAGACAGGCAACAAACATATCGGCAATTGCAAGCGACACGATGAACAAGTTTCCAATCCTCCTGAGCGACCGCTCTGTGGCAACAGCGATGCATACCAACGCATTCCCAACGATGGAAGCCACGATCATGAAAGATAAGAACACTCCTGCAAATCACACAAAATACACAATATTATAGACTCGGGTATATAGCCAGCAGGGAGAGTTTTATATGTGCTCTTGATCAATCACATTAAATCTTTGTTTCCATTTGTTCCATTCCGTCTACCATCAATATCTTGCGTATATTCTGTCTCAAGCACGTATACCATCCAATATATTATCTTATTTAGTTCTCCGTCTTTCTTAATTTTTCACTTCGCCTGGAAACAAATCGCGAGACTCTCATATATATCTCTCAGTTCAAAACGGAGAACACACTTCCTGCATCCTTTTAAAGTTAAAACCTTACTCGAAACTGTTTGTTTAATACAGAGGAATTGCACGTGTGTGTGAAATGCACTGTTTTAAACAAACTGGAAAATTGCACTGCAGGTAGAGTAAAACATATTTACATGCAATCTGTGGAGTTCTCTGGATAATTTCCATCATCATCATCTTCCCTAAGTTCTTTCTCAACTATGGTTTACCTCAGCAATTATTTCCACTACTACTGAACAAATATGTAACAATCATTCAAATTGATAAACACACAAGTACCTTATTTAGTTTATTATTACAGTGTATGAGGATGATGTTCCTTTTACATGTATTACAGTAAAGTGTATTTCATCCAATCTCATATTCATTAATACAAACTCAAATTGAGTTCTATCCGCAAATATTTGATGTGGAAATTACAAATGTGTGCATTTTTTACTCTTCGTGAATTGTGATATATATCTGCAGCACAGAAGTGAGAGAGATTGTGTCTTTCAATTCGTCCAAATATATTATTAACCCTTCGATTCCCTTGTCTCTCGAACTATATCCTACAAACTCAAACAACCTTCTTTTTATAATCTTCTTGTATGAATCATATTAAAATCATGCAGAGATAATATCACAGAAAGGAAAGAATTCAAGAATTCGCAAGGAACAAATGCATCTGACTTTGAGCAGAGAGGTATAACTTTGGAGAGATATGTATACATGTATGCAAGTTCATACCAATGATGTCAGTTACTGTAAAGACCAATTCTCCGTCATTTCCTTTCAATTTCTTTCCAAAGAGGCGCAGATGGTGTCTGATTTCTGGAAATTGTGCAGCAGCAACGACCAGCAGCAGCATAACTACATATATACACATACTTTCCTCCGGTTCTAGAAGATACTAAAGAAGAATATTGTTTTCGTACTAAAATGAAAGTATCGGAGGCAGTTTGGGCAGCAATGGCGTGGGTGCCATATGCTCTCTCTTTCCTGTATATATATGCATGTCCCTCTTTCTTTCAACCTTCTTCATTTCAACTTTCTTTCTCGATTACACTATTATCGCGATGCAGGTGGGCCAATCACTTGAAAAACTAATATGTAGATGTAACAACTTTCGAAATGGCTGATTCGTTCGTATACTGACTCCAATTCTGCTTCTGCTGTTATAGTTGCTGCGCTGCTTAAAAGAGTCCGAAATGTCCTTTATATCTCTTTATCTCTCAAATTTAGTTACTACCGAGTTACAATTTTCCAGCGTAGTTACACCTGCTATTATCCTTGCTTATTTCTTTATGCTACGGGAGATGAGAGCGTCTCTTTTTGGTATTAAGAAAAATGGAGCAACTGTAGTTCTCCTTGATATATACTGCACACAGTAGCGAATTGAAAGGTAAGAAAACTTTAAATGTAAAAGTTTGCCCATCGTTCCAAGCATCAAAATTAAGTGATCACATCTTGGATCCTCAAAATATCACTCTATTTTCGTATAGGGAGAAATCCATAAGAAACTATAATAACAGTTTTTATGAAGTTACGACATTTACTGCTTCACTCCCCATTCGCCATGATCATAATGACTCTATGGTATATGGAATGTGTGTGTGTGTCTTGTGTGTTCATTTTCGCTGGAAATAGAAACAGTCATTACTACCAGCTCAGTTTACAGTTGCTAACTTAAGTACTCAAGAGAAAGTAAGCTGTGTATGTATCAGTACAGTATAAGTGTGTTGGTTCACTTTCACTTTGCCTCAAGAACGAAAAAAACGTGTCTGGACTTTCCACAAACAACACATACACATACACATACACATATATACATACATACATACATTTATATATGCTCCACAGGGAAACAGCCAAATAGAGATATATATCAGCTAACGAAAATGCCTCCAGTGTGAGTTTCATTTTACACTTCGTGTGATTCTACTTTTTCTTCAACTTTTTATAGACACAAAGAATAACAATCTTCCAAAGTACAAACGAATGCCGAATACACCTTGAATGCTAAAATTCAATCAGTATGCAGATGTACCCTGAATTCCTATCAATCTGAGGACACCAAATAACAACACACTGAAATTTCCTTTTAGACGCTGAATGTTAAAAGCCTGTTACAGTGTGTGGGTGTTTCTGCTTTTTATCATTTCATCTTACTCCCCGTGTATTACCAGAGAGTTTTATCATTATCCTCCCAATCGTTTGTTGCTGTCACGAGTCCAAAGCTTGACTACATTTCATTTCAAAGTTCTTTGTAAGTTTTGCAGGTATAAGGCAGAGAGATAGAGAGAGTAACTTTTCACTCTTTGTTGGGATAAGTCAAACTTGTAATGCGTCTCATGTATCTTTTCTTAAAAGACTTGATTCGTCCTAACGATGAATCTCAAAAGAATTCGATTTAAGCCGATAAATACTACAGACAAAATATATACACACACATTGATTTTCCATTAAGCTACATACATATATGTACGATTGCATGATACTACATTTGGTAACTCCAGACTCTGCAACCTCTGTGAATCCGCATTAAAGAAAAAGCACTGAACATAAGAGTTGTCGTTGGTTTCTTAATTAGTAAACTTTCACTCCACTTTTACCAAGTCTCCGATGTTTTGAAAACTACATAAAAAGTTGGTGTTCGTAGAGAGTACACACAGACAAAGTAAGCATCTTAAAAACACAACACTTAAAACTTATAGAAATAAAGTGCATACTAACTTGGAAATTACAAGTTCAAGTACTTGAGAATGTAGATAACTTTCCACTTTCTACACAAGAAGTATATGCATTATGTCTTATTCATTTATGGTTCATGTCACGTAAAGTTGAAGGACTCATTTTTCTCTACAAGAACACACACACACACACACCAGAGACGAAAGACAACTAATAACAATAATAAAAGACCCTTCAAAATAGATTAGGATAATATTTAACAACAGATTTAAGTGTGAGTATCGTGCACGGTTATACAAAAGACTTGAGAAGAGAAGGTTTAAATGTCCTCACACACACTTTTACAATACACACAACTTGCTTGCAGAGAAAACAACCCCTGAAGCTGAGAGTGTGATTCTAGTGAAAGCCAGAGAGACTGCCACGGCTGCTCCTAAATATTTTAAGGATCTATTATACGAACAAACAGACGTTTTATATAATAACTTTGTTGTATGTTATATTATTATGCTTACGAATCGTTAGTGGACGAACTGAAAAGTACACGAGCTTGAACAAGCACACACACACACATTCAATATTGCATTATACAATTATACAACGCATAGGCATTTAGATTGAGTTCTAAGAAGTAAATTCTTCTACGAAGCTTGGAATTTTTCTTTTCTCTACTTCTTTTAACAAAAATGTTTTTCGCACTTGATCTTGATCGATTGCTAATTCGTTATACTGCACTGTACTTTCCACATTTACGAATGTGCTGCTTATTGAGACATTGAGAGTAAAATTAAGTTAGTTTCGCATACTTGTTTGGATGAGAAAGTACGTACAGTACAAGTAGTCGTCGTCTTCTCGAGCGAGATGATAGCCTTCGGAATTTTAATAATAATACGAATCCTTTCTTCGTACGTACATTATCCTTTCTTCGTTATGTCTACGTTAAATCTGAAAACTGAGATTCTCTCTTTTTCCGACGTCTCCTGCTTTTATGTTTGACTATATACAACTTATATAAATAATAACAACCTTCCTAACTTTTCTTCGTGCACATTTTGTATCTCCAATTCATCTGATCAAAATTTTACTACTTTCCCAAGTATTAATCTTTGATATCCCGCGTGGATAAACTTTGCAAAACTTGACAAACATAGTTTCACGAAATTTCATGAACTTCAAAGATAATAAACTGAAATGTGTATTGAGCAGTGGATGACTGATCAAGAGCATTGGCCGCAGAATTTGGAGCCTCATAATAAATATTATGTTATGGTCGTACGTATATACTTTAGTACTAAAATACTTGAATTCTTCAAAGAATACTTCACTGTTTATCAAAAATTCCTCAAATCATGTTAAAGTTGTTTTATGGAAGTGGAGGACATAAACTATAATATCCTTGTGCAGAAAGTTTGCAAACTAGCGTATTATAATATCTATATGCTACCATTAAATGAGGCTCTTTAAAGGTTGAGGTGAGAATTTTGGATTATTGTTTCGTGTATGTTTTAAAAAGTTCATTTATACTTGAATGTTAAAGTATTTTTATATGGAACAACATAAAAAACAATCCAAACCACCATTTGAACTTTTCTCTTTGGTCGTCTTGAAGTTTTGTTAGTTCCCAGTGTAGTCCGCAATGACACAAGGAACGAGTGTAGCGAGACTTTCACTACAGAAGACCTGACTGTGTGCGTTATACTACGTGCATGTAGCAAGTTGTTAGTGAATAGCTGAAAAGACATTGATGACGAAACTGTATTCATTTCTGTATGGGAGATCCTTTTCTGTCTTTTATTTAATCTGTCGTCTCCCAAAAGAACGCATATAGACAGACTATTCTGGTAACTTCGTCTCTCTCCATGTAAGATTCCATTTCTAAATGAAAATCCAGACATACCCTCCTCACTCATTTCACCGTGCCTTGCCTACGAAAAGACTTTTCAATCTACAATCAAGCTTGTCAGGAATGCTTTCCCATCCAATATAAGTCTACCTGACTTCTGAGCATACATTTATTCATACTTTTAGACTTTCTCCTAGATTCAACCCTCAACATCATCATCAGTTATTTAAGGTCTTTTGCTTCTGCTGACTAACTTCAATTCCCAGTCAGTCTCTCCATCTTCGAACTCACTCGAAGAAACAAGTTCAAAATTCAACTGCAGGTAAACGACAGTTGTGTCATCTCATTAACTTGTCATTTCAGTATTTCAACATTTCATTAAATTCATCATCATCACCAGCATCACTTTATCGGGAAGTAAATTTATGTTGTAAACATTTCAAGAGGTTTCCTCTGATGAAAGTCCTTCACAATTGTCAAAGACTTTTCTTGGCAAAGCCTTCATTATGGTACACAAGCATTTTGGGGAAAATAACACAACAAGTATTTTCAGTACTCATTGGGAGAAAAAATTATTGTGTGCGCAGGAAGTTGATGGAATGATTAACCTAGAGCAGATTTTTAAAAAATCCTCTTTTGTCTTAATGTCGGAGAGAAGCTCGATTTGACAAGACTTGAACTTTGTAGAGATTCATTATCATAAAACAGCCCGACTATAGAAAATACAAATGCAAGGAGCTCTTGCCAACAGTAGAAAAACTAAATTAAAGCCTTTTCTCATCAAAAACTCGAAGGGCAAAAGAAAAGGAGATTTTAATAAAGTTGTAGAAAGGAACGGCTTTCTCAATAAGAAGGAGACAACTGTCTGTTTTATGCAAAGTTGGTGAAGAAACACACACACGCCTTCTTCTATTGTAATAACTCACTATTATTTACTCCATACTGGAAGGATGGCGAATAAAGCTTACTCTCTTTCGGTGATGAAGTTGACTTGACACTCTTAATTCAGTGGGAGTATACCTTGGGAAGCATTCACAAAGAAGGCATCGAAGAAGCCGAAGAAGACAAGGATTTATAAGAAACTTGAAACAGCTAGCAGCAGCAGCTACCCGAGGATAATATATCTCTCTATATGTATATTCACTTTCTCCATTCTATTAAGATTTCACTCACACCTGCACACTAATCTTCATCTAACCAACAAATGAGTCTCAAACACACCAAGATTTTCGAAAGCTGTGAGGAACATAAGGTGTGTGGTGGTAGTGTAAGTCAGTACTGTCAGTAGTAGTGTCACACAAGGACGGATATGTTCTTTAGAGCGCGCGACTTCCTCTTAGAATAATATCGCCCATGGAAAGTGAATATAATAGGGAACATATCTTTTGTCTCATATGTATTTGCATAACAGGCTATGTAATGACACCTTCGTCTACATCGTCGTAGTCGTCGTCGTCGTCGTCACAGGTTGAAGCAATGGGGAAACAAGAAGAAGGGTCAGGAAATGAAGTTGATTGTGGAATAATGGAGATCTGAAATCCGAATGAGTCCTCAGGGCGAGACTTCCCTTTTCTTCCTGACTTAACGCAGTCTTCGAGTCTGCTTTTCTACTAATACTACTACTAATCCCTCATTGCTTTTACATTCATCTCTTCATCCTTTCATCAACATTATCATTCTGCAAAAATTAATCTCATAATTTCCCCCTGTGTGAGTCTATACTACCTGCTAGCTGTCTCTTTTGAAGGAGAAAACATACTTTGCCCCATGCACAGGACATATACGATCAAGTCACTTATCCTTCGCAGTTTGAGACTTTGTGAACGAAGTACGCAGGTGGTCTAACAAATAACAGATTCAAACTCTCTCTCTCTCTCGTCTTGCGATGCAGTCAACGTGATCGATACATGGAGAAAGCAATAATCCCAATTAAAATCGTCTGCTCTGGTGATTACAAAACGGTAGCATGAAGATCAAAGTCCTTTTATACATGTATAATATGTCGTTTGCGCTTGTTTTTATTTTCAGATTTATTTTTAAACTTCAGAGAAACTAATAAATTGTTTATTGTCTATTCAATAAGTCTACTGTGGTTTGTTATTATTATTCGGTTCCGTTCTGAAAATCTATAGGGTGAGCAGAGAGAGAGAGAGAGAGAGAGAGAGACAGACAGACAGAGAGAGAGAGTTTGCTCTGAAACAATTAGGCGTACAACAATACAGATAGATGGACAAAATCTGAAATGAATACTCGGCATCCATCCTTTAATATTCGGTTGTCAATTTGTCTACAGGGGAGACAGTTGTGTATATAAGAGTATCAGCATGATGATGACACTATGACACACATGTATGT
>Ga0194135_10002788_pt1 | contig 10646 bp, 6 predicted proteins | sample LitLau_LLRF_2013_FD_134024 | JGI IMG/M metagenome (GOLD analysis project Ga0194135, IMG submission 134024) | Freshwater sediment microbial communities in response to fracking from North America - Little Laurel Run_MetaG_LLRF_2013 (version 2) | ecosystem: Environmental > Aquatic > Freshwater >... | reverse complement strand
GCATCAGCTTTGTCCCTGACTTTATTTGGGACAGATATAAAGCTGGATCGATAGTGTTCAAGACGATTTTCCGAGGTCTATGGTATGCCATTAGAGTAGAAAATTAATCAACACTGCATGCAGACAGTACTTGAGTATCATCATAGTTGGAGAGTTAGCAAGTGGTATGTGGAGGGATAAGTGACGATGTTTTTCTAAAATAAGAATTTGACCTTTGTGATGACGCTTTATATTAGACAGAAAGATAAACGATCTCGAGGTGAGAAGAGAAGATTAAAATGTTGCAAGGCAATCTGAACTTCTTTCCAAATAAAGTAATATTTGTCTTCCTAGAAGTTAAAGTTTGGTTTATCAACATTGTATTGAGATATTGAGAAAATTGCAAAATTTAGCTTTTATGTTTTAGTAATTTAGTAATCAGTTGCATTATTTACTTACAGCTAGAACAGTTAGTCATCGAAAAAGGTTGAATATTTTGGGAGCAACACACAATTAAGTATTATAATCTTTACAACGTTTATTAAGTAGGATATATCAGTGAAAAATAATGTACAGGAATGTGAAATTGTATTATGATAATATGAAATGGTTTCTGGGTTCGGTTGTTGCAACAAAATGCACAAATACATAAATTAACAGTACATTTGAACATTGATTACTGTCAGGTTAATTTTATAATCTTCAAGTGGCTAAGGTGAGCATACAAGTATAAAACGACCTTCAGGAAGCTGCATGTTATACTTTAATGTATTGACTTTACAAGTAGGTAGGTTAGGTCAGTGGTTCTTGGGGTCCGAGACAATAAAATATTACAGTGATTTGTAGCACAAGACTTGTCGATTGGAATTAAATTAATGTTTGTCTTTTGATGTCATTGTGGGTAACAGTCATAACAGCACACTGATTTGATTTGTAGTGTTATTTTCATTTAGACTTGCAGGTTGTTTTTGAGAAGATAAATAAAATTTGTTCAGATCTAGCAGTAGAACATAGTAGCACAGTAGGAGTGGGTTGTTTGCTATCTATTTTGTGATGGAAATTATGATTAGAATTATAATGTTCGTCATTTGCACAGGGCAGGGCTCAATTAAATAAGTAAAACGTGTTAGCACATTGTTAAGACAATACGTAATCGGCATTCAAGGGAGAACTGATAATTATTACTGCAAAGTATGACAATATTAATAGTAATAATGGCAAACTTCATTAGTTGTTTTAGATGTTTATCTGTGGTTCCTGACACTAAGCGCACTACTATACAGCTACTTCATTCGATTGCAATCATAAGTACATACGGAATCACTAATTTCTTGTATTATTTATAATTATGTTCATTCAGCAATCACACTTAATAGTGCTCCTGCCAAAATTCGAGGAAATAAAAAACCGTGTTAAAATATTTGTCTTTTGACACTGCTGTCTATAAATCGGATTACGTGCCAGAATTTTTCGAATGTATCGTTTGCTTAAAGATTGAAAATCATCTAAAACATGAGATAAGGAAAATTTGATTTTTTCTGTAACTAAACCTCATCCACGATAGTCTTTGTTGAACAGGATTGCTTAGCTGAACACTTAAACCTATAAGGTCGACAAGATAATTACAGTGATTCTAATGTTAGCAATCTCAGGTCATAGATAGCAACGCTATTTTGTCAAAGCCAATTTGTCATCTTTCTTATACTTGACTTCAACTTACTCTCGAGGTTGCTAATTAGCAGTATATTACGAAGTTAATCGTATTTTATTTTTATGTCTTGGGTAATGTTTTGTTATAAGTGTTCTGAAAATTGGATATGGTATTTTAATGTCGTAAAAAGCCTTCGTACGTTTTTTAGCTGGTAGTATTCACGGCCTCCTTGTGTAGATAGATGTTTTCCATTCCATCCAATAAATTGACGATTTACATTTGCTAGCACACATTTTTTCAGCTAAGAAGCATCATCGCCCTTAAGGGCAACAAGTAATAAATTGTGCTTTCATTTAAAAGGCCTTATTGAGTAGCTCATCCTCATCCACACGTTAAATGAAATGAAGTCTCAATAAGGGATTTATTGTTGCAACAGATGATCATACACTGTGATTTAATGTGTAGGTCAGTGTTGTAATAATAAAAAATTCTTCATGACGCATGATAATTTCATTACTTTTTAGATCTTCAATCATATTTGGAATCGTTCATTATTATTATTATTACTATATTATGGATGCACAGAATAAATGTTTTAGTATATTAGCCACCCAAGAGAAATACGTATTCTTTGGGCAGGTCTTAAAACTGTCTATACTGAATTTACTTACAATCGCTGCCAGTTGTTTTATGACTTACGATTTTGGAGACTAGGAGTTAAGAATCAGAAGAGTTAAAGATTGAAGAAAAGGACTGTTGAGAATACATCCAATCAGATCCTTAAAAGGATTGATGATCTTCAGAAAACATAATAAATTGAAAATAAAAAGATGAAAATGAAAAGGATGCTCCACGCTGGGTTTATAGGTGATAGGTAGTGTAGTTGCGAAGAAGCGTTCATGTCATTCGTATGGTTCGTATTCATTAGAGATTTCCTACTTAATTTCGAAGACCAATTGAAAGTACAGGAAAGATAAATACCTAACAATAATGTGCACAATAAATTCGTACATCCCACCCAAGACCAAATCCAGATTCACCAACACTAATGCGTGTTGTACTTGTACTAAGAACGATTACGTTATTAAAATACAATTAAGTTCATGAGACATAAATGGAGACAGAAAGGGAAATGAAAGAATAAAATAGCTGAAGTGTTCTTGTTGAGAAGATCATCATTGCTATTTATGTCATCTCATCTCATTCAACTAACCAGTAACTGACAACTACGATTCTTAAGATGTTCATGGGATCTTAAAGAATCTCACGTATTTGGGGTTTCGCCCTTAGAACCTTGACGATTTCGCTTTTATTGCTTATTAACTGTCCTAAAACGTGTGTGTATAATCTAAAGTTTATTTGCACACGTATATATTTGTAAGTGGGACTCATATATGCTGTAATGATCTTCTTTGAGTGTAAAATAAACTAAACTAAAAAAAATAATTCTCACTTGCTTAGTGATATCTTGTGTAGGTTGCAATGACCCATCTTCAGCAATGTCATCAATTAATTGAAAGCTAATCTTAATGTGAAGTCTTGTAACGAATTAATGGTAATTTAATAAGTGCATGTGAAAGCATTTCAGGGGAGGTAACATGGCGAAATTATTTTGCGACGAGTTTATGCTACCACATTTAGCACATACCGTAACCTTAAATCTTTATCTTAATGTGACCATATTTAGTGTAATATTTAAGAGTGATTGTTCATCCCTCGATGATGAGGATTATATTAGCTTGTTACCGATACAAACAATTAAAAAATAAGTAGATATGGGTTTAGTGCATGCAATGCATACTGTTTGGGACTGAAAATACAATTTCACATGAATGAATGAGATTTCGAACTGTGATTTGTGACTATCTATCTGTTCGAACTTGTTCAGTCAGTGATTTTTAAAATCTAATTCCGGAAAATAAGTCAGGTCAGGTAAAAGTCTATAAAATAGTTGTGGTTGAGGACTGTCAGGAGTCACTGTAAACGGCAGCCCTGAACATCCTGATTAGTATTATTATTTTTAGAATTATAATTCGTCAAGTAGTGCTTATGAAAAGAGGGCTTTAATTCACATGAAACGAAACCGAGAGTATTGTGTTAACTAGCCAAAATTTGCCACCACCCTACTGCAATAATTGTATGTACTTGTGCCTTATTGTGTATTTCGTAATTTAGTCATTTAATAGTATTTAGGGATGTCGAATGTAAGTGCATGCTTCTTGTAGCGTTACTGGAATATTATTAGCACACGTAAGGGATTGCTAGAATCTAATTTTGCAGGTTGCGAATGTTAACAAAGGGTATGTACACATTTTTTTGTAGATATAATTGTATAGTTCGAATTCGAGTGCAGGGCAAAAAGACGCCAAGGCCATGTAAGCAATTTATTTAGAGACGTCTGCTACTCCCGATTTGATTGTTTAATTCAATTACAATCGAAAGAAGTGACAAGATAATTGAGATTTGGAAAAATATAATAGTTTCACTCATTTCATCATAACTCACCACCTGTAAGTATGCTTGTTGATAGACTTTTAGTTTAGAGAGGTGTTGAAAACGATGTATGTAATTCACTCTTTAGTTTAAGTGTTATACCGTTTGTGCACTAGGAGTTTGTCACTTGTCAGTAGTAGGCTTCGGGCGGTATTAATTTGTCGAAAGGGAAGACGGAAGGGTTTGGTTGTCTAAATTGTTACGTGCAATTGTGTGGACACGCATGAATCCATATTAAAGCAAAAGTCATTTAAACGAGTCAAGATTCCAACAATGAAAGGCGGTTCTCCTAATCCGATCATCAAGACTTAAAGCATTTCATGTTGACTGAGATCATAGCTTACTAACATCCGCTATTTATGTAGTATGTAATACTTGATTAAAACCTCCAAAAAAAGAACCTGGATTTAAGCTACGATGCAATAATTTTGCAAAACTTTTGGTAAGGTTTATTTTTTCAGGCGAAGTAATACACAATACGCACACAATTTTTCAACTTGGTGAGCAATATTATGTAGCTAAGATTCAAGAGGTTTGACCATCGTTAAAACAAAATATTGCTGTCATTACTACCACACGTTTAGTTTATTTACCACCTTGTTTTGTAATTAACAAGTCATTAGGGTCGTCTGAGATGAAACATGGTCAGGGTTGGGCTCTTTGTCTTCGTAACGATTTTTATTAGCTGATAGCGAGTAATTTTTGAATGAATCTTCTGATGTTTAATTTAGCTATTATTAGACTGTGGGCAATATGACACACGTATAGCAACATAACTGTTGCAATTTAATCTTTAATTAAGTAATTAAGTGAGAATTGATTGAGTGGTGAGTGAGTACTTAATGTCTTAAGCTGTTTGTATTCACTCTTATCGACTTGAGTGTTTAAATAGATTTTAGCTTTGTAGTTGACTAATCTTGTATGAGAGTTATGTTTGACTTTGATTAGCATATTTAATTTCGTTCATCCTTGATTTGTTTTTATACGTAGTACTCTAGTGATTTATTGCTTTGTTTGAATGTGCCAGTAGTACTGACACTTGACAATGAAATTTTTAATCAACCTGAAACATGTGTGGGTAGCTGAGAAAAGTGAAACGAATTGCTCAATTTATTCAATCGCATTATACACTAAATTATAGAAAACCAGATCGGCTAGAGATGCACAGTAAGCACAATCCTCTGCTGGTTTTCCATTGTACGATAATTATAGAACTTATGCATTAACATAATAATGAAGGATAATTTGAGGTTAATTGGATAGGGAAATGAGATTTTAATTTGTGAAGCTATAATAATGCTGTGTTACAAATGTTACAATAGGCAAGTCACAGTTATTGTCATTATACATTTAGAAAATGTTTGGATGAATAGGGGACACATTTTTGGTCAGGTAGGCGACTCCAATCGTGACTCTTCCGACCTTGCTCTTGGTGTATTGGTGTACTATGTATGTATCCGCTCTCAGTCACTATGGCTGATATTGCACACTATGCTGATTGTAAGTTCGTTATGAATTCATTTCTTGTAAATGGTAGACTTTTCATAATTAATTACTTGGTGAGTTCATAAAAGTACAAAACATACGTCTGCACTTTAGGTCATTAAGTTAAAAAGAAAAATCCCAGGTTAAATTGAGTCAGGTATTATTTACTGGGTGAATAAATTGTGCGATAAGTCAAAGTCCTTTTATTGAATATGAAAAATATAAACGTGAGAAATTTACTCAGAATTTTCTTGAGGGAATACTTTTTACTTTCATGTTCCAGTGTGAATTTTAAATTGTTGTGTGTAAATCATCAATGTGATTGATCGACCTGTATGCTAGCAGCATTACAAAACATTCAGATTTAATTTTCTGCAAAATAGAATTACAGTGAAAGTTGAAAATCATGCAGAGAAAAATTGACAATAGCATACGTTACATTAATACATATGCACTCCAAGGATAAGCATACCAGAAAATTGTGATAATATTTCTGATTTCAGTGATTTTAATTTCTAAACATTACTAAACAATTTTTTTAAATTTGTTAATTTTTAGTATTTTTATGTATTTTAACAAAAATTACAGGAGAAATGTTGTATAAGACTAAAGTAACGAAACCAGCACTCGAATGCATGTATGCAAACTGGAGAAGGTTTTTGTTACAAATTATTTGAAACTTTTTACGAAGGTAGGAAAACAAGGGGGAAGATACGTTCTTGTCATGTTTTTGTGTAGGAAAATTATTTTTGTTTCAGCAAATCAGCTATAACTAGTTTAGCCTTGAATATGTGTGTCAAAAGATGGTCAAAAGCTTACATTGTTAAGTTGAAATGTGTAGTTAGCGCTTGAATTATGAACTTATTTTCTACACCTCTGTTTTTTTTTGAGCCAGCGTGGTCAGTTGTTCCACAACGTTTTAGTTATATTCTCGTTGAAAATTATGCTGGTTATATTATTTACAATTTGCCAATGCGCCAATAATGTGGTATAATGTAAAATAGGAAATGGAGGCATATATATATACATATAAGTTATTTGGTAGTTATTTGGATCTTTGACCTGAATTTCAGAGATGCATGCAATGAGATGATCGAAGAATTTCTCAATAAACGAGAAATTCGCAGACTTATCCACGCAGACATTGATGCAATATTTAATTGAGAAAGTGGAGTTTATACTATAGGGATCTCAACAGAAGCCAACCTTATTTGTTTACGTACTCCAAATAGTGCAAACCTCTTTAAACACAACTGGAATATTTCATTCACTTGAAAGTTTCGGTTTGATTTGGTCTTATGAAAGGCAGATTGCAGATGAGTTAGCAGTATGAGCAATAAGACAAGGCTGCAACAAAATTTACTTCATGGTAATATCCTTGCTTTAATAAGACAAGATTACTATACATACACAGACATTTCAACAAACTTATTTTGAATATGCACAAGAGTACTGCTCAAGTAAGTCTGCAAAGCAAAAAGTTTTTGTCCGGGTGAAATGTCAAGGTTGTATGGTAAGTCAAATCACATTGCTGTACGAATACTTCAGTTTGCTCAGCAGGTTGTAAAAAGTTGTCTATACGACGTGTTTTAGCTGTCGAATTAGTTTCGGGTGCATCTTCTTGCATCGTTTGGGAGTATATGGTCTTCAACAATTTATTCTGCGTTGGTAAACGCTCAATGACATTGTTTGCGATCGGTATTTTATTAGAGAAATTATCAACTTGAATGACTTCAGTCTTGCAGCATTCTCAATATGACTATGATTTCCAAGTATTATCAGTACCAGCAGTGAGAGCTTCACCACAAATTAAAAACGGACTTCAATAATTGTTTAGAATATCGTCTATTACAACTTTCGAGGAATTAGCTAGTTTATCCAGAATTATAGGTGCCGTAAATTCAGCAAATCCTATATTAACCATGAAATAAAATAGGTGAAAATATGACCTTATATTATAGTAGATTGAGCGTACCCTAGATCGCATCTCAAATGTTCAAACCGTATATGGATCTGTTCAACAGTGCAGGACGACAAAAGAACAATTTAGGAAGAGTTGATGTAGTCACATGAGGTACTTGTTCAGATATTATTTAGATATCACCTTTATTATTGACATTGAACTCTAAATTAATGATAGATTATGTTGATTGAAGATGGTAGATTAGTGCAATTGACCATTTTGAGTGTGAGGCTGACTAAATTATCAAATCGTGATGGCTTGTCAGGATGTGAATCACATACCTGGTTGTGCACATGTAGGCTGCATCTCTCTCTTGAGCTTTCTAAGATCATGTGCGAAAGATCAGCAACCAGTTTATTACACAATAATAATAAAATATGCAAATAGAACAACATGTGCATCGAGTTTGTATTTATAGTTAGCTTTCAGCTTTTCGAACATTCAGTCTGTGTAAAGATACTCAATCAGTTAGTTTCGTAATTGCTTGCAAGTATTATGAACACTAGAAAAATGTATTTAAGGGTAGCTGGCAGTGTCTGGAAGATGTTCTGTGAAGGCTAAACAACTGGTCTGGCATATTTTTACTTATAGAGGGAAGAAGTTTTAATTACCGAGTATGTACATATTTTTTTTATTGTTTTGTAAGCATCTTAGCTTCTTAGCTGTTTCCCCTGATACTTTCCATGTAGCGCGATGCCAGTGTGTGTACGAGTGTACACAAGTTTATGGTCGAATTTTTGCGTTTGTACATGTACATTTCGGTTCCTAGAACCTTTTTGGTTCTATCACATGTACTAGTATGTATAGTAGTATGCATGAATGTGGAATGGAACTGGTTCTGGTCGGAATAATGAGTCGCTAAAAAGCTGTTTCTATTTATGGTGGTAATTAAGAAGCGTAGGAAGCTGGGTGGTAAAATTAGAGGTTTATTTTGTAAGTTCAGCAAACTTGCTCGCAAACCTGACGCTTGTGAGTATCCACAATAAATGTAACCCCAGGAAAGAGTCGGAAAACTATGTAGCGAAAATAAACAATACATTTGAAAATGAATTTATTTTAAAATAATTGTGTCGAAAAAGTGAATTGAATATGATAATTTTCTAATTTTAAAGAAATGTCTGCTATGCGTTTGAATCAGAGTTAATTGCTTTACACATCACACCATTTCGACCACTAGCACTCTAGAACCCAATGTACTATACGTTTATTAACAATTTTTTTTGTGTTACAGGTTTATCACTGGACACAAATCTGCCGATGTCCTCCGTTGGTCCACAGAGCCCGTTGGACATGAAACCTGACACAAATAGCCTGCTCTCTTCTTCTGGTGCATATAGTCCGGGCACTGGGGCTGGCCCTACGTCACCCAGGTACGCTTCTTCTGAAGATAGGTAAATCAGCATCCTTAATTTTTGTATTTCGTATAAGTAGTAGTTTAGATGTCATGTTTTAGACTAGCCACAGGGGCACGTATAGGTTGCGATTAACTAGTTCATAATGATACATAAATGTTCATTATGGTTGTGTTTAGGTCATAAACTGATTTGAAATCTAACTGAAATACTTATCTGCTGTTAATAATACGATAATCTCGATCAGAAATATAGCTGTTTGCGGATAGAATAAATCTAGTGACTAAATCAAACGAAACGGATGTGTATAAGTGTGAATGTAAAGCACTATTGTTTGTAGATGTGAGATGTGACCTATGTATTCAAGCTTATTATTGTTGCTACTTATCCTATATTGTTGCTTGTTTATTACGCAGTTCATTATAGTTTTTTCCGAACTTGTTATGGAATTGTTGTTGCCATCTTGGGCGTGGACTATGTATGTTTGATAATTTGTGATGTTTACGAAGATGAACTAAATGGATACTTTATTCTATGGCATTCCAAAGCGAATGTTTCTTGTGCATTGTACTTGCTAAAAAATAATGGTTTTCATCGAATGCCTATAATATCTACCAACTTACCTGTATCTGCGTTTTGTAAAGTTACTGTGCTAACTGTCCGCACAGTTTTCTGTATGGCGATGGTCACTTTTATGAGCAAGCATCTTCGCAAGATTCTGACAATAATTACGAGTGTAAATATCTGTCAAGCCATGTAGTCCATTAATATCCTTAAAGCACTTAAATTTTGTGCTTTGTACTATGAAGACGACTAGTGATGCAACGATGCAAGTCGAAAGCTCAGGGTAGATCAAATAATCTTCATCCGTTTTACCGAAGTACTATAAAATAAATAGTCGTTTTTCACCCGATTGGAACGCAGGGTTCCTTTTCAATTCAATTGGATAGATTACCATATAATCTCTGAAGATTTCATAATTTCAAGATTTTTTCCAAACCGTGTTGAAATGTGAGCCAAAATGAGATTTGTATAACTAAGACTACCCGTTTAACAATTCATACGCACAGTAACAGTGGAGAATAAAGTGTGTAGTAGAATTTTAGATTGAAGTGGAAGATAGCGGCAAAGTGGTTGATATCCCTTCGAAGATACAGAAACTAAATGTTCTTGAGAAGCTTTTAATGCTAAGACTTTAAATGATTATATTGCTATACTAGGTTGCTAGCCATAGTGCGAGCAAGCTTCACGCGAAATATTTGCTCTTAATGGTTTAAAGGAAACTATTGTAAGAGGGAATGATATCAAAGTGAAGCATCACGACTTCTTTGTTACAATGGTAGATTGTGACTGGAAGAGAATTAGATTCACGACTCAAGTTAATTGTCACATATAAGACATAAAAGATTGCAGAAAAGCTTTAACCATGCAAAGGTATAGTATCTAAGCTGAGTTACATCTTACATGACTAACTGACGTTTATCTCAACTTGTGAAGGTTGTATTGTGCTTGGAAAGATGGTATCTTTTACTGGGTAAATAGGAGGATGATTTTTAAAGATGGGCGAATAAAGATTCCACTGCTAGCAAGTTGATAACTAATAAAAGTTTAGGAAGGCAGAATTAGAGAGACGGTTAGGGCTATCAAAAATATCTTGAAATTAAGATTCAACACTTCATGTTCATATTTACCCTTGAACTTCTTACTTTCTTTTCCCAGCAAT
>Ga0194135_10002787_pt1 | contig 10650 bp, 21 predicted proteins | sample LitLau_LLRF_2013_FD_134024 | JGI IMG/M metagenome (GOLD analysis project Ga0194135, IMG submission 134024) | Freshwater sediment microbial communities in response to fracking from North America - Little Laurel Run_MetaG_LLRF_2013 (version 2) | ecosystem: Environmental > Aquatic > Freshwater >... | reverse complement strand
GCACAATGCTCCTGGCTGGTAGCTGTGACTCGAGGATTTCAGTCTACGACCAAGGGAAGCTGAAGCAAGTTCTGGACTTTAGCAATGTTGAAGAGGATCGAGATTTCGTCTCGGCAGCGGGAAGTCCGAGTGGATCAGCGGTCGCCTTTGGAGGATTTGATCGAATCCGCCTCATTCGCTGGGTACCCCGGAAGAAGATTTGGGAAGAAGGCCCCATACTGGACATGAAGAATCTCTACACCGTGACGTGCATGGCTTGGAACAACGACGGGACATGCCTGGCTACGGGCACGATGGTCGGTGCTCTTCATTTCTTTGAAACCGTCATCAGGTTAAGATTAAAGCTTTAACTCATCCCTCATGTGACTGGTTGGGATAAACGTTTTTTTTTTCATTACTTGCAGAAAATCAAAAACGGACCGCTATGAAATCTCATATGCAACCCCGTACCATGCAGTGGTAACAATGAGCAATCCCCCACAAAAAGCCCATCTCAAATCCTTGTACAAGCTGGAGATCCTGGAAGTGAAAATTGTTGGGCATGACCGATTTGCTGTTGGGAATACGCTGGAAACGATGCTCATCTGTAAGAACGGACTCATTTCCGGAAGCATGTGAAAAGGAAAGGTTGATTTTGATTTCCCTTGTAGGTGACATTTATAAAGACTTGACGAGTGAAATCCGGTGGGAGGATGTGGATGATAATGAGAAATTCTATTTTGAGAATCCCAACGGGTGCATGATTTTCAACAATGGAGAAATGACGCTCGTGGAATATGGACTTCACAAACCCCTGGGAACATTCAGGTTTGTTGGATTCGCTCTGCTCGATTAGCTCCTTTCTAATTTGAACCTCAACCTTCATTTACATTCGATAAATTAGGACTGAGTTTGCGAATCCTCATCTGGTGAGCCTCCGAATCAATGAACGACTCCGGCAGAGAGATGCGGACACGAAACAGAACAAAAAGTTGGCCTACCTCATTGACCTCCAGACAATCGGAGTTGGTGAGGACTGGAACACGCTTTTACTATAAGTGGACAGGATTTGAAGTTGTAATGAATGGAATCCTTTTCTTCTTTCTAGTTGATTTGGTCTACAACTCAGCTCTTGGGCACCTGAATCATGACGCCAAAATTGACTGGTTGGAACTGAATGAGACGGGCACAAAGTTACTCTTCCGGGATCGGAAACTTCGTCTCTACTTGGTGAATGTTGCGAAAATGGAAAAGACTGCCATCATGCACATGTGCAATTTTGTGCAAGTAGGTTCCACAGTCCAAGGTCTCTTTGTCTAGCGTAGGGTTCACGTCGTGATTTGGAATTGAAATTGAGAAATTTTTCCCAAGTGGGTTCCATCGAGTGACGTCATCGTGGCCCAAAACCGAATTAGCCTCTGCGCTTGGTACAATGTGGACAATCCCGGAGAAGTTGTGGAGCTTGAAGCAAGGGGTCTCGCCTTTGAAATTGTACGGAGTCCCAAGGAGACTTTGGTTTTAGTCCAGGATGGAACAATCGTCCACCGAATCCCATTGGACACGAGTCGTATTGAGTTTGGCACGGCCATTTTGGATGGAGACCTCCTTCGGGCGATGCTCTTCCTGGAAATTTCCCATTTCAAAGGGGATAAGCGGTCCATGTGGAAGCAACTCTCGCGGGAAGCCATCGAATCCCAGGAACTGAAAATTGCCGAGAGGGCTTGCTATGCTTCCGGAGACATTGCACGGTAAGTCTAAAAGTACTTGTGGAATCCTTCTTAGCATTTCTCGCTTCTAGCGTCTAGTTTGATTTTATTTCTCTGGTGAATTTTGTTCCAGTGGGAGATACATTTCAAACTCGATTAAGGAGGCTGAGAAATCTTTCACAAAACACCAGGATGAAAATCTTATCATAAATGAGCTCCAGGCAAGGATCAGCGTGCTCAATGGGGATCTCAAGGCGGCGGAGTACATTATGCTCGAGACTGACAACCTGGACAGTGCAATTCATCTGTACGTACTCGTCTTCCCCATAATTCTGTTCAAACTATAATTACGGTAGCACATTATTTGGGAATGATTTCTTTCCAGTTACGCCAAAAATCATAAATGGAAGGAGGCTCTCCGCCTAGCTTCTGAGAAACACTTTAACAATATCGGAGGTCTCGTTAAAGCTTATATGGTTCACTTGATGGAGACAGGACAGGATGAAGTCGCAGCAGAATTTTTGGAAGAGAATGGAAATACGGAAATGGCTGCCATTCTTTACTGGAGCAACGGAATGCCAATGAAGGCGGCAAGGTAAAGTCGGTTTTCCCGTCAACTAGAAATTATTGCACTAATTTTAGCCCCTAATGCCTCAATTCTTTTCTTCTTTTTTTCAGATTGATTGAAGTCAACCACTCAAAAATGGAATTCAATTCCAATTTAGTCAAACGCATAGGAGAGTCCCTAAGAGAGCGAAACCTATTGGTTGAGGCAGCCGAATACTACGATGCAGTCGGGGACATGGAGAATGCTTGTGAAAATTACAAAAAGTCACATCACTACGAACAAGCGGTCCGAATTACCAAGAAGCACTTCCCAGCCAACGTCGTCGCTCTCGAGGAGGAATGGGCTGGCTATCTCGAAGGAAAAAAGTTGTACGACTTAGCATGCAACCATTATGTCGAGGCCGGGAAATTACGACAAGCCTTGGATACTGCAATTGCTGGAAAACAATGGGGGAAGGCGATGCAAATCATTGATGTAATTTGAATTTCATTAATGTTGACCTGGGTAAAGTACTATTTGCGTCATTATTCTTGTTTCAGGTGATTGATGACCCGCGCTCCGTGACGCTTGAGTTCATTAAGATCGGGGATCACTATGCATCCGTTGATGACAATCTCAATGCAGAAAAATGCTATTTGAAAGCAGGGAATGCCAAGAAAGCCGTTGAGATGTATCTGGAAAAAGGTACCACCCCCTAGTTTCTCTCCCAATGCCACCACCACCACCGATCTCAGTTTTGAAATTGTGTAATTTTAATTTGTAGAAAAATGGCAAGAAGCTTATGCCCTTGGTTCTCGGATCCCGTCAATGAACAAGGAGCTCGAAATGGAATTGGAACTGCGTGCCAACATTTGTCTTGCGAATGAGAAATATTTGGAGGCAGAGAAATTGTTTCTGGCCGTGTGTCAACCCGACAAGGCCATCACGATGTACGCCGACGCCAGGCAGTGAGTCACCAGTCACGTACACTTTCTTTCTTTCAACTGGAACCAGCCAGGTTCTCCCCTAAGCTGTAAGCAGTATAGACGCCATTGAATGATTTCAGATTTGAAGACATGCTCCGTTTGGTAATGCATTACCATCCTGGTCACCTTGTGGATTCCTACCAGCACGTGGCCGACACTTTATGCCGGGAGGAGAATTGCAAAGGTGCCGAAATCTACTACGTCAAAGCAGGGCAATACACAAGTGCACTGAAAATGTACCTGGAACGGAATCTATTTGAAGATGCAGTCCGTGTAAGCTCAGGGCCTGCACCGAGCTATCTCCATATCATCTTCCAAAGTTTTTGTTTTTACTCGACTCTCAATTCCTTTTAGATTTCAAGAACTCATGGTCCACCAGATAACTACAAGACGGTGATTTACAAGTGGGCAACAACACTTGGCCCTGACTTGGGATACAAATTACTTTTCCGTTATGACCTTTTGGATGACTGTCTTCTCTACTACTGTGAAAGGAAGGACGTAAGTTATACGCAGGGCTCAACCAGACTACTTTTACACAATCCTTTGTTCTTCTCTTATTAGTTTGACTATGCGCTGGCACTAGCCACGGTGATGGGGCGAGACAAAGTGGCGGGCGTCTTGTATCAACAAGCAAACGATGCCGAGGAGAACGGGAACGTGGATTTTGCAGTCAAGTGTCTCCTGGATGCAGACGACCCTAGCGGCGCTATGAGATTGTAATTTTAACTAATTAAAGCATTTTCCGATCTATTTTCCGAGGTGTTCACTTGAGTTTGTTGACACAGGTACATCAAGCATCAGGATTTTGAGAGAGCAATTCAATTAGCCGAGGAACACTGTCCGACTGAGCTCGAGTCGGCCTTTGTCATCTATGGAGAGTATTTGTTTCAGGTGGAGTCCTATTCCAAGTTTGAGTCCATGCTTCTCAGAGCAGATCGAGGGGAAATGATCATCCAGTTGTATCAGGCAAGTTCCATTAACTGTCCATTCTCTATTTCCTATTGGAACAAGGTCTTTATGTTATTTATTTCTAATTTAAAAAAAAAATGATTTTTTAGGAAAGAGGAATGTGGGATGATGCATTCCGGATCTGCAAGCAGTACGCACCGAATATGTTGCCAGACCTACAGGAGGCCTTTGATGCCAGTGAGGTGGAGTCAAGTCAATCCATGAATAATCGAGACGCAGAGAAGATTCTCACCAAGGCCCAAGAATATGAGCGCTTTGGGCAGAACGCAAAGGCCGTTGAACTCTACTTGCAACTGAACCCTTCCAATACCCAGGACCAAACTGTGCTCGTGAATTACTGGAAAAGAGCTACAGAGCTGGCAGTCAAGTTTCTGGATAAAGTAGAAGCAAAGTCGGTCGTGTCTCGGGTCTGCCCTCATCTGACAAGTATGGGAAGATTTCTGGAGGCAGCGAATCTTTGCGTCGAAGCAGGCATGGTAAACGACGGGTTGGAAATTCTAATGACGGGGGGACATTTTGAAGAAGCGGAAGGAATGGCAGCGGAAATGGGAGCGGAGTAAGAAGCATTATTATTTATTTACTGCGTCTGTCAAGTATCACACCAGTCTGATTGACGGGATTCTGATTTTATTTCAAAGTGTTCAAGAGTACGTCCGCTCCCGACACACAAAGTACCTCAAGGAATCCGGAAGCTTGGAGCAACTCACGACAGTGAATCTGGATGCAGCACTCGAAATCCTCCTTGACCAAGGTGACTGGGCCCAATTACTGAAGAAAGCAAAGGCAAATCCGACGTCCTATAGTTTGTACTTGGGAAAATATGCTGTCCACGCAATCAGCGAAAGGGAACCACTCAACGCCATTAGAATTTATCATGCCGAGGTTAGTTCAACATGATAGTTGTTTAGCCATGATAGTGTGTATAGTTTTGGGGTATGTTTACGTACAGGGTGTTCCGATGCTTCACTCTCATGTCAACATTATCCAAAGCCTCGGCCTTGCCTATTTGAGTGAACCAATGCTGGATGATGTGGAGAATAACGTCATGATCAGAGACCTCGTGTTCAACTACGTAAGGAGCTCATTTAATTATTCTTGATTATCAGCTGTACTCACATAACCTTTTTTTTTCTTGTTTACTCATATCCTATTTTAATTTTAATTTTCGTTTTAGTTGAAGCAACTTGAGACCAAGCATGCAGAGGTCGAGCAGGAACACCTTGATGATTTGGAGCGTCTCCTCTTCGTCCTCCACTTGTACACGAATCGCTCAGTCTTTCGAGAGATTAAAGGATTTGATGCAATTTGCACGAAAATCTCCATCTCCCTACTCCGCTATGGAGACACTATCCCGATGGAGCGCTCATATTTTGATGCTGGGGTGTACTGCAAGGTGAATTTGGAGCATTGGAGCATTGACGTCGAATTTTCTATTTCTGAAATCTTGATGGGTTTGGGGCTATTTCCAGGATCTGCGCTGGAACAACATGGCTCTTGTTTTCTTGAATCGCTACCTGGATATTTTTGATGCTATCGAGGAAGGAAAAAGCAGCACGGTTTCCCTGGATTCCTCCACTGTTGCTGACACAGACATACCGTCCTTCTCCACTCTTCCCAGTCAACACTCCGTCTCTCAGGAGGAGCACGAGGAGGCCAAGGAATGGGTCCTGTCTGCCGCCACAGATAAAACGATTGTCGAAGTAAAATTAATTCCCCACTTGTACTAATTATCAATTGAATTAGATTGGGTTGAGGCAACTTCTCATCCCTTTTTTTCTCTATCGATAGGAACTCCACCGGGACGACCGAGGAGTGTACGAGGCTTCTCTCGTGGAGGATGGAACCCACCTTCAGCCTTGCCTCATTTCCGGATATCCAGTCCTACTCAGCTCTGGCGTCGTTTTTGAGAACGGGCGACAAGCGAACAAGGATGACTGGCAGAAGTTTACTCGGGCGATTCGAGCTGGGAGCAGCAAGGAGCTATCGGCCCTCAGCAAATTCATCACCAAATGGTGTGGGAACAGTGCAGCATTCACCCTGTAAACCGCTCGCATCTTCCTCCCAGGGTAGTAAAATGTGGAAGTCAATCTCTCAATCTTGTAAAAAAAAATAAAATAAACTTTTGTTTCACGAATTCTGAAATGCCTCTTGGACCTCAGGAGAGTATGAAAGGGTTTGGATTTATTGGATTAGCCAAGGCTAAACTATGATTCTGTACCGCCGCCGCCGCCAGGTCAAATCGATCCGAAGTTGCGCAAAAGTGCAAGTTGAGCTTTCGTTGTCATGAGAGGAAGCCTTGTTGAGGTTTTCCCTAATTCAAATAATGTTTCTTGTTTAAAACCTCCAAGCTAAAGCAATGAGTTTTATTTTGAAGAAGCTGCAGAGCAGTAGGAATTTAATACGAAACTCATTTCCGCCCAACTTCATTTAAACTTCGTTTAGGATCCATCTCCTAAAATGGGGTCGGAATTCAATGTCCCCATACTCCGCCTACGTGCAGGAGCCATGAAGGACTGCAAAGACTTGCGCATCCTCTCCAGAACTTTGGATGTTGCCGAACTCTTCATCGAAAGCCCGCCAGAGGAGCGAGAAAGTCTGACCACGTTTAGCAAATATGAACACCAGGAGCATGATGTAAGTTACAGTAATATGAATATACAAGGCATTGTAATCACTTCCTCCAAGCACTCATCCTTTGATTCCAGTTGTTTGTGGAGCAACATCAACTGATTTCTGAGAAGGAGGACGGGAAGTATTGGCAACAGGTCTCACGCTGGGTGAAATACGAGGAAGGCATGGAGAAAGCTGGGGACCGATGGGGAAAGGCACACATTCCTGCACTCAACTTTCACTCCCTCGTGAATCTCCGACGACTCATGGAGGCGGGCCTCATCCTCCTTGACTTGGACGTACCAGACATGGAAAGCCTCGCATCCGCAATTACTGATACTATGAAGGAGATTGACATGCTTGGGCCGAGTGACCTGGTCATTCTCAAAAAGACGCTCCTTCTCAAGCATAGACACGTGGAGGAGGAAGACTCGGAGAGAGCTTGGAGCCACTTAGAAAAGGAAATGAACCGTGAGGTGGAGGGTTCGGCTGTGGAGGTATTGGAAGTCTCACAGGCACTCAAACCGTTCCTTCAATGCCATTCGGATAGTGTTGACTTGAATCTAATTTTCTATTTAGATGGGCATGCTGGGTGGCTCCACGGAGTCAGTGAAGGGGATCGGTAAATTGTCGGGGGTGATCCGACGGATTCCTGAAGCGACAGAAGTGGCACTCGTCCTTGTCGGTTGTGACGACAACCTGAAGGGCCTTGCGGTTTCTTTTGTGCGATTGGCTGAAGGAATCCTGATGCCAGGGATTGCTGAGGTTGGAAGCCAAGTTAAACCGATTACTTTAGTTTCTGGATTAATCAATTTGAGGGTCCATATAGATCCCTATCGATGTTCGTTTTGTATTCGTTCTACTGGGCCCAAGCTCCTGTCAAACGATCAACTACATCGAAATAGGACGCTGCATGGGAGTTCTCTTTGCCACTTCGGTAAGGGGGCAGGCTCTGCGGGATGACGTCAGTCATCCTCTCGACCATCAACTTACACATTTGCATGATTTTATTTCCAGATTTTCCGTCACATTATCTACGACTGCCGAGAACGGCGTGAAATTTTGGTGGCTCTCAACGAATTCTTGGATGCGAGGTGGGGAATTTGTTTGGTAGTTAGAAAATGGTCCGTGGTGCTAACTGGTCAGTAATTCACAGTATCGTGATTCCACACGGAGATTGGGACTATCAAATGTTCCACGTGGCGGAGCTCGACAATCGTACTCTCGGGATCTACGATCGGAAGCTCGTCCGCAGTCTCGAACTGGAAACGCTCGAAGGGGACATCGGGGAACAGGAATATGAAGAGGAGCAGAGTCCGTTCAAACGGACCGGGAGACCGTTTGGCGGGGCTTGGAACGACCTGGCCCGGCGCTACCCCAAGTATTGGTCAGACATCCGGGATGGGCTCAATATGCAGTGCTTCTCTACCATGATCTTCATCTACTTTGCTTGTGTCTCTGGAGGAATCGCACTTGGAGCACTCATCGGTGAGAGGCAATTAATTCCCAAGGTTCAAATTCTCTTTGATTAAATGCTGAATTCCACAGGGAAGAGCACGAAAGGATACGTTGGGATTTCGGAGTCACTTTTCGGAACTTCCGTCGCAGGCGGGATCTATGCTCTCTTATCCTGCCAGCCCCTCGTAATCTTGGCCACAACAGGTGGAACTTTAGTATTCGAAGATAGTCTATTCAAGGTGACCGAGTCCATTTCAGAATCCCATTTCAAACTATCGAATCTAGTGGTTGCGTTTTCATTTTTTTTCTTAATTCCGCTTCTTCGTACAGTTTTGCTCATCAATGGGATTGGAGAAAGAATTTTTAGCCTTTCGATTCTGGGTTGCCGTTTGGATGTTCCTGATTTGTCTGGTCGTAGTGGCGGCTGAAGGAAGCGTCCTTGCTCGATACTTTACGAGATTCACAACGGAAATATTTGCAGTTTTCCTTTCGGTAAGTCCGTGGATTCTTCTCAAAGAGGTTGGTTTGGTACGCTCAATCAGTCAATATCCTCATCCGTCAATTTCATTTCCGCCTCAGGTTCTTTTCATCTGGGAAAGTGTGAAACTTGCCAAAAATGAATTCCTGCATTTGGTAACTCTGAAGAATAAGACGTAAGTACGCAGTTCGTACAACTGCGAGCTGAAATTGGGAAACGCTTCAATTTCCTACCAACATGCTCTTTTCATATTATATAGGCTTGATTTATCCGGTGAATATTTCATTGACCTCGGACTCATGATGTTTACTTTTGCCATTGCATGGACTCTGCGTGCCTTCAAGGATTCCACATTTGGGACAAAGTTGCTGCGGCAGGTATTAGGAAACTTTTGCGTTGTCATCGCTATCATCCTCGTCTCCGTTTTTGCCTACTTTGTGACGCCGCATGATCCCGCCAAAACGCTCCAACTCCCAGACGCAATTAAGCATGGCCTCAGAACCACTCGCCTGGACAACAGTTCCTTGTATGCAAGACCAACGGGGTGGCTTGTGAATCCAGCAGTTTTGCCGGTTGGTTGGATCCTTGGTGCGGCTATTCCTGGAATGTTCTTGTTTATTCTCATCTTTCTGGAAGTGTCCATTGGAGAGTGAGTCCTTCCGCTTCCCCTTCCTTCCCCATGTCTCTACATGATATTAAATCTCATTTAATTCTTACCAGACTAATCATGAGCCGTCCGGAGTCCCTAATGCGGAAAGGGTCTGGATTCCATGCAGACATACTCCTCATCTGCTTCATCAATGGGCTCATGGGGGCCTTGGGCACAAATTACGTTTCCTCAGCCACGGTCCGGAGCGTCACGCATCTCATCGCTCTCGCCGTCTACTCGACTAATAATCCTCCAGGAGAGAAACCACACATTCTTGGGACCCGAGGTTAGTACTTTCCCTGTGGGAAACGTTCGAATGGACCAAGTCGGAACGCAGAACTCTCCTTAACCAATCTTTCTTAGAACAACGCCTAACGACGTTCGGGACGAGTGTCCTCCTTGGTTGCTCAGTCCTAATGGGACAAGTCTTGCAATTTGTTCCAATGTCCGTCTTGTTCGGCGTCTTCATGTACATGGGACTTGCAGCTCTCAAAGGGGTCCAATTCACAGACAGGGTTGTTCTGTTCTTCAAGTCAGTGGACCAGTATCCTGAAGTCCCATATGTCAAACAAGTGAGTGGAGGCATCAGTAGAGCGTAGGCAATTGAATAAGTAAATTGACTCTCCGTAACTTTTTCAATTCTCTGTAACTAGGTTCGGACGGGCAAGATGCATATCTACACGTTAATCCAAATCGTGTCTCTGTCCATTATTTGGGGAATCAAATTTACACCGGGTGCCCTGGTCTTGCCGTTGTCCTTTATACTTCTCATTCCATTACGGAAGTTCCTTCTAGTCCGTTTCTTCAGCAATGCTGAACTTGAAGCAGTAAGAATTAGTCGGGTTCCGTTCAAGGGATGAAGGATCGATGAGGCTCAACGGCGCTTAATGACTGTTTTATTTTGTGTACAGTTGGACGGTGCCGGAACTGGGCTGCGGGTTAAGCGGGAGCCGCTCGTAATTGACGTAACCCCGTTCTCGGATCCCATGCCTGCTGAGTCCGGTTCTGAACATAGTAGTTCCAGTACTTCTAAAAATCCGGAAAAAAAGTAGGACTAACGGGAGGAGGCGGAGACGTCCTGAGAATGGAAACTACAAAATCCCTACAACTGCAGACAGTACAATAATAGAAATTACGCCATTCATAATTAAAATGTAAGAATGTCAATTCTTGACCTACGACTACGAACGACAATGCAATGGAAAGAAATAAAACTTCGCGTCCCCATCCTATCTCCCTCTGTTGATTTCCAAAGGGGTTAAAAT
>Ga0194135_10002786_pt1 | contig 10651 bp, 12 predicted proteins | sample LitLau_LLRF_2013_FD_134024 | JGI IMG/M metagenome (GOLD analysis project Ga0194135, IMG submission 134024) | Freshwater sediment microbial communities in response to fracking from North America - Little Laurel Run_MetaG_LLRF_2013 (version 2) | ecosystem: Environmental > Aquatic > Freshwater >... | reverse complement strand
ATATCGATCTGATGGCTGCTTATAAACTGAATAACTTTCACTGGCATTTAACAGAAGACCAGGGCTGGAGAATTGAAATCAAAAAATATCCTAAACTAACTTCGGTGGGTGCTGAAAGAGCCGGTACAATTGTCGGTCATCACCCGGGTGTGACCACTGACAATACACCTTATAAAGGGTTCTATACACAGGATGAAGTTAAAGAGGTTGTCGCTTATGCAACCAAAAAATTTGTGACTGTAATACCTGAAATTGAGTTGCCAGGACATAGTTCTGCTGCAATTGCTGCTTATCCTCAGTTAAGCTGTTTCCCGGACAGAGATACTTTTATCGATCCGAAAACACCTTGGGCAGGTGACAGAAAAGGCAAACATGTACAACAGACATGGGGTGTTTTTGACGATGTATTTGCACCAACTGAATATACTTTTAAATTCCTTGAAGATGTACTTGACGAAGTTATGGTTTTGTTTCCTTCAAAATATATCCATATTGGCGGCGATGAAAGCCCTAAAGAGTATTGGAAACAATCTCCTTTCTGTCAGCAGCTGATTAAGGAAAAAGGCTTGAAAGATGAGCATGAACTACAGAGTTATTTCATTCAGCGCATCGAAAAATATATCAATTCCAAAGGAAGGTCTATTATCGGATGGGATGAAATTCTGGAAGGCGGACTGGCACCTAATGCAACTGTGATGTCATGGCGTGGAGTAGAGGGTGGTATTGCTGCTGCAAAATTAAACCACGATGTCATCATGACCCCTGGAACTACAGGATTATATTTTGACCATGCGCAATCCGGTTCTGCCGGTGAGCCCGTAAATATTGGTGGAAATGCCCCTTATTCAAAAGCTTATGCTTATGATCCGGTTCCGGAAAGCCTGTCAGCAGATCAGCAGAAATATATTAAAGGTGTTCAGGCCAATGTCTGGACAGAATATATTGAGACGCCCGAAAAAGCAGAGTATATGGTCTTGCCAAGAATGTTTGCTTTAGCTGAGATTGCATGGACTCCACTGGACAGAAAGAACTTTAAAAACTTCTCGGAGGACAGAATTCCGCTGCACCTGGCCCGTCTGGATAAAACCAATACCAATTACTGGGTGCCGGTTCCGATCGGTCAGACTGATAAACAAATTGACGGACAGGATATTACTATTGACCTGAAAGTACCTGTTCAGGGGGCTAAGATTTATTATACTTTAGATAATACAACCCCTTCTGAAGTTTCAGCGCAGTACCGTTCTCCTTTAAAAATCAGTGTACCTAAAGGCAAGAAACTTTTATTAAAAACCATTGTGGTTACGCCTAAAGGAAAACATAGTGTGATTTTAGAAACTCCATTAAACAATGCCGGGTAACTGGCAAGAGCTTGTTTTGGTAAACAAATTTGGTTCAAATCCTTTTTTAGCATAAATTGGCTTAAAAAAAGAACCGGATGAAACGACCTCAATACATTTTACAGCAGTCTGCACTTTGCGTGGGACTGCTGTTTTTGTTTGCCTGTAAACGTAGCCAGCCCATGAAGATTTCGGCCTCACCAGAACAGCATGCCCAGGAGAAAGCAGTGGCTAAAAATACAGCCGGCACTTTTCCCTTTCATAAAGATATTACGATCAAACCCGGACTCCATTTTGAAGTACTGAGCTGGGGCAGAGGGGTAGACAGTCTGGGCGGTTATCTGATCCTGATGTCCGATTCAGCTAAAAATAGTTACAAGTCTTTCTCTGTTGAACGTCACGGAGTAATTACCGATGCCTGGAACATGGATATGGATAATGATGGTAATCCTGAACTTTATATTGAATTGCTCAGTAAAAAGAATGTGAAAGACCTGAATGTTTACGAATATAATAATGGTAATTTCAATAAGATCAGTTTCCCGCCACTGAGTGCTAAAATGAAGAAAGTTTATGGAGGAGACGATCGTTTTATACAGAAAAACGGAGAATTGTTCAGATCGTTCCCTGTGGTGAATTCTACAGACTCAACACAAAAGAACGGGACAATGAAGATGCTGCATTACAGCTTAAGAGGAAATAGCTTTAACGTCGAAGAGGTTAAAGAATAATTCCTGTCCGGTTAAAACCAGACAGGATCTCAGAACAGGATTATTCCTGTTCTTTAAATTGCGCACTGATCCTTTCAAATTTCTCGATTAAAAGATCAATGCGCTCTTTTTCTTTATTCATATAAGATTTACGCAATATGGTTGCGCAAAAGGCCATCCATAATATGGTAAGCAATATAATTACAATCTGTACCCAGGCATTCAGATGACTCAGTGTTTCAAAGAAAAACAGGATGAAGCCAACCGATATTGCTGCGGCATAAAACCAGTAAAGTTTGTTGTACAAATTGAAACGGCTTAACTGGTATTCATGTAGCCTGGTCAGAAATGCACCAGGATGTTCAGTGAAATCATTTCTTGAAATCAACCGGTGCTCGCGGTATAAAAGAATGGTATAGATAGCGACTACCAGAACAATGATACCAATGCCTAAGAAGGTCGCCCAGGAGTTAAAATCAAAATAGAAAAGCAAAGAGCTGATTGCCAGAAAGGAAATGATCATTCCGCCAATATTGAAAAGAGATTTGGTACGGATGGAGTTGACTTCTTTTTTTGCCTGGTTCAGCATCTCTTCCGAGGTGATCTTCACCTCTACGGAATGAGTTTGCCAAAGAGACTTTATGTTTTCAAATTCTTGCATGCTGATTGTATAATTCGGTAAGTTTTTGTTTAATGCGGTGAATCTTTACCCTTAGATTCCCTTCGCTGATTCCCGATATTTCGGCAATCTCATGGTAAGGCAGTTCGTCCAGTACCATGGTAATAATTAAACGGTCGTTTTCTTCCAGTTTGGATATTGATTTATATAACAGGGCTACCTGCTCGTTTTTTTCTGAGAACTCTTCTACACGGTTTTCAATAATATTTTCTGTCAGTTCATCCTTGGCCTGTCTTTTTTCAGAACGGAGATAAGTGAGGCAGGTATTAACGGCGATCCGGTAAATCCAGGTAGAGATCAGTGATTTCTGTCTGAATTTATCGAGATTCTGCCAGACTTTAAGAAAAGTCTCCTGAAGTAAATCATTGGCCGAATCTGCATCGCCTGTATAACCATAACACAAATGGAATATCTTCTTGGAGTTAGTGTCAAAGATTTGCTTAAATAAGATGTCTTTCTGATCCAAAGGGCGTTGTTTTTAAGGTTTGACCCCGTTTGCAGGGAATTGTTACAGTAAAAAAAAAGGTTTTTACGGTTTCAATGCTCCGGGCTATTTGTTTAAACCGGTTAAGTTATTTGTTTACAGTTTATTGATGGCTAAAAAACTAATGGATATTTTGTAGCATAAAATGTCCTGCCAGTAATATTTTAGCCGCTTTTTAAAACAATAAAATATAACAATTTTATTTGATAGATCTAAACCGGTTCTGAAAATAAGTTTATTATCGTAGTTTTACCCTCGGAAAAAAAACACACAACCAAATATAATGTCAAAAAACAATAGATTAACATTCTTTATATTCTTAGCACTGGTACTGGGCATTGTCTTGGGTTACGTATTAAATGTACAGTCATTCGATACTTATAATACAAAAATTACAAACGCAGATAACCTGGCTAAAAGTACCGAGGTCAGAATCGGTGCAATTAAAGATACAACCAGTGTTCAGTATGCACAACTAAAAACGGTGAAAGCCGAAGCGCTGAAGACCAGAAGAGAAAACGAGAAAATCAGGGAAGAAAAACTGGAACCGCTTACTTTACTGAGTGACATTTTCCTGAGATTAATTAAGATGATTGTAGCACCACTGGTTTTTGCCACCCTGGTAGTCGGTGTAGCTAAGGTAGGGGATATCAAAGCAGTAGGAAGGATAGGTGGTAAAACCATGCTCTGGTTTTTGAGCGCCTCTCTGTTATCGCTGTTTCTGGGAATGATCATGGTCAATATATTCAGACCGGGTGAAGCTATGCATTTGCCTCTTCCAAGCAGTCATGAAGATACCGGTATCCATAAGGTAGCTGTATCCATGAAGGATTTTATTTCGCATATTATACCCAAGAGTATGGCCGAAGCGATGGCAACCAATGAGATCCTTCAGATCGTTGTTTTCTCGCTGTTTTTTGGTGTTGCAACTGCGGCTATCGGTGAAAAAGGGAAAATTATCATTGAATTTTTTGATGGTGTTGCCCATGTCATCCTGAAAATGACAGGTTATGTGATGAATTTTGCTCCATTTGCAGTATTTGGGGCGATGGCAGCTATTATAGCGAAACAGGGATTGAGTGTATTATCCACCTATGCTTTATTTATAGGTGAATTTTATTCGAGTATGCTGATGTTGTGGCTGTTGCTGATTATGATCGGTTATCTTATCCTGAAAAAGAGAGTATTCAACCTGATGGACAGAATGAAAGAGCCGGTATTGGTAGCTTTCAGTACAGCCAGCAGTGAGGCTGCTTATCCAAAGACGATGCTGCAGCTGGAAAAATTTGGCTGTAAGGATAAAATTGTAAGTTTTGTACTGCCATTGGGATACTCCTTTAACCTGGATGGATCGATGTTATATATGACTTTTGCTTCGTTGTTTATTGCCCAGTCTTATGGTATACATTTATCGTTTCAACAGCAGATTACCATGTTATTGATCCTGATGCTGACCAGTAAGGGGATTGCCGGAGTTCCAAGAGCTTCATTAGTGGTGATTGCAGGAACAATTTCGACGTTTAATATTCCAGAAGCAGGTCTGGCACTGTTAATAGGTATTGATCCTCTACTGGATATGGGCAGGTCAGCAACCAATGTGATTGGTAACAGTATTGCCACAGCCGTGGTCAGTAAATGGGAGGGAGAGCTTACAGAACCTCTTGACTAAATTATCCTTCAGCATAACAAGAACACAATTTATATAAATAAAAACAATGAGTACCAAAGCGAAAAAGATATTTTTATTGCTGACCATAGTAGTTCCTTTTCTGGCCTATTGTGTGATTTATTATATGCCGATCATCAAGAACGCACCGTTCAGATCTGATGAATTTGTATCTTTTCAGTTTAAATGGGGTGAGGGAGATAAACTTGTCAATACCTATGATTCAGCAACCGGTGACTACCAGTACCTGAATCAGAAAGATTCTCTGATCAAAACCAATGTTAAACTGAGAGAGAATGACATTATTTATTTGCATAATAAAGCCAATGAACTTGGGTTCTGGAATTTTCCGGATGTCATTTCCAATGCGGGAACGGATATTAATAAATCCAAAGCACTGCGTTATGTCATGATATTCAATTATAAACGGAAGACCAAAAAGGTGGTTTTCGTTACTGATTACAGCGATATTGCCAAATTAAGGGATGTAGCCAAGCAAATGACTGTGCTGCTTACCCAGAGTATAAATGATGCCGAAGACAGATACGGTAAGAAAAAGTAGCAGACGCTATGATTTTATAAATATATATTCTATATTTGCACCTCGATAAAAAAATAAACAATTTAAAATACTAATTATTTAACAATGTACGCAATAGTAAATATAGCAGGACAGCAATTCAAAGTTGCAAAAGACCAGCACCTTTTTGTACACCGTTTACAAGGAGATGAAGGCGCTAGTATTGAATTTGACAATGTATTGTTGGTTGAAGACGGAGGAAAGATCTCTGTAGGTGCACCTTTATTATCAGGAGCTACTGTTTCAGCTAAAATCGTGTCTCATTTAAAAGGCGATAAAGTAATCGTTTTCAAAAAGAAACGTAGAAAAGGTTACAAAAAGAAAAATGGCCACCGCCAGTATTTCACAAAAATCCAGATCTCTGGTATCAGTTTATAATTAGTTGTTAAACAAAAATTATCAGTTTTATAACTGTTAGTTGATAAAATATAAAACAAAATGGCACATAAAAAAGGAGCCGGTAGTTCCAGAAACGGACGTGAGTCTCATAGTAAACGCTTAGGTATCAAAATTTTTGGTGGTCAGGAAGCTATTGCAGGAAACATCTTAGTACGTCAACGCGGAACTAAACACCATCCTGATAAAGGCGTAGGTATTGGTAAAGACCATACTTTATTCGCTCTTGTTGCTGGTACTGTAGTTTTCAGAAAGAAACAAGATAACAAATCTTATGTTTCTGTATTACCTGCAAGTGTAATTAGCGAAGTAGTAGAAAAAGCTGCACCAGCTAAAAAAGTAGTTAAAGCTAAAGCTCCGGTAGCTGAAGCGCCTGCTAAAAAAGCACCAGCTAAAAAAGCTGTTAAAGCTGACGCTGCTTCTGCAGAATAATCTTTAATTTATCTCATAAAAAAGCCGCTACGTTTTCGTTGCGGCTTTTTTTATGAATCAATTTTTCCTGGCTAGTTTAAGATAAGGCAATCCTGGTCTTTATATTCTGCAATTCATTTTCCAGTTTTTCTAAACAGACAGAGAAATTCTTAAGATTTGTTTCCAGTTCATTCAGTAATCCTGCCATCTGAGAGGGATTTTGTGGGGCCGCCTGATTTTCTTCTCCGTGTAACAACCATTCGTAGCTCTTCTGGTAGTGTTTGGACAGGGCATGAAGCGTATGGAATGACGGGTACTGATTCCCCAATTCAATCTGAGAATAATTACTCCTTGACAAATTCAATAATTTAGCTATATCTACCTGAGCATAAGCTTTTTCTAGCCTTAATGACTTAATTCTCTCCCCTAGTATTTTCTTTGATAGAATTTCTTGCATAAATAATATATTTTTTGTTGGTTTGTGAATTATTCTATTGGTGTAAAAAGGACAATTATCGAACCATTACGACCGATTACATAAATTGATACTCTTTATTGGGAGATCTCAGGATTTAAAGTAGCTAGTTAAATGTTAAAAAAAAATTAAATGAGTGCTTGTATTTGTGTCATGCTAAAGGAAATCAACTATGAAGCTTAATGCTTACTGTGATTGTTATGCCGATAACTCTTATTTCCTTTTTAATAAAAAAAATCAGATTACTTTTTTCAACATTCACTCTATAGAAAAAATAGGGTATTTTTTGGCCAAAAATCCCAAATGTGGGGAATCATTTGTGGAAATCATTTCACAGAAATATGAAAAGGCATTCTCAAAACTGGTAGCCGAGTGTTTTGAAGGGAAGTCTTTCAGTATTGAGAAGCGGTTAAAAGTTAAAGATCAGGATGATGTTTTATTACAGATCGTATTAACCCCGGTTTTCTCGGATGCTGACGAACCACTGGTTGTCTGTACTGTCATAGACAGTAACAGAAAATCTAATCAGATGAAGTTGCTGGATGAGTATTCCCACCTGGCCTCTCATGACCTTCGCGCGCCTATTACCAATATACTGAGCCTGTCAAGTCTGATGAACTTTCCCGATATGGAATCGTTCGATACAACCAGGATCAAAGAGTTATTAAGGGATATCAATTACCAGGCAGAGAAACTGGATGATATTATTAAGATGCTGAACAGGCTGATCAATAAAGAACAGGCGCCCAGAAATTTTATGACGGATCTTGCCATCGCAGATTCCAAACATATTATGCTGGTTGATGATGATTCACTGACCAACAAACTGCATCATATGATCATTACAAAACATAATAAAAATAAAAGGGTTGTTCAGTTTGATAACTCGACCCATGCGCTCGATTACCTGAAGGAGAATAAGCCGGATTTAATCCTGCTTGACCTGAATATGCCTGAAATAGATGGATGGACCTTTTTAAAGCTGCTGGAGGAACAGGAAAATGCGATTGATGTTGTGATCATCTCTTCTACCATCGATCCCGCAGAGCGGGCGAGAGCACAGTCATACAGGGCTGTTAAGGATTTCCTGACGAAACCCTTAACCTATGATAAAATCAAACACCTGGTTGATAATTAATACTGAACTGAAGACCTAATGCTCCCTTTCGATCAGGGAATGTGCAAGCTGTAAAAGTTCCTCCTTTTTAGCCGAAGCTACACTCACTTTGTCCAATGCAGAGAAAGCAATATCCAGACTGTGTTTCATTTCAGTAACAGCCAGATCTCTTATACCATACTGATTATAAAGAGCTGTGATTGATTCTATTTTAGCCGGATAGTCTGTATTTGAATATTGTGACTCCAGTAAACTCAGATCTTTACCCTTAGCCAGTTCTTTTAGTTTCAGCAGCAGGAATGTCTGCTTATTGGAAATAATATCACCCCCAACCTGTTTTCCGAATTTTGCAGGATCACCAAATACATCGAGAATATCATCCTGCAGCTGGAAAGCAATCCCAAAATTCTCTCCGAAATCATATAGGTAATTAGCATCTTCTTCAGTTGCACCGGCTACAATGGCACCCAGTTTCATCGCTCCGGCAACCAGTACAGCGGTTTTTAACCGGATCATATTGATATATTCTCTGATACTTACATCTGTCCGCTGCTCAAATTCCATATCGAGCTGTTGTCCTTCACAAACTCCCTGAGCAGTAGCGTTGAAACAATGCAAAGCATTCTTCAGCACTGCAGTATCCAGTCTGGTCAGGTGTTTATTGGCTTCTACCATCATGACATCGCCACTTAGAATAGCATTATTTACGCCCCATCTGATATGAACGGTATCCTGTCCCCTGCGCAGGGGGGCATTATCCATAATATCATCATGGATCAGTGTGAAATTGTGGAAGGTTTCAATGGCCAGAGCGGCTTCCATAGCTTTAGAAGCCTCATGATTAAACAATTCACTGGAAAGCAGCAGCAGAACCGGTCTGATCCTTTTACCTCCAAGACGCATAATATAACTTATTGGTTCGTAAAGTTTGCCTGGATTAGCCGGGTATTCGACCTCTCTGATTGCTTTTTCAATTAATTGCTGTAACTCAAAAATGGTATGCATTATTTTTTTAATGGTGTGTTTTTTTCTAAAATTTCTATTGCTGCCTGTTCCTTCTCCGTCCTTTTAATCCCTGGGTTTTTCTTCCAGAAATCGTCGTTGTATGTCATTGCTTTAACTAGTTTGGTGTCATTGATTTCCAGGTCAACAGCTTCCAGTTCCCGAGGGTTTATAGTTTCATCATCAATCATATAAAGTGTAGAATACAGGTCGGTTTGCTGAACTCCGAAACCCAGTACTTTTAAACTGTTCGAAGTGTTCAGCATGGAATAATCCAATACGTTATCGCCATGTTTGTTTATCCTGTATTGCGCAACAAAGGTAGTCTCTTTATTCTTTACACTGACAGGACCTGAACTTTTAAAGTACATTCCTTTAATGACGCCTTCAATCTTCAGTACATTATTGGTGACTGTATTGACATAATAGCTGCCTTCAAAACGTTTTCCCTTTAATTTGTTTTTAGGTGTGCAAATGATTTTCGCAATCTCTTCTCCATCCTGGCTATAGGTACCAGCCAGTTTGAAATTATAAAGGGAATCTACTTTTTTAAGCAGTGGTTTCTGATGAATGGAGTTGGCCAGATAACCCGTTAGAATAAAAGAAAAGAAACTCGTATTGGTATAGGAGATGCCTTTTGCGCCTTGCAGATGACGGGCCTGTGTAGGGTGCCAGGCAATTAATCCATAGGGTTTCCATTCAGCATCAAGCCAGATTTCATTCAGGTATACCGGACGATCTGATTCATAAGCAATCTGTCTTAACAGCGCTCTGCCATAATTAGATTTATTATAAGTTTTGTAGGCTTTATCAGCAGCATCCTGCATGATTGCAATTGCAGGATTACCAACAGTCACTTCTTTGAGTGTCATGGCCTGTGGATCAAGCGCAATCTTCAGCTCAGTTCCGGCAGTAATAACCTGTAAGCCGGCACCTGCATAATTCAGGTGACTGATTAGGATTTGAACTGGTAATTCAGGAACTACCAGCTCAAATTCCCCGTTTTCATTCGTTAATGTACTCTTCAGGTTTTTGACCTGTACAGTCGCAAAGGCAATAGGGGTACCCGTATTTTTTTCTACGACAGTACCTGCAATTTTTTGCTGGGCCAGAACGTATGCTGAAGAGATGAACAATAAAAGAAAGAGAACAATGCCTGATTTATACATTCTCCTGCTTATTCCTGTACCAGTGAAAAGTCGATCTGTCTTTTGGATAAGTCTACTCTTTTCACTTTAACTTTGACCTCATCGCCCAGCTGATATTTCTTTTTCTTACGCTGACCAACAATACAGTAATTCTTTTCATCGAGTACATAAAAATCATCGGCTATATCCTTCAGTCTGATCATCCCTTCACATTTGTTTTCAATCAGTTCCACGTACATTCCCCATTCGGTTACACCAGAAATGATACCCATGAATAGTTTACCTACATTCTCTTCGAGGTATTCCACCTGTTTGTATTTGATCGATGCACGTTCTGCATCAGCAGCGCGTTTTTCCATCGCAGAAGAGTGGGAGGCAGCAGTTTCGTATTCTTCCTCATTCGCAGAACGTTCTCCGTTCAGGTAGGCAGCCAGCAGGCGATGTACCATGACATCCGGGTATCGGCGGATAGGAGAGGTGAAATGGGTATAATGATCAAAGGCAAGGCCGTAATGGCTTGTCTTTTTAGTCGTATAAAATGCTTTAGCCATAGAACGGATAACCAGTTGTGTCAGCACATTCTGTTCTTTTTTACCTTGTACATCTTCCCGCAGAAAATTTCAGGATTTCGCGAACTCCTCGT
>Ga0194135_10002785_pt1 | contig 10651 bp, 5 predicted proteins | sample LitLau_LLRF_2013_FD_134024 | JGI IMG/M metagenome (GOLD analysis project Ga0194135, IMG submission 134024) | Freshwater sediment microbial communities in response to fracking from North America - Little Laurel Run_MetaG_LLRF_2013 (version 2) | ecosystem: Environmental > Aquatic > Freshwater >... | reverse complement strand
AACCAATATTTTCGGCAGGGGAGGGGGTTGGGTGGTAGCCCCAAAATAAAACAGTGCGGAATGCCGTCATGTGGGGTAACGTTGGAAAGGTCCTTTTAATACCTACAACTTATTTTGTATGCCACACTTTCTTCTTAACCCAATATTTACCCGGGTAAAGGTTAAAATTAAAAATTTACTTCAAAGAAATCTAGCTACGCCTGTAGGCTCTTCCAAAAGGATTTTTTTTTCAAGCAACGACCCCATTCCGCTATATTGGTTTGACATGTTCAACCTTATTTGCATCTGGCTATTTTCCTGGTAAAATCACTGCCATTATCCAGAGTAAAATTACACATTACATGGAATGGAGCCTATGTTCTTTGTCAGCTCAGTAAGGCGAACGGCACAATACTCTAACCACGTTTAACGATTTTAATCGGTGCTTTACAATGGCCTAAAATCGCTAACCCTAAGTTACATAAGTAACGTCCATGAGCGGTGAGTGGAATGGAGCTCAATCTGACTATGTTAATGATCACAAATAATGAATAAAGATTATGTAATATACATAGCCTAGCCACACCACATAGGTAATACCTAATTTAAAAAAAAACATAACATACATATTAGATATCTTCATACAGATACGTTACAATAATAAAATTACGAAAAATAACTTATAAGTGCTCTGCACGGGTCGTCTGCCGACGTATTCTATAACTTTCGGCGGATTCGTAGGACTACAATTGTGCGTGATTTCACGTTAACAATAATAATAAAAACGATTTTATCAGTCTAAAAAATAGTGGTCACCTTGTTCAGTCTATACGCTACGCCAGTAAGCCTATTTTCCATACTTGAAGGTTGGTACACAATGCTTTTTTATGTGAAGATAGATAGATTACTTTTTAGGTGTATATGTTAATAAAACTAGAGGGCCCAGTGTGAATGATGTAAAAATTGATTATACCACTAAAAAGTGATTATCACAAGCTATTTTACAGAACACTAAATAACATAGTTAGGACCTATGCACTTGACCTAATATCCTGAGTAACAAATCAAAATGTCAATGGGGCAGTGCCATAAGTATGTGTCTTCTAAGTATTCTATTTTTCTGATCGCGCCTACGCATAGGTGTAGGCATCATATCGTCATCTTAAGAGGGCCTTACACTGCGGCTCGAAATTTATGTATAAGAAAAACTGCAGGCATCATAAAAAAATATTAAAGTGAAAAATTTAGAGAGCCCTCCAAGACGAGACATGGTAAGTAGGTCGGAGACCAAAAAATAAGATTGAGGGGTTACTCAATGAGTGAGCCTTCCCATTAATGGTAGTTAGGCATGTAGGTAAGTATATAAAGTGTCCTCTAGTCGGTAATTTTCAAATGCATAATATTACACCAAGCTTACGAAAATGTAGATGGTACCCATAGAGTTTTTCCCTGTTCATGGTCGATAGCGCTCTTAATTTGAGTGCACATGTAGGCGATATTTACTCCGGTAACCTGAATCACAGCTGAAAAAAAATCCCAAGCAACGGCTATTATTTTTAATCTTTTTTAAGGTTAGGATAGGTTTTTTTTTAAAGTAACCGCTTATTAATTTTAATCACAGAAATATTTGTTTATAAAAGCAATGGAATGAGAGCTGGCTGTAAGTCTGGAAACGACGTTTTCTTACTTTAACCGTGCATGTTTAATCTCAGTTCATTATTCCGATTTTGTTGACACCCAAATATTTTCACAAGTGATTTTTTCCTCTATCCTGCTCGATATAAGTTATGAATTAAATACCTGATATTAGAGGTCGGTATTCAGACTCCAGTTTGAGGGCATGTTCATACATTTCCTTAGCCGCCTTCGCGGAAACTTTGTCCATGTAACGCGTATCCTTCACCTCCTTGATTTGTTTCGTTGATTTAAATTTAATAAGCAATACTATTGGATAAATTTGATGTTTATGCAAAATATCAACAGCTTGCAAAGATATATCCAAAACACAATGGGTATTCTGAAAAAATATATAGAGAGAACCATGTTAAATGCCATTTTGAAGACGTTTTTGGTTGGTTATGACTTTATGAGCCACAATTTAAGAGTGTCAATTTCTTTTGAAGAGTGCAAGTGCAGAGGATTTTTCGTAATACGGATAAACCTTAGGGATAAACATACGAAAATATGATTAGACAATATTTTAGCATGCACGGTTTTATACATAGTCAGTTGTCGTACAGAACAGTTTGATGATTATCGTTATTTTTAGTAGAAGCAGGGGTCAATCAATGGACCCTTCCGCTGGTTGCTCCATTATAAAGACTTTTAATAGTATCTCACAAATCGGCAAAACCACCGTGAGATCTCTAAAGTGATTTCATGATTAGGTATGCAAAAAAAAAATGCTCAAATCTGTTGATGGCGACCTCCAAATCCCGTAATGCAAAGAATTGTATAAAACTTACTTTATCACAAATGTCCCGGACAGCAGCTATTGTTGTGCATTCGTAATAGTTGCCATTTCCCTTCTTGCGGCAGTCAATGAATTGCTCCGGAAGGTTCTGGGCGCAATGAAGAATTTGCGGCAGGCATTGCGTAAATTTATCAGGGAAGTCCTGAAGCAATCGGTCAGTCACCAATTCCGCCAGAGGTCCCAGCACAAGCACAGGTCGGTATATTGAATCTGAAATTACATAAAATAGGTGAATGAAGTTGTAGTGTTAAATTAAAGAAAAATAGTTATCACAGAATCACGAAGAATATTTTTTAAAAGTAAAGTAATTTGGAGTCCTTGAAATTGCATTCAAAAATTACAAAAAAGTAACGAAAAAATGGCGTTGCATGCCTTACTTAGAATGTTTTTTTACAAAATTGTAATGTAATTTTAAAAACATCCCTCTATACGATTTTGTTATGTGTTCTTCTTCATTGGAACACCAAATTTGAAAATGTTATTTTTATTCTCAATTAACAGCAATTTTCGCACATGCACAAACACGTATGTTCCCTACCTTTTTTAACCAATAGGTATATGCTACACCCTCTCTTAATATACAACTTACAGTTAAGCCGCTCAACTCGAAGGTACGAGATAAGAGGAGTTTCTTCGTGAAGAGTGCCAGAGTCGCTGTACCATCCCAAACCAGTCGAGTAAATAGCAAGTTCTTTGGAATCTCTGGAAGAACTCCGCTGGTGCTTTTTACGCTTGAAAAAGCTCCTCCTAGCGGAACTTGTGCTTCTTCGACCATCTGCTTCCAAATCACCCATGCTTCGTTTTAAAAGCTCTTCCTCGACCCTAAAAATTAATTCTTTCAATGCATCAATAGCTTATGAAGAGATCTGCCTCCTTACCACCTTTGCTAATAATTCGTAAGGTATACATTAAATTCAGTGCCTTAAGCTCAGAGAACATATTGGTAACTAACTAATCATAAGTAATTAAAAGTCTTCTAAATAGAAAGTTGTCAGTAATTTGCCTAGAAGCTGTCGCAAAAAGTGATGCATTTCATTTTTCATGCATGGTGTCGAATCTGGTGGTATTGTCAGACAAAGGAAACAATGAAAAAAGGGGTTTGTCACTTAACCGATTTTAGCGGTCCTTTGACCTTGGGTAAAACTTCTTTTTGTTGACATAATTCGTGACATGACAAAATGGCCGAATTCTCTATTTTTGTCGTCGAGGGTATGAGCTACCGACAAAGGAAACATTTTGGCTCACCGTTTTGTGTTACACGTAATATTATATATGTTTTGTCCCATATGTTGTTGCCTATTGTCTCAAAATACGATAAGACCGCCAGATTCGAGCCCTAGTAAAAATACTTGTACTTACTTGTATTTGCTGGGAATAACTCCACATTGTGTTTTTTGCCCATGCTCATCTACAAGCCAAGCCCACCAATATCCAGGCACCAACATTGTATTGTCAACATAAAGTACATCATCCTTATGGAATCTCAGCTCTTTTTCCCGGGTAAACCTTAACTGCAGTGACTCATTCAAATCTCCTGATCGATCAAATAGAGCTCTGATATAAAAACTATCGCCAGGCTTATCCTTCACTTCATTGTACCCTGAAAAAAAACCAAAAGCTTGTTAGTTGGTGAATATAAAACTAGTAGTTCTGTGGACAGTAGACCTCGCGAGCCTTTCAACCCCACATTAAACCCAACTCTTCCTACAATGTACGGCGCTTGAAAATAAAGAAACCTACCTACCTTGTTGACGTAATGCTAGGGATATAGTTCTTTTGGTTTAAAGGCTACATAGGTACTTTAAACCAAACTTCACACTCATTTTGTAATACTAATAATCGCCGATTAACACTTAATTACCACCAAACAATTAAGAACTTAACTTAACACCATTGCACATGTGTTCAGTTGCAACTGAAGATATTTTACATTCAAACCCAATCTCTCAAGCAGCACTTAACACAGCAGTAGGTAAACAACAAAGAACAACTTCACTCATTACTCCACATCAAAATGTAAAGCAATTGAACGACAAATAGAAAATTGGTGTAGTTGCAGACAATAATAGATCCATTATTATTATTTAAGTAAAGCACGGCAACAGGTGGCGGCCATTGAAATGTGACGCTGCGCGAGATGAGCGTGAAAGACTGGGGTTTTGTAAGTAATTTGTCAATCACCCTTGAGTGCAGGGGTAGGTTCAGTAGTTGCTAGTGGTTAGGTTAGATCGACACCAATGGAACCACTGCCTTCGCTTGTCATCGTTAATTGAGTATAGTAGTGTAAGGTATGATAAGGCACAAGGCCAATGGAGAAGTTTACAGATATTTTTTGAACTTGAGTACAACACTTTGTCCTATAACCTATTATTAAAATACCCATCCGCCACTAAAGGCAAATGCCAGCGGAAATAAATTCATTATTAACTTTTAAACACATACAACGTCTTCAGATGAAAATACAATAACACGAATGCTCTCAATAAGCTAAGCATCAGATCTAGGTGGCCCTTCACAACACCCTTCAATAGTGGGGAAGTTACTACTATTTATTTTTAAAGATGGTACTTACTATCAATGTTGTACAAGACCAGTATGGTAACCTTCTCAGCCGGTTTTGCCAACTCGTATGCAGCTTCTTCGGCAGTGGCCTGCCGTAGATCGGTACCGCAGTACTCTAATATCTGGTCGCCTGTTCTCAGTCCTGCATTGTGAGCTAGGCTATTGACTTGCACACGATGAACGAAGATTCCAACCGCGTTTCCTCCGACGAGACTGATACCTAGGTCGCTGCACTTCTTAGTCTCGATGGAAAGCCTGCGTGGCTCATGAAGCGACTTAAACTCGTTACTCGCCCTGGACCAAACAAAACATTGTTACAGCGTCAAGGGTCAGCGGCATTTTTGAGAAATTCAACAAATTGGTCTGTATTGCCCGATACTTTTTTCCTACGATCGAGTTTTCAATAGTCACTCAACTGGTAGGACGGCAATTCACAATTATTAACTCTGATTTTTCTACACGTAATCTCTACACTGTTTGAAGCAATGGATTCTCTCAAGTAGTGTTGCTATTTTCTTACCTTGATACTGGATTTTGGCGAGCCAAAGTGGATCCTGTGTGGGAAATGTAGCAGCGAGGTAGAGTAGAAATGCAACTGACAGTGGCCAAGCCGGATTTTCTACTGGTTGATGGGGAGTTACAGGGAGTAGGAGACCCCGATCGCGATCTATCGTCTTCATCATTCGAACTATGGGAACCAACTGCTTCTGCATACTCTAAAGTGATTCGGTATTTTTATTAAATTTATCGAGGTACAAGTATGGAGGGGCAATGGGCTATAAGTTCATTATATAATATTATCATCACTCTTGTTTCGTCTGCTTATACCTACAGCCCAGGATATGATCATCGATGGTGTCTGTTTACTTTGTTTATCGACACTTCCAATATATAGGAACGCTTATGCCTCTATGATGGAGTATAATTTAGTTAAAAAAACATTGCTTGTGGATAGAATTTGATTTGAATAAAAATCTAACTATGCAATACACCCCAAAAATGGTTAAAACCAATGGACCTTTTCACTGGTTTGAGTTAATTATAAATGCAGCATATAAACACTTTTGCAGGAACGTTAAAACCGTTTTACTGTGCAGATCCTCAATTCGCCTCAGCTTATCTTGAAAGCAACCCAAGACACACAAATTTTGTGACCACGCACCCCTATAAATTGCCATAAGATGACGTAATGCAGTGTGCATTTTAACACAAACTACGGCACTGTAAACACAGCCGTTTTTTACGCGGAATCTAATTATTGCGTAATTAACTAAAACCAGCGGCAAGATCCATTTCGTGGTAAACTAAGCCTGGCAAACAAAAATATTATGAAATTCTAGTCTGTCTATTGGAGGGTTTCTCGGTTGACTTTGACTTTGAAGTACTTCATTATCAGACAAGAGACATAGAAATTTTTTCAAGAATACTACTACAATCTACAATAATAAATAAGAATTTAATTAATGGGTTTCTAATACCAATTCAACGTTTATAGTAGTATTCTGTTAAGTTTTTCTTTATCTCCTGTCCCAAATTATAGTCTTACTTACTGTCTGGATTATATTGAACTAGCATAGTAATGCTATCTCGACATTGTTGTAGGACATTGGCGGCGAGGGCGTAAGTGGCCGTCCGTAAATTAATACCGCACACTTCCAGCAGTTGATCGCCAACTTGCAATCCCACTTGACTAGCCAAACTATTTTCATTGACATTAGACACAAACACTCCGCCAGCATCTGGTGTACGAATTTGAATACCCAACGGTTCTACGAATTTTTCTACGTGTATTTTCCTAAGTTCTCCAGGAACTGGCCTACAAAAAATAATTTATGATTCAGACATTGTTCACGAAAAGTAATTTAAAATATTTTAACAATAGCGGTACTCGCTCAATTCTTGGAAATTTCAATTGAAATCGAAAAAAGCCAATCCTATTAAGGGACGATTGTTAAAAAAATCCAAAAATAATTCGACGTGTCTACCGAAATTGATGGAAGTTTCCACCAACGAAGAGAGTACCGCTAATATTATATACAAATTACCTTTGAATCCACAGATCACTTATTTTGCTGTCTCGTTTGGGACTAATGACTTCAACATAAAATGGCATAGGGGATCCTCGTTCTGAAGTTCTCTCAATACTCCCCGTCGACACCTTACTAGCACTGGTCACACTTGTGTTACTTGGGATACGTATACGGGCGATATCTCTTTTGCGCGGAAAAGTGCCGCTGTCGAATCCGTCAAGATGCAAGTTGGGGTGCGTGTGGCCGGGTGGCATAGACCTTGCCTTGGGGTACTGTTGGTCCACCGAAGGGGAGTGCGAATGAAAGGGCTGCGAGGGCGTGAATGGGGGGTCGTAGTAAGTGATGGATTCGCCGCTGTGAGAGGGACTGGGGTGAGGGTGCGGGTGCGGCGAGTAGGGGTACAGCGGCCGACTTCTTAGAACCGTCCCTGCTCTCACATAAAGTTGCGGATGAACTAAATGCTGCCCAGTTTCTCCACTCTCCGTATCGCTTCCCGCATATTTAGAACTCTTCTTACGTAAATAATAGTCTAAACCACCTTTGTCGTTGGTTGCTGAGAAATCTAAGCTTCCATCACTCGGTGCATTGTCGTGCTCAAAATCAAGCCGAGGTTCTTTCAAACTTGGGGAACACGTGCGTGAGCTTAGAAGTTCTACAGGCTTAGACGAAAACATGAGGCGGGTCCCAAAGTCACTAACGGGTCGTTGGGAGTCGGGCCTGCTGGGTCGGGTTCTTACTTCTGGTTGATAGGAGGAGCCGGTCGGGCTTAGAACAACTGTAATGGGTTGCCGCACTTTAGTTTTCTTTGGGTGGTGCACTGTCCCTGTCCCTTGGTCAATGATTGGACCTACACGGACTTTTGGCCAGGTGCCTCCGTTTTGTTCGGGACACTTTTCTTTTTTCTTAATTTCCTTTGTGTGATAAATGTTAATTACTGAGTCTAATACATCAATAGCGTCATCTTGCTGCCTCAAGTACTCTTCATTTGACGGTGAAGGCTCTCTATGCTTCTTGTCTTCTCTCTTCTGATTCTTACCATTGCGAATAGGCATCATTTTCTCACGAATTATTTCAAGAGCACCGAGTTTTTCTTTTATAGTTGGCTTAGGCTTCGCTTGAAATTGTGGTTCTTCATGTGACCTAGACACAGTGAACAAAGCACTAGGGAAAGGGCTGAAGCTTCTACTTTCAGTTTGAGAAGAGCTGTTTACCATCTTGTAATGTTTTCCATCGCGTTCCCTGTCGTTTTTCGGACTAACTCTAGACCAGTTTCCGAACCCTCCGTCATCTTCTGAGCTGCCATTTTGTCCGAAACTGGAAGCTTTCAGTGTAGTGATTGTAATAGTGTCACTATCGTTTTCAAGCATATTCATAGCCTCTCTAGCATTTTTCAGTCCGTCAATAGTATTGTTATTAATGCTCAAGACCCTATCTCCCACGGCCAGATTACCTTCCTTAGCAGCCAAAGAGCCTGGGCCTATTTTAGAAATATAGACTCCTCCTTCGAGAGCAAGCCCGTGTTCCAAGTTCCGGTGTCGTTGAAGCTGTGTTGTGTAAAGAAACCTGGCTCCAACACGTCGCCGTTTTACAATTATACTGATATTGGGCCCACAATTGAAAAGCGCTTCAAGTACAGCTCTTTTACTCGCATTGCAGCAATCCATATTGTTGACTCGGGTGATGCAATCGTGGACACGGAGTTTACCATCAGCGATACTGTTTTTAGCAACGGCTGCCACATAAACTGGGCCGATGTTGAGTTCATCGCGTCCCCCCATTAGCTCCAATCCCAGCTGCTCCCCTTGAGTTAAACAAAAGTCAAAAGCCTCCACGTCCCACTCGTGTAGATCAGCATCAATAGCAGAGTCATGACTGTGGTTGTGTGCCGTGTGGCTCTGGAACTGAGTCATCTGGTTTTCTTTCTCCAACTGTGCCTCCAGTTTTTCCTTGATTTCCTTGAGTTCTTTCAAGGCTTCATTTCTCTGTTTTTTGATGTCATCAGAATCTCTAATAGCAACCACAAGATCAGATACGGCGCGTTCTCTTTCTTTCCGCAGACTATCACATAATGTACGAATGCTCTCACGTTCCAAAACAATTTTATCTCTTTCACTAAATGCCCAATCCCGTCGCCTTTTCGAAACTTCAGCTTCCTGAATTGATTCTGTTAACTCTGTTTGCAGTTTATCAATTTGTTTTCGTAATTTATCAATCTCCTGGTTGGCCTGATCGAGATTATCAACGCGCTCTTTTTGAGATTTACCGTAAATGTCTCTAGCGTTTGAGACGTCTTCATTGTCATCCTTCCTTCTGTTGTTCCCTTCCCAATACGGATTACACTCAAGTCCGGATTTTGTGTTCTGAATAGATTCTTCTTTGGCCGTATACTCGCCAAACCTTTCACGAAGGTCGTAGCAATCTTTCAAAGCTCTATCGCGATCATGCAAGGCAGATTGTATTTCTCTCTTTAAAGTTTCAATTTGATAGAGCAGAATTTTCTTTTCTTCAACAAGTTCCTTGTTTTGTATTTCTAGCATTTTGTTCTTTTTAAATGACTGTGTTAGGTCATCGGACAGTTTTTCCATCTCTTTCAGAACTGAATCGCGCTCGCTCATTATCAATGCAGACTCCTGCATTGCAGCGTTACGCTCATCTGTTAGCCGTTTCAAGTCTTTACTTGCCTTCATCCGAACGTTCATAACTTGACCCAACTCTTTAACGGTTTCCTCGTGTTCCTGGCGGACTTTAGCATGGGCTTCTCGGTATTCGTTCCTTTCACGTAGCGCCATGTCCCACTGTCGTATAGCAGCAGTACACTGTTGCTTTAGGCCGTTGCGCTCCCGGGTCACAGCACTTCTGTCTAGCTCAACAACTTCCAACTGTTTTTTGGCACACATTAATTCTTCTTGTACCAACTCAAAACTATTCATTGTCGAAGAGTGTGTACTAAGTAAGTCTTCATGTCTGCTACGGAGGCTGTCGAGTTCGTCTTTGATGTCTTCGTATTTTCTCAACGCTGTCAGATAGTGCTGATTTAGAGATGATGAGTTGTTATCCATTGTTGAACTTCCAGTAGACATTATAACTTTAAACCCAAAATCAAAGTTATCAATCTGTTCTTGTGGCATTGATGGAATACCTCCTCAAAATACCTTTATTCTAGTTCTTGCCATATTGTGGCCACAACTTAAGTATTTCAATAACAAAAATGAGAAAAAATCATCTTAAACGAATCTTTGACTTTAACATTTTAAAATGTTACAATTTTTAGAAAAAGTAATTTGACAGAAATGGCCGCTGCCCATGAAAAAACTACAAAAAGAGGAGCCACTGGGAGCCACTTCACTTTATTGAGTCTATGCAATGGTGGGCAATAAGTACATGCAAAAATTAGTTCTTAAACTTCTTCAAAGAGCGCTGCTGTAGAAAGTGCATAATCGAATAATGATAGTGATTAACTTCATACCTTGTGGCGCTAGCAGTCGTCTTTCCAAAATCTTTCTAGCAAGTAGCACCCCCCATTTCTTAATAATACCACATACTAAAAAATATAATATTTTTTGCTAAATAATTTATCTTTTTATGTAAATTTTTAGTAAATTTATTT